>Ga0115000_10000441_pt1 | contig 38780 bp, 38 predicted proteins | sample ArcticOcean_MG_C_6_FD_89690 | JGI IMG/M metagenome (GOLD analysis project Ga0115000, IMG submission 89690) | Marine microbial communities from western Arctic Ocean - ArcticOcean_MG_CB8_128 | ecosystem: Environmental > Aquatic > Marine > Oceanic | place: Arctic Ocean: Canada Basin | collected...
AGACCCAACCGCACATTTAATTTAGCTTGATGCCGCAGGCCGTCGAACGGTAAGCCGCAACCCAAAGCCCATCCCGCGGTCCGCAACCCCTCCGTATTTTTCGTTCTCGGAGTGTGGGGCGTGCGTACCGCACGCCCCACACTCCGAGAACGAAAAATGGTAGAGGGGATGGTAGAGGGGATGGTGGAGGGGAAATAGTGGAGGGTGAGACATTGTGACGTTTGACCACGATGGCTTGTTGTCGGTATCTCCGAGGCATGCCGCTAGCCTTAATGGGTCGAACAAAGCGTTTGACATGTGCCTACAGCACAGGCGTCTGATCTAGCTCACGCTGATTAGAGGCCGGGTCCGAATACCCAGTAAGGAAATGATTATGGGAAACCGCTTGGCAGCAAACCTGCCTCCCAAAGCTGACACCATCGGTGATCACCGTACCCACGAGACCGATACCGGTTCTCCCGAGGTACAGATTGCGCTCCTCAGTGATCGCATCAATCACCTCACCGAGCACCTGAAGGTTCACAAAAAGGACCATCACAGCCGTCGTGGGCTTCTCATGCTGGTAGGCCGTCGTCGCCGCCTTCTTGACTATGTCAAGGGTCTCGATGTCGAGCGCTACCGTGCAATCATCTCCAAGCTGGGTCTCCGGCGCTAGTGTTGTAGGCGGACCTTCGGGTCCGCCTTCTCGCTTTTTGCGGGAAATCTGTTCTTTGAAAATATAAAAAGTCAACAAGTCCACCGATACAGCAACGTCGCGGAATTTGTTTTCAGCTGAAGCAAGCCGAATTGCCCCTGTAATTCGGCTTCCTCCACCTGGGAATGAGTTCCATAACTGCATCTGAGGCGAGTCGTCGCGACAACCCTCACGGTCATGTTGAACCAGTAGTCCAGATCTGATTCTCGCGAGAGAACCAGAAGATTTTGGATGATCTCCGTGGGAGCGCGCGACGCGAACTCACGGAACCCCAGCATTGCCAGCCGAGCAAAGTCTTGACTGGCGCAATCAATTGAAACCCAATTCACAGAGTGTGATTTGGGGTTTATCGAATCGCAACGCGCGATTCAAGAAAGAGAAGGCCATATATGGCTGAAGTAACAAAGGTCGAAGCAACAATCTCGACCACCGAAAAAGTAATGAGCTTCGAAGCTGGCCGCATGGCCAACTTGGCAAATGGCTCCGTAATCGCCACTCTTGGCGACACAAAGATTCTCGTAACCACCACCGCCGCCAACAGCGTCCGTGAAGGCATCGACTTCTTCCCCCTAACCGTCGACATCGAAGAACGCTCCTACGCTGCGGGCAAAATCCCCGGCTCGTTCTTCCGTCGTGAAGGCCGCTCTTCCGAGCACGCCATCCTTACCTGCCGTCTTATCGACCGTCCGTTGCGCCCGTCCTTCCCCAAGGGCTTCCGTAACGAGGTTCACGTCGTCGGAACCGTCCTCGGTGCCGACCAAGAAAACCCTTACGACGTCGTAACGCTCAACGCTGCTTCGGCCGCACTGTGCATCTCCGGCATTCCCTTCGAGGGCCCCATTGGCGCCGTACGTATTGCGTACTCCCAAGACGGCACCTGGATTCCTTTCCCCACCTACCAAGAAGGCGATGCATCGACCTTCGAAATGGTTGTTGCCGGTCGTGAACTCGACAATGGCGACGTAGCCGTCATGATGGTCGAAGCGGGCGGAACCGCTGGCGCCGTTGATTACTACGAAAATGGTGCTCCCAAGGTCGACGAAGCCGTCCTCGCCGATGGCCTCGAAGCCTGCAAGGTTTGGATCAAGGAAGCTATCGCCCTACAGCGCAAGCTCATTGCCACCGCTGGTGTCAAGCCTGCGCTCGACTTCCAAGCCCAGGTCGACTACTCCGACGACATCCTCGCCGCTGTAGCTGAGGTTGGTTCCGAGTCACTCGCCGCATCGCAGAAGATTGCCGACAAGGCCGATCGTGGAGCCGCCGAAAAGGCTGCCACCGCCGAGATCCTTGCTGCATTAGATGGTCGCTTCGATGATGTCGATGGGGCTGAAAAGCAGATCAAGAACGCCGTTCGGGCCACCACCAAGGCCATCGTTCGTAAGCGCGTTGTCGACGAAGGCATCCGCATTGACGGTCGTACCGCTAGCGACGTTCGCGCATTGGCGAGCGAAGTAGCCCTTATCCCGACGGCTCACGGCTCTGGTTTGTTCCAGCGTGGCGAAACGCAGGTACTCAACATCACCACGTTGGGCACCGGCCGCATGGATCAGATGATCGACGGAATCGATCCTCTCACCCGCAAGCGCTACATGCACCACTACAACTTCGCCCCGTTCTGTACCGGCGAAACTGGTTTCATGCGTGGCCCGAAGCGCCGCGAAATTGGTCACGGTGCGCTCGCTGAGCGTGCGCTTGTGCCCGTCATTCCCAAGATGGAAGACTTCCCCTACACCTTGCGCCTCGTTTCTGAGGTAATGGCATCCAACGGCTCTAGCTCGATGGCATCGGTTTGCTCATCGTCGCTTTCGCTCATGGATGCTGGTGTGCCAATCCACGCTCCCGTAGCTGGTATTGCCATGGGACTCATCTACGAGGGTGACAAGTACATCACCATCACCGACATTCTCGGCGCCGAAGATGCCATGGGCGACATGGACTTCAAGGTTGCCGGTACCGCGGACTTCATCACTGCCTTGCAGCTCGATACCAAGATCGACGGCATCCCTGCCGACGTTCTTATCGCGGCGCTTGCTCAGGCCCGTGATGCTCGTTTGGAGATTCTCGGCGTCATGGCCGAGTCGATCTCTGGTCCTCGTGACGATGTTGGTCCTACCGCTCCAAAGATCGTGAGCTTCGAGATTCCGATTGACAAGATCGGCGAAGTAATTGGGCCAAAAGGCAAGGTCATCAACGCCATTCAGGCTGATACCGGTGCCGAGGTCAGTGTCGACGACGACGGTGTGGTCGGAACGGTTTCCGTTGCGTCCCCTGATCGCACCAAGGTCGAAGAGGCCGAGCGTCAGATCCGTCTGATCCTCGATCCTCCGACCGCCGAGGTTGGCGCCACCTACATGGGCAAGGTTGTCAACATCACCAACTTTGGTGCTTTCGTCAACATCCTTCCTGGTCGTGACGGCCTGCTCCACATCTCCAAGATTGGTGGCAAGCGTCGCATTGACAAGGTCGAAGACGAGCTTGAGCTTGGTCAAGACATCGAGGTCATTGTCGAAGACATCGACCCCAATGGCAAGGTCAGCTTGAAGGAAGCCAACTCCAGCGAGGGCGACAGTTCCTCGAAGAGCAGCTCCGATTCGAAGCCAGCCAGGTCTGAGAAGCCAGCCAAGTCGGACGATTCGTCCTCCGATGGTGCAGACTTCGATGACGACAGCAGCTCCGACGATGACGATTTCGATGACAGCAACTCTGACGACAGCAGCTCCGACCAGTCATCCGAAGCAACCGAAACTGTTTCATTTGACGATGAGTTTGATGCTCAGATGTCATCCGAACACGGTGATCTCGGCCCGAAGTCCAAGCGTACCGACCGTGGCGATCGCGGCCGTGGACGCGGTGGACGTCGCGGTGGTCGCGGCTAGCAAAATCTGCCGAGACGAGCTAAGGCACAAGAACTGCCGAGGCGAGCTAAGGCACAAGAAGTAGTTGCCGCTAGCCCATAGGGCAACCGGCAAGCAAAGGGAGCCTTGGAATTTTCCAGGGCTCCCTTTTCGCGTTCTGCGGTGAGCACAAGAATTTGTCGGGGGTAATTGCTGTCTGTTGCCGCATCGGGACAAGTACTGTTGAACACATGATTCGTGTTGGAGTAGTTGGGGCCGCTGGACGCATGGGGGCCGCGGTCTGTGATGCCGTTGCGGCTGACCCACAACTTGACTTGGTAGCTGCCTTTGACCCCCACGGCGGATCGAATGCTGTCATCGAGATAGCAACTGACCTAGATTCCTTTGTTGAGGCCGAGGTAGACGTAGCGATTGACTTCACCTTTCTGGAGGCCGCACGCGTCAACCTCGATTGGCTGGCAACAAATGGTATTCACGCCGTTGTTGGTACGACCGGATTTACCGATGACGATCTCAATCGTCTTCGCTCCAGGTTCACCAGCAGCAACTGTCTCATCGCTCCAAATTTCGCTATCACCGCAGTCTTAATGATGCGCCTGTCGGAGTTGGCCGCACCCTTTTTTGACACGGTTGAGATTATTGAACTCCACCATGACAACAAGGTCGATGCCCCATCGGGAACAGCAATGATGACGGCCGAGCGGATTGCCGCATCATCGGGTGACTGGGCCGATGACCCCACCACAATCGAGGTGGTCCCGGGGGTTCGCGGCGGTAGTGGCCCGGGCGGCATCCCCATGCACGCCGTACGCATGCGAGGCATGGTGGCCCACCAGGAAGTCATTTTCGGAGCAGAAGGGCAAACCCTGACTTTGCGCCAAGACAGCTACGACCGTTCATCGTTCATGCCAGGAGTGATCCTTGCGGTGAAGAACATCAGCACGTTGCCCGGCCTTACCCTGGGCCTCGATGCGCTTCTTGATGTCTAAGCCCACTCTTGTTCCACAGCACTGGTTCGGTTAGCGGTAAATGGACAACAAATTATCTGACTACGGTTTTGCTCGCAGTCCGAAATGGATCGTCTCGCATTTAATTGTCCTGGCTTTACTCGTCGGCCTTTGCAGCTTGGGATTGTGGCAAATTAGTCGACTCCACGAACGCCAAGACCGCAATGATCGTGTACGAGAACGCACTCAGTTTGTCGCCGAGCCCGTGGAAGACTTAGTGGCTGGCGCGAGCAATGTGGACGACTTGGAATGGCGCCTCGCTGAGGCAACAGGCCAGTATCAGATTAGGGACCAAGTGTTGGTGGTCAACCGCAGCTTCGACGGAGGAGCAGGTGCGTGGGTAATCACGCCATTGCTCCTTAGCGATGGCTCAGCGGTCATTGTTAATCGCGGGTGGGTACCGTTTTCCGTGCAGGTGGCCGAGGATCGATCCAGTTTCGATCCGCCGTCTGGAATGGTGACCATCGGTGGCCTCGTGCAGTTGAGTCAGGTCCGTGGCCGCTTCGGTGCCGGCGATCCGGTTGAGCCAGACTTGCTCGCTCGGGTTGATCTCGAGGCCTACGCCGACGTTGTGGATTACCCGTTGTTGTCGGTCTACGTGCAGTTGGAGTCGGCGACGGGGGGAGTAGATGGTGGGCCAGATGTTCCGAGACTGGTCCCTCGTCCGGTGCTCACCAACGGCTCTCACCTCAGCTACTCCGTGCAGTGGTTCATCTTTGCTGCAATCGCCGCGGGCGGATATGGCCTCATTTTGCGCAGGCGTGCATGGGCGAAGCAGTAATACCGGAGTACTGCAAGCCAAGGCGAGTATCGTGGCTGCCTATGACACGTTTTGGGTCGGTTCTCACCGCAATGATTACACCGTTCAACGACGACTTGTCGTTAGATCTCGATGGCGCACAGAAGCTGGCGAACTGGCTGGTCGACCACGGAAACGAAGGTTTGATTATCACCGGCACTACAGGCGAAGCGCCCACGTTGAGTCACGAAGAACAAGTACAGGTTGTGGCCGCCGTCGTAGATGCGGTTGGTGACCGCGCTTCGGTGATCGCCGGGTCGGGAAGCAACGACACGGCGTCGGCTGTTAAGAACACGGTGGCGATGTCAGCAGCGGGTGCCGACGGCGTATTGGTCGTTGCTCCGTACTACAACAAACCGGGCCAGGCGGGCCTGTACGACCACTTCCGGGTGGTCGCGGCGGCCACTGATCTGCCGGTGATCTTGTACGACATTCCGGGCCGCACCGGGCGCAAGATCTCCACCGAGACAATCCTGTCTCTCGTGCACGACGTCGAGAACATTGTGGCGCTCAAGGACGCAGCCGGGGACCCGAGCGAAACAGCTGTGCTCATATCCCAGGCACCTGATGACTTCGAGGTTTACTCCGGCGATGACGCTCTCACCCTGCCGCTGCTAGCAGTCGGAGCGGTGGGAACAATCGGTGTGGCCACCCACTGGACAGCGCCAGAGCACCAGGAAATGTTCGCTGCTTTGGCGGCGGGCAATCTGGCCAAGGCGACCCTAATTAACCAAGCCATGCTTCCTTCCTTTGCGTTCGAAACAGGCGACGAGTTACCGAACCCGATTCCTACTAAGGCGGTAATGAAAGTACTTGGGCTTCCCAGCGGACCGTGTCGCCCACCCATGGGGCCGGTTCACACCGATCTCACCAACGAAGCTACGGCGATTCTGAGCACCACCGCTATTGGCCGCGAATACGGATTGGCATAAAGCATGGCAGCAGATGTAAAGGTCACATTCCTGGGCGGACTGGGCGATATCGGACGTAATTGCGCAGCAATCGAGACCGCCGGCCGTATTGTCATTTTGGATTGCGGGCAGCTCTTCCCCGATGAAATCACTCCCGGTGTCGACTCAATCTTTCCCGACTTCCGCTATCTAGAAGACCGCTGGGACGATGTCGAAGCCGTTGTTCTCACGCACGGTCACGAAGACCACATTGGGGCGTTGGCCTATCTCATGCGTCACGTGGAATGCAAGGTCTACGGATCTTCGTTCACCTTGGGCCTCGTGCGTCATCGACTGACCGAAGGTGGCACGATGGGCAAGGCTGATCTGCGCACGGTGCGCGATGGTGAGACCCACCAGATTGGACCATTTTCCATTGAATTTCTCCCGGTAACTCATTCGGTTCCGGGCGGGTTGATTTCGCTGATCACGACGCCACAGGGTGTCATACTGCATTCGAGCGATTTCAAACTAGACCCCACACCGCTCGACGGTCGAGTTACCGACCTGGCCCGCATCGAGGCGGTTTCGGCGGATACTGGGATTCGACTTTTACTCGCGGATTCTACCAATGCGGACCGACCAGGGAGTACCGCTAGCGAGACCGAGATTGGTCCCGTGATCGACAAAATTTTCGACGAATACCCTGATCAACGGATAATTACCGCCTGTTTCGCTAGTCATGTACACCGCGTTGCCCAGATTGTGACGTCGGCCTTGGCCCACGATCGCGTAATTGCCACTATGGGCTTGTCAATGAAACGCAATATGCAACTGGCCCGCGAGCTAGGCATTCTCAAAATTCCGGAGCGATCTTTCATCGATATCTCTGAAGTCGACGACTTCGACGATGGTCGCGTCTGCATTGTGTCTACCGGTAGCCAAGCGGAAGAGCGGGCCGCTTTGGCAGTGGCAGCGGCGGGCAACAGTCGTTGGATAAAGCTGACAGACAACGACGTTATTGTGCTTTCAAGCACGCCGATTCCTGGTAATGAGGCCGCGATTGCTCGGATGATCAACAACCTCACCGAGCGCGGTGCCGAGGTCTTACATTCGGGCAAGATGGGGATTCATACCAGCGGACACGGTAAACAGGACGAGTTGATTGCCCTACACAAGGCCACCAACCCCGAGTGGTTCGTGCCGGTACACGGCGAACACCAACACTTGGCGGCCCATCTGGATTTAGCTGCATCACTTGGGCTAAGCGATGACAACATGTTGTTGGCCCGAGACGGCGATCAGATCACCCTGGGAGATAGCGGTCTCACCATCGACTACAAAGTTCACCCCGGAGCGTACTTTTTCCGGCACGGCTTCGACTGCTCGTTTGACGACAAACCCATCCAGGATCGGCGCACGCTGGGCAACGATGGATTTGTCAGCTTAATCGTGCCGGTCGACTTCGATCATGACGAGATGGTGGGCGAGCCGCGGGTTGTTACCCGAGGCTGGCTTCCCGACGAATTCTCGTCCGAACTCGAATCCGATCTCATCGAAGAAGTGAGTCGTGCGGTGCTTGACGCGTTTGCGGCGGGGGCATCGGAGCCCAAGCAGGTTGAGAAGAAGATTCGCCGTGCCGCCGGCCGGTTCGTCGCCAATCGCACTCGGCGTCGTCCAATGATCGTGCCGGTAGTGCTTAGCGTCTAAGTCAGGTGCGTTGATTGCTTAGTCGATTGCCCAGAAAATGTCGGGAACCCCGACTAACCTGATTTGCACGGGTGGAGACCCAAAATTCTGGGGCCTAAGAAGAAACCTTGGAGGTTTCGTGTCCAAGAAAAAGTCTGCAGGAGCGCGTCCGGCGCAATACCTCAAGAAGTCACTCGGAATGGCCTTCGATGGGCACGGCGCTGACATGACTGGCCTGATCTTGATCATGGTTGGCTTCGTAGCAGCACTCGGTATCTATGTAGATGTTGTAGGACCGTTAGGCGAGGGTCTGGATTGGTTTGCCGGCGGGGCAGTGGGCGTCGCAAAGTTTGTTGTTCCATTGGCGTTCGTGGCGTTGGGAGTTCTGCTTATCCGAGGCCCAGACCTGTCTGAAGGTGCTCCTAATGGAGCGAAGACCAAGAAGGAAGTTGATGCACGACGCGATGAGTCGATCCGCATGGTGGTGGGGTCAATTCTTGTAACCGTGGCTGTTGCCGGATTGCTCCATTTGATCCGCGGCAACCCCGTATGGTCTACGGGGACCGAAGGTCTTGCGGACGCGGGCGGTGTCATCGGATTTGCGGTTGGCTCGCCGTTGGCGGCCGTCGCTGCCCGGTTAGGTGCTGGTCTGGTGCTCGGGGCTCTTGGAATCGTTGGATTGCTTGTCCTAACCCGAGGGCGTTTGAGTGTTGCTCTTGATGCGGTTACCTCAGTAGGTAAGGGCCTGAAGCGAGTATGGGCCAGCGTGGCCGACTCCTTCGAGTCCGCCCCAGCGGAAGACGAAGGTTCCACTCACCAGGTGCCTACGCACCAACCCGAGACTGCGCCAGCGAAGGTGGCAGTAATCCCGACTACGGCCCCCAAGGCGTCCAAGGTTAAGAAACCCAAGATAAAACTTCCTGCGATTCAGTCAGCTGATCAACTCGAAATTGACCTTCGGTCGACCATGGACGGATCTCCTTGGGTGCTTCCACCAATGGCGTTGTTGGGTTCAGGCGGCGATCAAGAAGTCGACCAAACGTTTGTCGAAGAAGCCGGCCGGATACTGGAGCATGCGCTTGCCGCTCACGGCGTAGAGACTCGCGTTGTGGGCATGGTGGTTGGTCCGACCGTGACTCGTTACGAACTTGAACTCGGACCTGGGGTCAAGGTGGCCCGTGTCACGAGCTTGCATAGGGATATTGCCTATGCCATGGCCAGCCCGGATGTGCGTATTTTGGCACCGATCCCCGGTCGTCAGGCCATTGGCGTTGAGGTTCCCAACCAGGAGCGTTCGCTCGTCGCCCTCGGTGATCTGTTGCAGTCCGCCGAGGCCCGCAAGGCCACGGGACCGCTTACGGTTCCGGTTGGTCGAGACATCACGGGTAAGACCCACATGATGGATCTGGCGAAGATGCCCCACATTCTTATCGCTGGTGCGACCGGCTCGGGTAAGTCGTCGGCCATCAATACGATCATCACCTCGATCCTCATGCGCACCACGCCAGAAGAAGTACGCATGATTCTCATCGACCCGAAGATGGTCGAGATGACGCAGTACGAACGAGTTCCGCATTTGCTAACGCAACCGGTTACCGATCCCAAGAAGGCGGCCAACGCATTAGCTTGGGCCTGCCGCGAAATGGATCGTCGGTACGAGTTACTGTCGTCGGTCCGATTCCGCGATCTCGACGGATACAACAAGGCTGTCGATGACGGCAAGATTAAAGTTGGAATCGGCGAACTTGGCCCCGATGGCGAACCCAAGACCTACAAACGTCTCCCGAAAATCTTGGTCGTTGTGGACGAACTTGCCGATTTGATGATGGTTGCCGCACGCGACGTTGAGGACTCGATTTGTCGCATTGCCCAAAAGGCCCGTGCCGTTGGTATCCACCTAATAATTGCTACGCAGCGTCCGTCAACCAATGTGATTACCGGCATTATTAAAGCCAATATTCCCACTCGTTTGGCCTTCGCCGTTTCCAGCCTTACTGATAGTCGTGTCATCCTTGACCAGGCCGGTGCTGAGCGCCTCATTGGTCAGGGCGACATGTTGATGGTCACGGCCGCATCTTCGATTGCAACTCGTATTCAAGGGGCTTGGGTTACCGAGGAAGAGGTCCGTGACATTGTTGGTGTATGGCGCAACCAGGAGCCTGAATCCGTTGAGAGCGAGTCTGTTCAGGCCGAATCTATTTTGGATGCTCAGCCGGGTACTGGCGTCCCCGGTACGGGCACCGGTGGTGGCGATGCAGGCAGTGACGACGAGTTGTTTATGCAGGCCCGTGAGTTAGTTGTTTCGAGCCAACTGGGTTCGACATCGATGCTTCAGCGCAAACTCCGTGTTGGCTTTGCCCGGGCTGGCCGCCTGATGGACATGCTCGAAGATGCTGGGGTAGTTGGTCCAAGTGTGGGTTCCAAACCGCGCGAGGTCCTGGTGGACGATGAAGGCAACGATTCCGAAGCCGATGACCCCGAAGACGCTATGTCGGGCGTCTGACGGGGACGATTGCCGGCGTTAATACCGGAACGCAGGCCCAGACAATCGATTCGATGGAGGTTCATTGGGTGGCACGGGTAGTAGAACGTATTGTGCGAGAGCAGTGCTGAGTGCACCTCTGCTCATGCCTGGTTCAACGGCAGTAGCCTAACCGGATGGCATCGCGTACCTATTGGGTCGAGACACTAGGTTGTCCCAAAAACCAGGTTGACTCGGACAAGCTTGTCGGCACCCTCACCGCCGACGGCATGGTTGCCGCATCGGCTCCTGATCTCGCCGATCTTGTAGTCGTGAACACTTGTGCGTTCATCGAAGATGCACGCGAGGAATCGGTCAACACGATTCTCACTTTGGGCGAAAATCGACGCGATGGTGCTGAGCTAGTGGTTACTGGTTGTATGTCGGAGCGCTACGGCGACGAGCTTGCCGCAGCAATTCCGGAGGCCGATGCTGTCGTAGGTTTCGGCGTCCCGGTCACGTTGGGCTCCAAGCCGAAGGTTCCGGCGTTCGATTTGCTGGAACTACCTCGTCCGCCGTCTACCGCCCCCTGGGCGTACGTCAAGATCGCCGAGGGTTGTGATCGGGCCTGTGGTTTCTGTGCCATCCCCACGTTTCGGGGCCCACAACGATCTCGAACCATTGATTCCATCCTTCGAGAGGTCGACGAGTTAGAAGCGCGGGAGATTGTGCTGGTTGCGCAAGATCTAGCGGCCTACGGTCGAGATCAGGGGGTAGGCGATCGGTCAATTGTGCCCCTCGTCGACCAGGTAGCCCAACGGGTTGATCGAGTTCGTTTGCTGTATCTGTACCCCAGTGATCTCAACGAGACCTTGATCGATTCCATTTGCCGCACCGGAGTCCCGTATTTTGACCTTTCGTTGCAACACGTGTCTGCCCCGCTGATGCGACGCATGAAACGGTGGGGAAATGGCGCCAAATTCCTCGAACGTATCGAACGGATTCGCAGCCTGGAGCCCGATGCTGCGTTCCGATCCAACTTCATTGTGGGGTATCCCGGCGAGACCGAAGCCGACCACGATGCACTGCTCGAATTTGTTGAGCAGGCCCAACTCGACTGGTGCGGTTTCTTCGCGTACTCAGCCGAGGAGGGCACCTTTGCCTACGATTTGGGCGGGCAAGTCGATCGCGATTTGGCTGTGGAACGGCTCTATGAGCTCAACGCTATGCAGGACACCATTACCGCACTGAAGCGCGATGCACTTGTTGGTTCATCGGTCGAGGTGCTCGTTGATTCACAGGGTACGGGACGTTCGTTTCGCGAAGCTCCCGAGATTGATGGAATCATCACCGTCCCGACCGAAATTCCCGTCGGCGACATCGTGCAGTTAACCATTACTGGTTCGCTCGGACCAGACTTAGAGGCGTCGTGAGCGAGCAATCGATGTATCCGCTTAACGGCGTGTTGTCTCCCGCCAACGCGATTACGTCGCTTCGCCTCGTGGGCGCGCCCTTTTTGTATTGGGCTGTACTCGCCAGTCGTGACGATTTGGGGACGTCATGGATCGCCTTTGTTCTCGGATTCGCTCTCGCCGTAACTGACTATCTCGACGGCCCCGTGGCCCGTCGCAGCAAGTCGGTCAGTCGTGGGGGAGCGTTCCTCGATCCATTGGCCGACAAATTTGTCGTAATTGGTGTGGCGCTTTGCCTTGTCAGTGTCGACCGACTTCATTGGATTCCTGTCGCCATCGTCATTATTCGTGAGGTCGGGATCAGTTTGCTGCGGATTTACTGGGCGAAGCATGGGTTATCGATGCCGGCGCGCCGTTCGGCGAAGCACAAGGCCACGGTGCAGGGAGCGGCTCTGCTGCTGGCCGTAATGCCGACGATGAAGCCGCACGGCGAGTTCGTGCACGGATTTTGGTGGGCGGCGGTACTCATCACTTTGATTTCGGGTTACCAGTACATCGTCGACGGATCAGCCGCCACTCGCCCCATAGGCAATCGATAAGTTTCCAAGAGGGTCTGGCCTGCGAACGCTCTGTAGGGCTCGTCTGAGATGCCGGTTCGGATTGACTGTGGGGTGGTTGTAGGGTCGCGACATGATTTGTGAAGTAGTAGCTGTGGGATCCGAACTGCTCTTGGGGCAAATTGTCGACACCAACTCTGCTTGGTTAGGCGAGCAGTTGGCCTTAGCGGGGATCGATTCATTCTTTCAAACCAAAGTCGGTGACAACCCCGAGCGCATTCGCTCTGCTATTGAGCTAGCGCTCAGTCGCTCGGATGCCGTTATTTGCTGCGGAGGGCTTGGTCCAACTCAGGACGACATAACCCGTGACATAATCGCTCAAATCATGGGTGTGCCACTCGTGAGAGACGACGAAATCGTCAACAAGATTCGCGGCATGTTTGGTCGACGTGGACGCGATATGCCCGAAAATAATCTCCGGCAGGCTGACGTCCCCGTAGGAGCATGGGTCAATCCCGTCCAACCAGGAACTGCGCCGGGTTTGATTTGTCCAATTGGCGACGTTAAAACCGGCCAAGTGATTTATGCCGTACCTGGAGTGCCATGGGAAATGATGGCAATGTTCAACGGCGGGATATTGCCCGATATCGCTGAACGCGCTGGGGTTAGTGCCGTGATCAAGAGTCGCACGTTGCGCACATGGGGAATGTCGGAGTCCGGCTTGGCCGAGGTTCTGGCTGACGAGATTGACCGGCTAGACGAAGCCGGCGGTGTGACGTTGGCTTTTTTGGCTAGTGGGTGGGAGGGGTTGAAGGTTCGCCTCACCGCCAAGGCCGACACCGACGCGGCAGTAGCAACGTTGTTGGCAGAGGAAGAAGCTGTCGTGCGTCAGATCATCGGCGATCGCCTGATATTTGGCATCGACGACGAGACGATGGAATCTGCTGTCCTGGACTTGTGCAAGGTCCAGGGTCGCACGTTGGCGACAGCTGAGAGTCTCACGGGTGGGCTGATTGCTTCCCGGCTCACGGGTATCGCTGGTGCTAGCGCGGTGTTCCGTGGTTCGGTGGTGCCTTACGCCAGTGACGTGAAATACGACGTACTTGGTGTGCCCGATGGCCCGGTCGTTTCGGAGGAGGCCGTGCGAGCGATGGCGGTCGGGGTGTGTGAATTGTTGAAGACGGATTGTTCGCTGGCGGTCACTGGTGTAGCTGGCCCCGATCCTCAGGAAGGAATCGACCCCGGCACAGTGTGGATGGCGACGTGTATCGACGGAGAGGTCGAATCCTTTATGGTGAATTGGCCGTTTGATCGTCGTCGAGTTCGCGAATTCACGACGATCACGAGTCTCAACGCTCTACGCCTTCGGTTGCTCGGTGACCCGGGTCTGGCCACTGGTTTTTGACATGCATCCGATCGAACATCTTCGTTGGCTGGCACGGGTGGACGACATCTCCCAGGCCCGCCTGGTCACAGAAACTGCTGACGCACTGTGGCCCTTTGCGGCCGAGGCGAATGCGCTTCTTATCTCGTGCCGATCATTGCTTAATCGACAGCCGACTTCTGGACCGTTGGTCTGGTTAGCGGCCCATATGTTGACGTCTACGGACCCTCGCAAAGCAGCCAATGATTGTGTCCAAGCAATGGCGACTGATCAGATGAACGAACGGGCCCACTATTTGGTCGGTGAGATGATTGAAGCTGGCCAGGCAGTCGACGCCGTTGTTGAGGTGCTAGCCGTAGGACCAGACAAGGTGTTGGTCGGCGGCGATGAGGTTCTAATGATGGGGTCAGAGGTTACTGCGGTTGCCATTGGGGCCCCCGGTGTGGAGATGCCGGTGCAAATGTGGAACGGGTTGCTCGCCCGAGCCGGGGCGCACGGGCGCCATGGAGCGCACATTGTTGACCGCGATCGGTTTGCGGCGATCTTGCTGCCCGAAGGGGTATCAGGCTGCCCGCTGACTCCGGAGCTCTACTGATTTTTTGCGGTTAATTCTTGGTCCTAGGTTGGGTAGATTTGGCGTTCGGTCCCACCTAAATGCTCGGTGTATCTGCTAAGACATAGGTGATGGGTCGACGTTTGTTCATGGCGGGTGCGGGGCTTGCGGTGGTGGTTTTCATGTTGCTTTTTGCGCTGGACCGCCCAACGGTTGACGAGGCGATACTTGTCCAGACGTCACCAGTTTCGACATCCACGCCGGCTGCGGAATCCACTTCGTTCCCCACGGCGACAGCCACGCCTACGGTCGTTCCCACTCCAACCGAGATTCCTTTGCGCTCTATTACGTTGTCTTTCACGGGTGAGTTGTTGTCCCACGGTGGAATAATCGAACAAGCTCGAAGCAACGGCACGCCAGACACCTCCGATTACGACTACACGCCGATGTTTGCGGCTGTGGCCCCATTAATTTCGGTGGCCGATTTGGCATTGTGTCACCAAGAAACACCGATCAGTTCCTCCAACACTGCTCTTAGTGGCTACCCCGTATTTAATGCCCCGCGCGAGATAGCCGACGGGATTGCTGCTGCCGGATGGGACGGGTGCTCTGTTTCGTCCAACCATGCAATTGACAAAGGGTTTCAGGGCGTTACTGAGACCCTTGATGAGTTTGATCGTGTTGGTATAGGCCACACCGGCACGGCACGTTCTGAGGAGGAGCGGGCTAATCCGCCGATCTATGAGATTGGTGGTATCGCCGTTGGTCACATGTCGTGGACCTATGGGACAAATGGGATTCCGATCCCGTCATCTGCCCCGTACTCCGTCAACGTGACTGGTGTTGAAGCCATCAAGGTTGAGGCAGCCGGTCTTCGGGCTAGAGGAGCCGAGTGGATTGTTCTTAGTGTGCAGTGGGGCAACGAGTATCAACGGTCGCCGAGCGCAACGCAGAGTGACCAGGCGCGCGAGTTGTTGGCATCGCCGGACATCGATTTAATTATTGGCGCTCATGTGCATGTGGTGCAACCGGCCGAAGTGATCGATGGTGAACTTGTGTTGTACGGGTTGGGGAACTTCCTATCGAATCAGTCCCCCCAAAGCTGCAACTCGTGCCCACCTGGGTCACAAGATGGCATGATTTTCACGGTCACTGTCGAGGAGGCGCTTGATGGCTCCCTGGCGACCACCCATGCTCAGGTGACGCCAACGTTTGTTGATCGGTCGATCTACGAGATCATTCCGATTGCTCAACGTTTAGCCGACCCAGATGCGGCGTTGGCCGAGTCCCTGCGTGCATCCTGGGCCCGCACTAATGAAGCGGTGTACCTATTGGGTGTCGACCCCACGTTGGTAGGAATTGATCCGATTCCTTAGTGGTAGGGCAGTCTGACTAGGAAGATCGAACTTCGGCCAGGCGTTGAGCTTGTTTGATTTGGCGGCGAACTAACAAAACGATGATGGTTAGACCAATAAGTAGGATTGCCAACAACGTAAGTTGTTGCCAGCCACCGGGGTCGCCAGGTGTTTGTGGACCAACACCCTCACTGGGATCGCGGATGATGCCAGCTCCACGCGGTGGGCGGACCTCGACCGGGGAGTGGTCAGTCTGTGCCACCGCAACGGTAGGAGACAGGACCAGTGCAATGGAGGTGAGGGCGGCAACGGGAAGGGTTCGCATCCCTACTAAGGGTAGCGCACGACCTTTTAATACTTGAGGGTGTGGGCCGCTGCTTGAGCTTCCGTGGTGTCAAAGATGGATCGCTTGGGGCGTAGTGAGATTTGTCACATTCTCTTTTATTTACTCGCGCCGAGAACTAACTTCGAGCGATGGGGGAAACCGAGTTACGTGTGAGATTCTTCGGCGTACGTGGTTCGACGCCGTGTTCGGCCCCTGATCAGAATCGTTACGGTGGCGCGACGTCGTGCGTTGTTGTTGAACCCACGGGGGCCGATCCTATTATTTTGGATGCTGGGACAGGCATTCGCCGGTACGGACTCGAGGTCATTGACCAGGAACCCGACGGGTACCGAGCCTCGATTCTGCTATCGCACTTGCATTGGGACCACATTCAAGGGATGCCGTTCTTCTCGCCGCTTCATGTGGAGGGAACTGAGATCAACCTCTATGGCCCGGGCGACTGCGGGAAGGGCTTCAAGAAGCTGGTTCACAAGCTCATGCGGCCACCCTTTTTTCCTATCACCCCTAGCGAGGTGAAGGCTTCGCTGAAGCTTCATCAGCTTGATGTCGGCGATCTTTCAATCGGAGACACGAAGGTACGCACCCGACACATTCCCCACACCGGGTGCACGAACGGTTATCGAATCGATCATCATGGTGTTTCTATTGCTTTTGTACCCGATCATCAACAGCCGGTGGATCGGCCAACGTTTGTCGACGAGCAGGTGCTCGATCTGTGCGACGGCGTCGACTTGCTCATTCATGATGCTCAATTTACCGAGGACGAGTTTGCTGCTCGCGATGATTGGGGGCACTGCACCGCTGCCTACGCCTTGGAGGTTGCCCGCCAATCTGGTGCCAGGTCACTTGCGTTGTTTCACCATGACCCCTTTCACAACGACATCCAGGTAGACGAGATACTGGCTGCGACCCAAGCTTCATCGCCCTCTGGGTTGCAAGTATTCGCCGCGGCGAGTGGACTAGACATCGATCTGTCGGTGAACGCAGAGCCGGCAATCTTTGGAGATAGCTAGCTTCTCCATCGGCGACGGCAGTACTATCTGGTCGGTCGGTCCAAGGGGATCGTCGCCGAAAGAGGCCGCAATGTCTGACAGTTTTGATTCTGGTGAATTTCGCAAAGTCATGGGTCACTATCCCACCGGCGTCACCCTCGTTACCTCCACTGATGGCGATGGTCGCAGCGGTGCGGTGATGGGCTCGTTCGGTTCGGTATCGCTGGATCCGCCGCTCGTGATGTTCATGCCGACGCGCGATTCGGAGAGTTGGCAGCGCATGGAAACGTCCGGTGTATTCACCGTTAACGTCTTGCGCGATGAGCATGTAGGCCTATGCAATGCCTTCTTCCAGAAAGATGTCACCTGCTGGGATCAAGGTAAATGGACCGAAGGTGTCAACGGGGCCCCCGTGCTTGATGATGCGCTTTGTGCGGTCGAATGCGAGATCGAAAGTGTGACCGATGCTGGCGACCACATAATTGTGCTTGGTCGGGTAGTGGGAATCAGCGCTACCGATGACGAAGATGCTAATGCGTTGTTGTTCTTCAAGGGTGGCTACGGCCACTTCGAAAGTATCTAACGATGCCGGTTTACGCGCTAGGTGACCAAGTTCCGCAGATTGACCCGTCGGCCTTCATCCACCCTGAAGCGGTAATTATTGGTGATGTCCGTATCGGTGCGGGCTCGTCGGTGTGGGCTTGTGCGGTCATCCGTGGCGACGATGGCCCAATTCATGTTGGTTCTGGTTCATCAATCCAAGATGGAGCGGTGCTGCACACCACGGCCTTTTCGCCGACGACCGTGGGCGATGGCTGCACGATCGGCCATTTGGCTCATCTCGAAGGGTGTGTGATCAAAGATGGCGGGCTCGTCGGCTCGGGAGCAATCGTGCTGCACGAGGCAGTCGTTGGTGAGTTTGCGTTGGTCGCGGCGGGTGCGGTCGTGCTGGGCAAAACTGAGATTCCCCCGGGGGCACTAGCTGTCGGAACCCCGGCCCGGATTAAGTTAGACGCCGCCAACCGAGAAATGATCGAGATGGGGGCGCAGTTCTATGTCGAACGGGCCGTGCTTTACAAGGAAGGCCTTCGGCGCATCGACTAGAGCGCCTCGGTGGCGAAGTACAGATAAGATACAAGTAGTGATGGTTCGGAATTGACGCCGAGCACTACAGGAGCCCCACCATGTCTACCGCAGAAATCGGTCTCGACCTCGGCAAATATCAGCTGGGTTGGAGTGACGAAGAAGACTATATTTTCAAGCCAAAGAAGGGCTTGAGCGAAGACATTGTCCGGGAGATCTCTTGGATGAAGGGTGAGCCCCAGTGGATGACCGATTTTCGGATCAAGTCACTGGATCGGTTCGATCGTCGACCCATGCCACATTGGGGTGGTCAGCTCGACCAACTTGATATCAACGACATTTACTACTACATCAAGCCCACCGAAGGCAGCGCCGACGACTGGGACGATGTCCCCGACGCCATCAAAGACACCTACGAGAAGCTGGGCATTCCCGAGGCTGAGCGCAAGTATCTTGCCGGCGTTACCGCCCAGTACGAGTCCGAGGTGGTGTATCACAAGAACCGCGAGGATCTTGAGGAGCAAGGCGTCATCTTCACCGACATGGATACCGCATTGCGCGAACACCCCGAATTGGTTCGCAAGTGGTTTGGCCGCATCATTCCGCCCAATGACAACAAGTTCTCGGCCCTTAACTCTGCTACCTGGTCCGGTGGTTCGTTTATTTATGTTCCGCCCGGTGTCAGTGTCGATATGCCGCTGCAGGCCTATTTTCGCATCAACGCCGAGAATATGGGTCAGTTCGAGCGTACGCTCATCATCGCTGATGAGGGCTCGCAGGTGCATTACATCGAGGGCTGCTCGGCTCCTGTTTACAGTACTGATTCACTGCATTCCGCTGTCGTCGAGATTCAAGTTGGCAAGGGTGCCCGTGTCACCTACACCACAATTCAGAACTGGTCGAACAACGTCTACAACTTGGTCACGAAACGGGCCCGAGTCGAAGCCGAAGGTCACATGGAATGGATCGACGGCAACATTGGTAGCCGTCTGACCATGAAGTACCCGGCCGTCGTAATGGTTGGTCCAAAGGCTTCCGGCGAAGTGCTTTCAGTGGCCTATGCCGGAGAGGGCCAGCATCAAGATGCTGGCGCCAAGATGGTGCACCTAGCACCGGAGACCTCGTCGAAGATTGTTTCCAAGTCAATCTCCAAGAACGGCGGTCGCACCAGCTATCGCGGCCTCGTAAAAGTGGCCGACGACGCTTATGGATGTAAGAGTCATGTGCAGTGTGATGCGCTCATTCTCGACGATCACAGCATCAGTGACACCTATCCCTATATGGAGATTGGTTCGAAGGATGCCATTATTGGCCACGAAGCAACCGTTTCGAAGGTCGCTGACGAGCAGTTGTTCTACTTGATGAGCCGTGGTCTCACCGAGGAGCAAGCTATGGGCATGGTTGTTAACGGTTTTATTGAGCCAGTAACGCGGACATTGCCCATGGAATACGCCGTCGAGTGGAGTCGCCTCATCGAACTTCAAATGGAAGGCTCTGTCGGCTAGAAAGTCGCCCCTAGTCGTAAACGGCGGCGGTGTGCGCCACAATGGTGATGTGCCAATGCGTCAGGACTGTAAATTCTTTGAAAGCCGGAGTTATGCCAACGGAGACATGGTTCGGAAGTGCGATATTGATCTCGCTCCCGAGGCTCCGTGGAGATGTCCGGACAACTGCCCTGGCTACCAGAGACGCTTAGTCGACGTCAATTGGGCTCATGGCACTTTGGTCACCCCACCGACACCCGCCGAACCGGCTTCTTTGGGTACTGACGACAGCATCGGGGCCTTACTAGATGCGGCTAAAACAATTGTCAATGAGGCTGGCTCCCGGGTCATGGCTGACGTGGACGCTGAGAAACTTAAGGCCGATAAGAAGGGTCGTCGATGGCCCTGGCAACGACGCAAGAAGCGTTAAAGCCACCGTTGCGGTAGCGCAATGACGTAGAAGTATTGCAAGGCAAAATATTCACCGAGCCTAGGAACAGCCGAAGCTCATTTCCCGAACGAACCGACTTATGTCTGCCCCTCTTTCGATTGATTACGTAAAGTCCCTCAGTGGGCCCCAGTGGCTCATCGACCGCCGCCTTGCCGCAGCCAAAATGCTTGACGGTGTGGCATGGCCCACCAAGAAGGCCGAAGAGTGGCGTTATAGCCCGATTGACAAGTTTGATTTGTCCGTGTTTGTGCCGGTGGGATCCGCCGATTCCGCGGTTGCTCCGGCATTGATCACACAGGCCGAGGTAAATGTTCACCTCCACAATGGCGCGTTAGTGTCTGTGGATGGCGCTGTCGACGGACTGACGGTTGTTCGGGCTGTGGATTCAGATACCGACGTACTGGGGGCATTGCCAGCCGATCCTTTCGGACTCGTTAACGCGGCACTGGCGGCCGATCCAATTGTGCTTAAAATCGGGGCCGGAGCGACCGTTTCATCACCGATCTTGGTTTCGCTTACCGGCTCCGGAGAGGCCCAGTTGTCGACACCGTTGCTTGTCGTGGAAGCCGGCGCCGACGCTCAGGCGACCGTGGTTGTTTCGTCGGAGAGTCAAGCGACAGACTCTGTCGTTATTCCTCGCGTGTATGCATCGTTGGCCAATTCGGCCCGAATTCGCATCGCTGACCTCCAAATCTTGGGGCCGACGGTTACTTGCTTTGGTCATACCGACGTCAGTGTCGACGCCCAAGCAACGTTTAGTGGTTGGGGAGCGGGCATTGGCGGTTCGTGGGCTCGTCAACGCGTCGACGTTCAACTCAATGGCCGTGGCAGCAATGTTGAATACGCCGCTGCCTACTTCGGTACCGAAGAACAGATTCTCGATTACCGGATGTTCATTGATCATGTCGGCGCGGACACCACGTCCAATCTGTTGTTCAATGGCGTTGTCGACGACAAATCGATGGGCATTTACACGGGGATGATTCGGATCGCCGAAACCGGGTGCGGCTCCAACGCCAACCAGACCAATCGAACGATTACGTTGTCCGACGACGCAGCGGTTGAATCGGTACCCAACCTCGAAATCCTTAACAACGATGTGCATTGCAGTCATGCGTCCACCGTGGGGCCCGTCGATGCCGACCAACTTTTTTATCTCGAAACACGCGGCGTGCCGACCGACCAAGCAACCAAGCTCGTCGTCGGCGGCTTCTTCGATGCGGTTCTCGACGCAGCCCCTGCGCCTGGGCTAGCTGACCGAGCGCAACTTGGTATCGACCGAAAGTTAGGTGTGGCATGACCACATTAGAAATCAAGGGCCTGGCAGCCACTGTGGATGGCACCGAGATTCTCAAAGGTGTCGATCTAACTATCTCATCGGGCGAAGTTCATGCTGTGATGGGCCCCAATGGCTCCGGAAAGTCGACTTTGTCCTATGCGATCATGGGTCGTCCAGGGTATGAAGTTACCGGCGGATCGGTACTGCTTGATGGCGTCGATATGTTGGCCTTGCTGCCGTATCAACGGGCCCAGGCTGGATTGTTCTTGGCTATGCAATACCCAACAGAGGTGCCGGGTGTGGCCCTGCGTAGTGTGCTTGAGGCCGCAGCCAATGCTGGCGGCCGCGACCCATCGCTGGTGGCCGCGGCTATGTCTGTTGAGGCCGAGGCAATTGGGTTTGGTGAAGCATTTCTGGACCGTCCGCTTAACGTCGATCTGTCCGGTGGCGAGCAAAAACGCAATGAGACGTTACAGCTGTGCGTTATGGAGCCAAAGATTGCCATCTTGGACGAACTTGACTCGGGTCTAGATGTCGATGCTTTGCGCATGGTGAGCCGTCGTATTCAGGTGCAAACGAAGGAGCATGGCCTGGCTGTGCTGGCTATTACGCATTACCAGCGTCTGTTTGAAGAACTGCATCCTGACTTCGTGCACGTCTTCGCTGATGGCAAGATTCAAGCCACCGGTGGTCCCGAACTCGCCGTCGAAATTGAGAAGAACGGTTATACAGCCTGGGCCGACGACCGCACCGAAACATCGGTGAGCTTTGGTCTAGGGCTCGGGGAAGACCCCTTCGCCTAAGCCTCTTCGGTGGTGGCGTCCACGATGGCTTCAGCCAGCGTGTTCCAACCGAGCGTGGCGCACTTGATACGGGTAGGAAACTTCACCACACCACGAAGCGCTTCAAGATCGCCCAGGTTGACACCTTCGACGGGTTCCATTGGTTCGTCGGCGATTCCGCCGATGTTGGTTTCGTGGATGGACATCATGGCCTTGAAGGTCTGAGTGAGGTCGCTGACCTCGGCGAGCGTCTTGCCCTTGACCGCGGCCGACATCATTGATGCCGAGGACTGACTAATGCTGCATCCTTGGCCATCGATGGCTACGTCGCTGATCTTGCCGTCGTCAGAAACGTTGACGTATACAACGACCTCGTCGCCGCACAACGGATTAAATCCTTCGACCCGAACAGCAGGGGGTGTGGCAAGCTCGCCACGGTTACGTGGGCTGCGGTAGTGGTCGAGGATGATCTCTCGGTAGAGGTCTTCTAAGCCTGGCATGGGGTCGGCTCCATCATTTCTTGTGAGATAGCAGCGTAAGCGGAATTAGAACGCAAACATCGAGTCGGCATCGTCGAGTGCATCGGCGAGCGTGTCAACGTCGGATTCGTCGTTATAGATATACAGCGAGGCCCGGCTAGTGGAGTTAACCCCAAGTTGGACCATGAGCGGTTTAGCGCAGTGGTGTCCGGCTCGCACGCACACGCCTTTTTGGTCGAGCACCTGGGCCACATCATGAGGGTGCACATTGCCGAAAGTGAAGGAAATAACCCCACCTCGTATGGCGGGTTCGGATGGTCCGAAGATATGGATCTTGTCGCCGTGGCGTTGGTGTAGCGTGCGCAGGGCATAGGCCGTGAGACTGACTTCGTGAGCCCGTACTGCTTCCATGCCGAGATCATCGAGGTAATCAATAGCGGCGCCCAGGCCAATGGTTTCGGCGATGGCGGGTGTGCCTGCCTCGAACTTATGCGGGATTTCGTTGGTGGTGAAGCCTTCTTTGGTCACTTTGAGGATCATCGAGCCACCGCCGAGAAATGGTGGCATAGCTTCAAGAAGTTCGGCGCGTCCCCACAACACACCAATGCCGGTTGGGCCGCACATTTTGTGACCCGTAAAAGCGAAGAAGTCGACGTCGAGGGCCACAACATCGGTGGGGAGGTGGGGGACGTACTGACTGCCATCTACCACGATGATCGCGCCAGCGGCATGGGCAGCGTCGGCGAGAAGGCGAACCGGAGTAATAGTGCCGAGCACATTGGACATGGCCGAAACGGCGAGCATCTTGGCCCCGTCGAGTAATCGGTCAAGTTCGCTGAGATCTAGTTGCCCATCGTCAGTAATGGGAATCCATCGGATGGTGAATCCAATCTCTTGGGCCAGCATTTGCCAAGGGACGATGTTGGCATGGTGTTCGAGTTCGGTGAGGACGATGGCGTCGCCGGATTTGAGGTTGGTCTTGCCCCACGTGCGGGCAACCAGGTTGATTGCCTCGGTGCCATTGCGAACAAAGATGCATTCGTTGCTCGATGGCGCGCCGATGAATCGGGCGACCTTGGACCGCGCTGCTTCCATGTGGCGGGTAGCGAGGTCCGAAATGCGATAGGCGCCGCGGTGGACGTTTGCATTGATGGTTTCGTAGTACTCGGTCATGGCATCGAGGACGACCCGCGGTTTTTGCGATGACGATGCCGAGTCGAGATAAACGATGCGGTTGCCCTCGTATACCTGCTGCAGAAGCGGGAAGTCGGCCTTGATAGCGGCGACATCGAGCATTGGGTTACCGGAAGGAGTCATAACCATCGCTTTCGAGCTGCTTCGCAAGTTCCATGCCACCACTTTGCACGATCTTTCCGTCGACCATGATGTGAACGAAATCGGGCCTCAGTTCGTTGAGCAGACGGCTGAAGTGGGTGATGGCAAGAACGCCGAGTTCGGGTCGTTCAGCGCGTACGGCATTTATTCCGGAGGCAACGATCTTGATGGCATCGACATCGAGACCGGAATCGGTTTCGTCGAGGATTGCAATCTCGGGTTCAAGAATGGCCATTTGTAGAATTTCGTTACGTTTCTTTTCGCCACCAGAGAACCCCTCGTTGAGATAACGGTCGGCGAACGATGGGTCCATATCTAGTCGGTTCATCCAGGCCATGATCGTGCCTCGCAATTCGAGGACGGAAAGGTCGGTGCCTTTGCGCGCCGACAGTGATTGGCGCAGGAAGTTCATTACGGATACGCCCTGGACTTCCTGGGGATGCTGAAAGGCTAAGAACATTCCAGCCTTGCCGCGGACATCGGTGGGCCAGTCGGTGATGTCGTCACCATGGAACAAGAGTTGTCCCTCGGTGATTTGGTACTCGGGGCTGGCCATCAACGTGTTGGCTAAGGTTGACTTTCCGCATCCGTTGGGGCCCATGAGAGCATGGACCTCGCCAGCGTTGATCGTTAGATCGAGCCCTTTGAGGATTGAAATCTCGTCGGTACCGGCGTGGAGGTTTTGGATTTGGAACAGTGGCGCAGCCATAGCTTGTAGTGTACGGGTTACGGCGGGCCGCACCGTCCTAGATGACAGGGCACTGGTGGATGCAATCAGGTGTACGTTGCCGGGCTACCAACCTCGGTCGACCCACGATTGGAGGCTGGGTGCCTCTGTGCCGATGGTGGTGTCGGTGCCATGGCCGGGCATCACAATGGTGTCGGGCTCTAGCGGGGAGAAGAGACGCTGATCGAGCGAGTCGATGATGGTCGCAAAGTCGCCACCGGGGAATTGGGTGGCGCCTGGACCTCCGGGAAACAGCGTGTCGCCACTGAAAAGCACTGGGGCGTCTTCGAGACGGAAGCAGATTGACCCGGCTGTATGACCAGGCGTCAGGATTGAATGGAGGCGCAGGCGCCCAACCTCGATTACCTCCTCATCGACAAGTAAGTAATCGTAAGCATCGAGCATGCCCGCATCGGCTTCGGTGACGCCAACCTCGTAGCCAGCGTCGCGCAACTGGGGGATAGCGGCGATGTGGTCCCAATGTCCGTGGGTTTCTAGAACCGTGCGTACGTTGAGGGCTTGGCATAGTTCGAGAAGTCGGTCATGTTCGTTGGCAGCGTCAATGAGCACGGCTTCGCCTGTGGCACGGCATCGAAGCACATACACATTGTTGTCGACTGGGCCAACAACCACCTTGTGTATCTCGGCGTTGGTATCTCGGTAGTGCAGGGTGGGGCCAGCGTTGGCAGCTTCGGCCCCATGGCCATGCGCCGTCCCGCAGTAGTGCTCAAGCATGTTCACGGGACCATTGTCGCAGGTCTTGGCCGATACCGGTAGCGCGGTAAGGGTGGGGCGGTGCAGTGTGGGGCGGTGCAGTGTGGGTCTATGCAGTGTGGGGCTATGCAGTCTGGGTCTATGACGCGGGTGCCGTTTCCTCGCGGGTCGAGACCAAGTGGAGTCGTATGCCTCGAATCGACGATGCAGCTAGGTGGTCGTCATCGCAAGTCAAAAATGTGACCGGGCCCGGCAAACGACTGGCGGCCGCGAGTTGGATGGATGCGGCTGTTCCGACATTATGCGTGGCGCCGATCTCGATCGCCAGGCCCAAACACTCGGTGTCAACGGGGACGATGTAACACTGTTCCAGGTCAGCCCGTAGGGCATCCCACAACTGGTCTAAATGGGTTGCGCTGGATGCGCCACGATGAAGAACTAGGTGAGCTTCGGTCCGGGTAAGTTCGGAACAAACCCAAGTCTCATCGGCTTGCATGGCGGCGACAACCGCATCGGATCGAATGTCACGTAGATAGCAGCGGACCAGTGCTGAAGTGTCAATAAAGAGCGTCATGCTCCTCGCACCTGTCGGAGAAGCTGTTGCACATTGGTGTCGGCTGGCTGGTCGGGGACATTGATACTGGCGGTTCTAGCGGAGCCGGATGTGGATCGTTGTGGGCTACGTAGCGTCCCGTTGGCGATGAGGTCGGCCAGCGAGATCGATGGTTGGCGGGCATCAATTGCCCCTATTTGGGCGACGGGGTGGCCGTCGACAGTGACGATTATGCGTTCACCGGCTTGGGCGCGTCGTACGACCGACGCGACATTATTGCGAAGTTCCCGAATACCGACCTCTTGCATAAACGCAATGTAGCACGTGTGTACACATCAGAGTTTTGGTGCCGATGTTCCCTTCTCTACCATGCACAGTGTTCACCACCGCTAAGGAGCACCCCATGAACTTCGCTTTTTCTGAAGAGCAAGATCAACTGCGCGAATTCGTCCGTCAATTTATGGAAGAAAAGTCGCCCGAATCGGCCGTTCGCGAGCTCATGGAGACCGAACTCGGTTACGACGCCGATGTCTGGTCACAGATGGCCGAGCAAATGGGCTTGCAGAGCATGATCATCCCCGAGGAGTTCGGTGGTCAAGGCTTCGGGTTTGTCGAACTCATAGTTGTTCTTGAGGAGATGGGCCGCACCCTGCTCTGCGCACCATTCTTCGCTAGCGCAGTATTGGCAACGAACGCTATTCTTGAGGGTGCCACCGATGAGCAAAAAGCGGCATTGTTGCCAGGACTGGCCTCGGGCGAGGTGATTGGTGCGCTTGCGTTTACCGAACAAAATGGTCGATGGGACGAAGCGGGCATCACCATGGAAGCGGCGGGTGCCGACGGGAACTACACCCTCACCGGAACCAAAATGTATGTCCTCGATGGGCATGTTGCCGACCTCTTTATTGTGGCGGCCCGCACCGCCTCAGGAGTGAGCTTATTCAGCGTCGACGCACAAGCTGATGGCGTCACCGCCACCGGACTTGCCACGATGGACCAAACACGCAAGCAAGCCCGCGTCGAATTCTCGGGCACCCCTGCCACTCTGCTCGGTGCCGAGGGTGCCGGCTGGGCTGCTCTCGAAACGGTACTGGACCTCGCCGCGGTGGCCCTGGCCGCCGAACAGGTTGGGGGAGCCCAGGCTTGCCTCGACATGTCGGTTGAGTACGCCAAGGTTCGGGTGCAATTTGGCCGCCCTATTGGTTCGTTCCAGGCCATCAAACATAAGTGCGCCAACATGTTGCTCGAGGTTGAGTCCGCTAAGTCGGCCGCCTATTACGGTGGGTTCTGCGCCGCGGAGCGCAATGACGAATTGCCATCGGTAGCGAGCTTGGCTAAGTCATATTGCTCGGAGGCCTACTTTCACGCAGCCGCGGAGAACATCCAGATTCACGGCGGCATTGGGTTCACATGGGAACATCCAGCCCACCTATATTTCAAACGCGCCAAGAGCAGTGAGCTCATGTTCGGCGATGGGACTTACCATCGCGAACAACTCGCCAACCGCATCGGCCTGTAGATAGCGCCTCCACCAAAACTAGCGGTACCGTCGGAAGCATGATTCTTGCAATTGTGCTTTCGACGGTGGTCGTCGTGCTGATCGCATGGGTAGCCCTGGGCCGGGTATCAGCCGAGCTCATGGGGCGTCCGTCCACATCGGTCTATGACCTGGACGAGGCTGTCGAATACATCGCCGATGAGCTTCCGGCCGAGATGCAAGCCAAACTGTCGCCCGACGACGTCGACCAGATCATTCGTTGGCGCCTCAACTACCTGCGTGAACATGGCCAGGCCACTCTTGGGCGGGTAGACGAACAAGCCGAGTTCGCGGCCCGAAATCTCCGCAACCGCGGTCGCGATGCCACCGAAGGCGAAGACGATCTGGTCGACTGGATTTTGGCCGAAGCCGAATACGAGGAACTCGATGTCAACGCCCTCGATGTGGTGGTCGTGCTCGATCTTGAAGCCAACTATTTGCGGGCCATTGGTGCCGTCGGGCCAAAAGCGACCACCTAGGCGCCCAATCTGTGTTTGACTGTAATCACCGATGAATGGAGGTGGTCCAGTACATGCACATTAGATCTGGGACTTCGGAGGTGGCTGGCCGTTAGGCAGGCACTTTGGAACTTTCTGGCGAATCCCCGCCAGCCCCCGTCGAATCCGGTGATCGAGCCAGGTCCCACTCGAACCTCAAGGTGGCGCATGCCGTCTACCCATGAGACACAGCCGATTCGATAACAACCAATACTCGTTTCATTCGAAACGCTGTGGCTCGGCACTTAAAAGTGTCGGGTCACTTTGTTTTTTCTTCTTCGTGGCGGATGAAAACCAGTACGATCGCCCTTATGGATCGACCGAAGCAGTTTGAACATCATCGATTTGTTGGCGACAAACGAAGTCAGGCCGTCTACGACATTGACGCCGTGGTTGACCCAGCGAGTATTGACGAATTGATGGAATCGCAACAGTACCTGTGCTTTGGTCCCGACACCTTGGCTGAAGCCCGCAATCGCGGCTACAAGTTGCGATCAGCGTAGGCGCCGTTGCATTACACGTTCACCTCGGGCGGTTACGAGTTATCTGCCATACTCGCGCGCCCTGAGAATCCGAAACACCGACGTCTACCTGGGCTCGTCATTAGCCATGGGTACCCTTCCGCCATCGCAGGAGCGGGAGCCACCAAGTCGGCGTACCAAGCGCTAGCCGACCGCATCGCAACTGATCTGGGTTGGGTCGTGTTGGCCATCAACTACCGCGGATGTGGAGGCTCAGAGGGCAACTTCTCGATGGACGGTTGGTATGACGACACCATCGCAGCCATTGACGAACTCTGTGCCATGGACGATGTGGCCGCTATTTGGTTAGCAGGATTTGGCACCGGTGGAGCATTGGCGATTGCCGCAGCAGCCAGCGATGACCGTGTCCGCGGCGTCGCGTCTATGGGCCCGCCGGCTGACTTTGACGACTGGGTTTCTAACCCCAAGCTGTTACTGCAGCACAGTCGCAAAATTGGTGTTGTTACCGACGAGGAGTTTCCGCCGTCGTTCGATGATTGGGCTGAAGCGTTAGGTCGCTACAAGGCGGTTGACTTTGCGACACGAATGCAAGACAAGCCGTTTTTGCTCCTTCATGGTGGGGATGACGAAGCGGTGCCGGTTTTTGACGCACGAGTCATAGCCGATGCTCATGGATCTGCCAACCTGCGGGTAGTGCAGGGCGCTAGTCATGCATTGCGGTACGACCCTAGGGCTGTCGCTATCTTGTTGGGTTGGCTAGAGCGCCAACGTCACCGCTCGGTTCTTTAGCGGCTAGTCCTGTTTGGATTTTCCCGCTGTCTTCTGGGCGGACTTCCACTCACGGACGGCTTGGCGCATCTCTGCTGATCCCATGTCTGCGACTGATCTAGGCTGATCGTCGGCGAACGGACCGGCTACGGCTTGCCAGCCGTCGGGCATGATCCCGAAGCGTTTGGCCAAGATGGCGGTGAAGATTTTGGTCTTTTCTGGGCCGTATCCGGGCAGCGCAATGAGACGACGCTTTAGTTCTTTGCCGGTGGCGACGTCAGACCAAAGATTGGCCCCCTGACCGTCGTAGGTGTCGTCTAAAGCGGCACACAACGCGTGGATGCGTTTACCCATGACCGCTGGGTAGCGGTGGATGGCAGGCTTGGTGCAACACACAGTGACGAACTGGTCCAAGTCGAGACTGGCGATGGTGGCAGCGTCAAGGTGTCCGAGACGCTCCCGCAACGTGGCCGGACCTTTGAAGGCCCATTCGATCGCCACCTGCTGATCAAGCAACATGGCGATAAGTAAGGCCGTACCGTCGGTATTAAGTAGAGCGTCAGCCGCAGTGTCGTCGGTGACGTTCAGGGTGCCGTTCACGGATGCTAGATAGTGCGATGAGGATTGGTGGCCTCGGTGTCGATTTCGTAGTGATTAATCGCCGCGACAACCTGTGACGAGTCGATCTCGCCATCGGCAGCAAGCGATTCGAGAACCGCGACAACGATGTGCGGCATGTCAATCTCAAAGAAACTGCGCAACGCTTCGCGAGTGTCGGAACGGCCGTAGCCGTCGGTTCCGAGTGACATGTAGCTGCGTGGCATCCAACGAGCCACCTGATCGGGAACGGCTGTCATGAAGTCACTCACGGCGATGATGGGGCCGTCACTGTCGGCGAGCTTAAGCTCGATCGGGTTGTCCATCGGGTCACCATCAGGATGAAGTCGGTTGTAGCGGGTGGCGTGGAGACAATCCTCGCGGAGCTTCTTGTAGGAAGTTGCGCTCCACAACGAGGCATCAACGCCCCAGCGCTCGGCGAGTTCGGATTGGGCCTCTCTGGCCGGCCCTTGGGTTGGGCCAGAAAACAAGATGGTGGCCTTATGGGCCTGGTTCTCGCCGCCATCGTCCCACTTGTACAAGCCACTATGGATGTCCTCGTCGGTGACGTGGTCAGGACGAGCCGGCATCTCGTAGTTTTCGTTGTAGACCGTGATGTAGTAGTAGATGTCCTCGCCCTGATCGGCTCTACCATCGGGGTACATGCGTTGCATCCCGACGTTAATGATGGAGCCAAGTTCATAGGCAAAGGCGGGATCGTAGGACTGTACCGATGGCACGGTGCTAGCGAGAAGATGGCTGTGTCCATCCTGGTGCTGCAAACCTTCACCCGCGAGCGTGGTGCGCCCTGCGGTTGCCCCGATCAAGAAACCACGCGCCCTCGAATCAGCTGCGCTCCAACAAAGATCGCCGACCCGTTGGAACCCAAACATCGAATAGAAGATGAAGAACGGAACCATCGGCACGCCAAGGTTGGCATAACTGGTGGCCGCGGCTATCCAACTGGCCATTGACCCGGCCTCGGTGATGCCTTCTTCGAGTAACTGCCCGTCGGTGCCCTCGGCGTAGCTAAGCAACAAGTCGTGATCGACGGGTTCGTAGAGTTGGCCGGTGGGTGCGTAAATCTTAAACTCGCGGAACAGCGAGTCCATGCCGAACGTGCGAGCTTCGTCAGGAACGATGGGCACCACCCGTTCGCCGAATACTTCGTCGCGAAGCATGTCGCGTAAGGTGCCGGTGAACGCCATCGTGGTGCTCACAGCACGACCATTGGAACCCTTGTCGAGGTTGGTGAAAATCGCCGCGCTCGGCAACTTAGCTGGTCGCTTGTTGCGGACCATCCGAGACGGAAGCGGACCATCGAGAGCGGCCCTCCGTTCGCGCATGTAGATCATCTCGGGCGAGTCTTCGGCGGGGCGAAAGTAGGGGGGCACGGATGCATCCCTGATGAGCTCTTCGGGGATCTCTTCTTCGAGGTGCAGTCGGGCCCGCAATCCGAACAGCTGATCGGTGGTCATCTTCTTGATGGAGTGAGTGGAGTTACGTCCCTCAAATCCTTCGCCAAGTGTCCAGCCCTTGACGGTCTTGGCCAAAATGACGGTGGGTTGGCCGGTGTGTTCAGCCGCGGCCGAGTAGGCGGCATAGAGCTTGCCGTAGTCGTGGCCGCCTCGTGGAAGCTCGCGAAGTTCGTCGTCGGTGAGATGCTCGACCAGTTTGCGTAGTCGTGGGTCGGGACCAAAGAAGTGCTCGCGGATGTAGGCGCCTGTTTCGGTGGCGTAGCGTTGGTACTCGCCGTCGACGGTGGCGCCCATTTTGGCGAGTAGTACGCCTTCGGTGTCTCGGCGGAGGAGTTCGTCCCACTTACCGCCCCAGATGACCTTTATAACGTTCCAGCCAGCACCGCGAAACACGCCCTCAAGCTCTTGGATGATCTTTCCGTTGCCCCGCACTGGTCCGTCAAGGCGCTGCAGGTTGCAGTTAATGACCCAAATAAGATTGTCCAGGTTGCTGCGACCCGCCAAGGAAATAGAGCCGAGCGTCTCGGGTTCGTCGGTCTCGCCGTCGCCCAGAAAGCTCCAAATCTTGGTGTTCTCGGTGTCGTCGAGACTGCGATCGGACATGTACTTGTTGAAGCGGGCTTGGTAGATGGAGTTGATAGGCCCGAGACCCATGGACACGGTGGGGTACTCCCAAAAATCCTCCATGAGTCGTGGGTGCGGGTAGCTGGATAGACCTTTGCCACCGACCTCGGTGCGGAAGTTGTCAAGGTTCTCTTCGGTGAGCCGGCCCTCAAGAAAGGCACGGGCGTAAATACCCGGAGCGGCATGGCCTTGGAAGTAAACGTGGTCACCGGTTTGGCCATCGTTCTTTCCGTGGAAGAAGTGGTTGTAGGCCACCTCATAAAGCGAAGCGGAAGAGGCAAATGTTGAGAGGTGCCCACCAATGCCATCGGAGGCTTTGTTGGCTCGGATCACCATGACGGCGGCGTTCCACCGGATGAAGGCCCGGATGCGTCGTTCAAGAGACTCGTTGCCTGGGAACCAGGGTTGATCGGCGGCCGGGATCGTGTTGATATAGGGCGTCTGTACGACCGCGGGGATGCCGAGGCGGCGTTCTTGGGCTCGCGACAGCAGTCGATTAACGACATAGCGGGCCCGCGCCTCGCCGTGCCCATCGATGAGCGCATCGAGTGAATCGATCCACTCTTTGGTTTCGATGGGATCGAAGTCGGGAAGTTGATCACTGAAATGGTCGACCATGCCCTACATACTGTCAGCTACCCGCGGGTACTACTCCAAGGGCTGGGTATTTTCGTAAGGAATCCTCAATGTTGGTGCCGGAGGTGTCACGATGGTCGGTGTGACAGAACGAATCAAGGTTTACACCGACGGTGCTTGCAGCGGAAACCCCGGACCCGGTGGCTGGGCGTGGATAGTGCCTGACGGTCGCTTCGGCAGTGGTCCGGCGCCCGACACGACGAACCAACGAATGGAGCTTCAGGCTGTTCTCGATGCGGTCCAAAATCTTACTGGCCCTCTCGAAATCGTCAGCGACTCGACCTATGTGGTCAAGTGTTTCAATGATGGTTGGTGGAAGGGTTGGCTGACGCGCGGTTGGACCAACTCCCAGAAGAAGCCGGTGGCTAATCGAGATATTTGGGAACCACTGATTGCCCTCTACCAGGAGCGCGATCTCACGTTCACGTGGGTGAAAGGTCACGCCGGAAACGAGTGGAACGAGTATGCCGACCGTCTGGCGGTCGAGGCTGGCTATTTGCAGGCTGTGCGCCGTGGTGGCGAGACCCCCACATCGATCCAGGGGCCTCCGCCTCGGGGATCACGACCGTCTACCCCGGCACCGCAAGGGGTAGTACTTAAAGATCCAACGGGACGCGATGCGCCTGTGGGGCACAAACTCGTGATTCTTGGCTTGCGCCCCCGGGAGCTTGGTGGGTATGAGCCGAACGAGACCCGTGATGCCGTGCGCCGGTTTCTTACCAAAGCAATCCGCGCCAAAGCCGAGATGTTTCCGAACCTTGTCGTTCTTAGTGGGATGCGCCTTGGATCGGAGATTCTTGGCGCCGAAGCGGCCCTAGCAGCCGGCGTACCGCTGGTAGCGGTCCTGCCTTACCCCGACCCCCACCTTGTCTGGCCCACCGAGGCCCAAGAGTTCTATCACACGCTAATTCGTCGATCTCAGGAGGTTATTGTCTTGCAAAAGAAGGACCCTGATTCGGTGGTTAACGCCCGAGGAGCGCTGGGGCGACGGGACTCTTGGTTTAGTCGCAACAGCGATGAAGCCATTATTATTTGGGACAATATGGACAAAGAGGTGGATAGAACTATTAAATCGCTGGGTAAGGCCATCGGCGAGGGCGAGATCTGGGTAGTCGATCCAGCGCAGCTTCCCCGGGCATGAGTCGCTCGATTTGTAGTCCTGCCGAAGTTGCGGGCATCACGACCAGCTGATTTATGCGAGGGTTGCAGCTTGAGGTACCGTCAGCGTCATGGATCTCAATGGAACATCAGCACTCATCACCGGTGGGGCCTCAGGCCTGGGCGGAGCCACGGCTAACCTGCTCGCCGACAAAGGCGTCAAAGTCGTCATAGTCGACCTCAACGAGGAACTTGGCGAAGCCAAAGCAGCGGCGACAGGCGGACTGTTTGTCAAAGCCGATGTCACCAACGAAGACGATGTCAAAGCAGCTGTTGCTGCCGCCGCTGAGCTTGGCCCTCTGCGCTCCGTGGTCAACTGCGCGGGCATTGGCTTCGCGATGCGTACTATCGCTCGAGATGGCACTCCCCACGACTGGGACATCTACAAAAAAGTCATCGAGATCAACCAGATGGGCACCTTTAACGTCATTCGCCTAGCGGCCGGCGAGATGGCCAAAACTGACCCCACCGATGAGTTCGGCGCCCGAGGGTCCATTGTCAATACCGCCTCGGTGGCCGGAATCGAAGGTCAGACGGGTCAGGTGGCCTACAGTTCGTCCAAGGGCGGCATCATCGGCATGACCTTGCCGGTAGCTCGTGACTTGGCAGCCATTGGTGTTCGTTGCAACACCATTGCTCCGGGACTCTTCCACACGCCACTGATGTTGCAGGCGCCCGATGCTGTAATCGATGGCCTAGCTGCCAGCGTGTTGTTCCCGAAACGACTCGGAACCGCCGAGGAGTACGCCGATCTGGCGCACTTCCTCTTGCGGCATGACTACATGAATGGCGAAATTATCCGCATCGATGGAGCAATTAGGTTCCAACCCAAATGATGGGTCTACGTCCGTTGGTACCGCGAATTTAACGTTGGGTTCGGCTAAGAACTAACGGTTACGACAGGGTAGAACGCCACGTAATCCTGAATCTTTCTGGCCTTTTTCTTGGGTTCTTGGTAATACCACGCAGCATTCTCGTGACTGTTTCCGTCTACGTTGACCGTGTAATACGAGGCTTTTCCCTTCCAGAAACACGATGTTGCATGATCGGTCTCGGTGAAGTGCTCGAGGACGAGCGATGAGGGCGGAAAGTAATGGTTGCCTTCGACCACAATTGTCTCGTCGCTTTCGGCTATGACGGTCCCGTTGATTTGTGCTCGCATGGTGCTCTTCTTTCGATGTCGTGAGCTAACCAAAAACCCGTGAAGTCAGTCACTATTCCGACAGCGTAGAACTTCGGACTCTAGGTGTTCGAGGGTCTTGGTCATATTGGCCGGATGCGAAGTGGGGTACCCCATGATTTCGATTCCTTTGGGGAACAACGACGTTGACCAATCGAACGTTTCGGTAACGACAGTGCCTTCCTCGGTATCTTCTAGCTCATAACGCCAGCGGTGCTTTGCGAAATGGCACCACGCAATTAGGCGGTCCTGCTCGAACTCGACGACCGTGCTTTTCATGCGATATGGCACGCCCAGCTTCATCTTCATACCGAACTTGGTACCCAAGGTGAGATCTATTGGATCGATGGTTTGGCGGACCGTGCCAGAACCGTCGATAGCCACGTGTCCCTCAGTGTTTGACAGGATCGCGAATATTTCTTGGGGGGACGCCGCGATGGTCTTGGAGACGCTGACGCTTTGTTCTGCTGAGGTAGCCATGTTTTAACCTTAGGCCGGTTGGCAGAGTTGTGGTGAAAAACTGCACGCTGTCCAGGACCACGACGGTACCTTGGGCCAGACACCGACGAGGGGAACGCAATGGCGCATCGAGATGAGAGCATCGGTGAGGTAAGCGAGACTAAAGGGCGGGTCGGCATCATTTTGGCGGGCCTCGCTATTGCTGCATTGGCCGTGTTCGCTATTCAAAACACCGAAAAGGTCGAAGTGGAGTTTCTGTGGTTCGGCGGGCGGATTCCGATCTTCTTAGTAATCTTCGTCACGGTTGTGCTGACGCTCATTATTTCTGTCGTCGCCGCGTGGGTAGGCAACCGTAGGTCCCGTCGCACCTAGGCGACAGTCGTCCCATTCGCTGGCGTTGCGCCCGTTGATTTGGGCCCAGCCGGTAAGGCCAGGCCGAGGCCCAATGCAGGCACGGCGAAAACAGTGGCGAACGCCTGATCAGCTACTCGTTTGCCGCGGTAGGGACTGCGGCAAATCCCTGATCTCTCCACCAGTTGACTGTGGTAGTGAGGCCTTCGCGGAACTCGATGGGCTCGATGCAGGGGATTAACGAGTCCAGCAGGTCATGGGAGGCCATGGTGTGGCGAACATCTCCAACTCGTGCGCCACTGTGCACTCGTTCGAGGGGGTGATTAACGATTGCTTCGAGATGGTGGATGGTTTCGAGCAGACTAATTTGTGTGCCAAACGCCAGATTGACAGGAACACCGTGGCTTAGCTTGTTTTCGCAGGCCTTGGCGATGGTCTCACAAACCGTGTCAACGTAAGTGAAATCCCGGGACTGGTTGCCGTCGCCATGAACCGGAAGCGCTTCACCGCGTAAGGCAGCAGCAATGAAAGCGGGCATGACTGCGGCGTAAGCATGTGCTTCGGGTTGGCGCGGACCGTAGACATTGAAGAACCGAAATGCTAGGGCAGGAAGTTGGTAACTGTGCCGGTAGGCGAGGGCATACCACTCGGTGGCTAGTTTGCTAGCGGCGTAGGGACTAATTGGCTGGGTTGCCATCCATTCGTGTTTGGGAAGCTCTGGGTTGGCGCCGTAGACACTAGAACTTGAAGCTACGACGGTATGGACGTTGCCTGCTCGGCGGGCCGCTTCGAGAACCTCGATAGTGCCGGTTGCATTGCGGAGGTGGCTTTCTAACGGGTCCGCCACAGACTTGGGCACGGAGCCACGCGCACCCAGGTGCACAATGCTGTCCGCTCCGGCGAACGCCGCATCGGTGATGGCAGGGTCAAGCATGGAGCCTTCGATAAACGTGAGATCGAGACCCTCAATATTGTGAACAAATCCGGTCGATAGGTCGTCGACGACGGTGACCGCATGGCCACGGGCGAGCAAAGTCCGGCACAGGTTTGATCCAATAAATCCGGCACCACCTGTTACAACAATTGTCATAAGGCGAGAGTAGTGCCCCGGGTTGACAGATATGGGGCGCACCGGGTGATCGCCCCAAGCACCCACTTCGTTTCTCACTTATGGAGCTACGGCCCATCGCATTCGTCCCGAAAATTTTGGGGCGCTTGAAATTTTCGGAATCGAGCATCGGTGGGGTTACCGGTCGGAAATTTTGCGCCAAATCGGGGTCGGTAGGTTACGCAGCGCAGCCGAGGCCGGACCAAGAAGCTTCGGGACCGAAACAACGGAGCGCTTCTTCGTCAACCCGTTGATCATCGCGTCTGCCACTTCGGCGGGGCTACAGGCCATGGGTTGCTCGGGGAGGCCATGGGTCATCTTTGAATGTACGAAACCCGGGCGGACCAACATGACTCGGGCCCCCGAACCCACCAGCGCATGGTCAAGCCCCCGGGCAAATCCATCAAGACCAGCCTTGGCACTTGCGTAAACCAAGTTTGTCACCCTCGGGCGCACTGCTGCGACCGAGGACAAGATAGCGATCGTGCCATGTCCCTGATCACGAAGTTGGCGGCCGATGCTATGGGAAATGGTCACGGCGCCGGTGTGGTTGATCTGAACTATCTGGGCAACGTCGGAAGCTGGCAGATCTAGTGAGTACGTTTCGCCCAACGCACCATGGGCTACGACAGCGAGATCGATGTCGCCGAGCCACTGGACGGCATCGTTAACGAATGTGTCGTGCTCGCCGAATTCGAGCGCGTCGAAATGGAGGGACCTATAGGCAACCGAGGGTCCAAACGTCGAACCAACTGTTTGCAGCGCATCGACGTCGCGCCCTGCGAGGACGATGCGCTGCAGTGTTGGTTGCAGACGCTCGATGACCGCCTGCGCAATGTCAGAAGTGGCACCCACAACGAGAACGTTTTGTGGGCGTCCGAAAGCGTCGTTCATGCGTGTCCTATAGGGGTGGTCGGCGCCGGGAGCGTCAAGTCAGACACAGATTTCAGATGGGTGGAGGCGGTATCGGATCCTTCCATGATGTTGATAGTAGAGCCTGCCAAGCGGTTACGCTGGCCCCCATGAGCACACGAGCATTGATTCTGGCCGCACTGTTGTGTGGGTTGGCGATTTTGGTTGCTTTTGCGGTGCAAATGGCGCTGGCATAACCGCTGCGCCGATAGGTACACCACCCCCGCTGGTCGGTCTGTTACAGTCAGTTTTGCAAGCGGGCCTGCTCCATGACTCAACGCGCACGCATGTTATTCTTGCAAATTCATCCAGTACTGGTCAGTCTTCTGCTGCTGACTCTCATTGCACCGGTCGCGGCCCAGGAGCCGATCGATCAGGAGTATTACGACGCGCAAGTGGCCAACGACAGCGCGATTCAAGATGGCCTCGCCGAAGCGGACGGGATTGTCGGAAAAATTTCTGTCACCAACGCGCAAATTTCGGGCCTGCGATTGTCCGTCGGACAGATGGAGAACGTGCTCAACGTCCTCGACTTACGAATCGAGCGGGCCCAAGCGCAGTACGAGGCGCAACTCGAAGATCAGATTTCGGCAATTCGCACCATGGCTTCATCGGCTATTACGATGAAAGAAACCAGGCTGGAAATTGAGGCCTGGACCGCGCTGATACGAGCCAGAGCCGTCGAAGCCTACGTAACCCCGTCGCGGGGTAATCCAATTGTTCCGCTACTTCGATCCCAGACATTGACGGAACTGCAAACCAAGATGGCCTTACTTTCCGCCGTGGCCGAGTCCGACCAAGCGTTACTGGCTGGTCTAAAGATAGCCGAGGCAGAACAGGCCAAGCAGGTCGCCGCGCAGGACTACCTTCAGGCCAAAGCTGCCGATGGTCGAGCCCAGCTTGTGGTCATCGGCAATAGTTTGGGTGGCGACAGAGCAGTCCAGGCTGAGATGAAACAGCAACTCGATATTGAGATAGCCGAGTTTCAAGCCGAGGTTGAGGCGCTTGAGGAGGCACGGGCCGAGGTCCGACGTATTATTGCCAACCAAGAATCACAGATTCGTGCCGAGGCGCAACGGCGTGCGACATGGGAGGCCATGTGTCTTCGCGGC
>Ga0115000_10000442_pt1 | contig 38710 bp, 41 predicted proteins | sample ArcticOcean_MG_C_6_FD_89690 | JGI IMG/M metagenome (GOLD analysis project Ga0115000, IMG submission 89690) | Marine microbial communities from western Arctic Ocean - ArcticOcean_MG_CB8_128 | ecosystem: Environmental > Aquatic > Marine > Oceanic | place: Arctic Ocean: Canada Basin | collected...
GCTCGTCCTCTTCGTCTCGACGAGCGGTCACTACGCAGCGGCGAAGTCTGCGGCCCTGCTCGGAATCGGCACCGATGGGGTAGTGGAGGTTGCGACTGATCACGAAGGAGCCATGATCCCCGTAGCGTTGAACGCGGCAATTGAAGATGCGCGGGCCGCTGGCCACACACCGTTTGCCGTGATTGGAACCGCAGGAACGACAGTCACCGCCGCGTTCGACGACCTCGAAGCGCTCGCCGATATCTGCAAGTCGAGCGGGCTGTGGCTGCATGTCGACGGCTGTTATGGCGGATCGGCGATGTTCTCGCCCCAGCAGGCCTGGCAGCTACGCGGCGTTGATCGATCAGATTCATGTGTTTGGAACCTGCACAAGATGATGGGCATGACTCAGCAGTGCACGGCCCTCTTGGTCAAGGATCCACCCAGCTGACCTCCTGTTTCGCGACGGGAGCCGACTACCTCTTCCAGCCGGACAAGCTCAACTGCGAGTACGACTCGGGCGACCGAACATTTCAGTGCGCTCGGCGTATAGACGTCCTGAAGCTGTGGTTGACGTGGAAGGTGCGTGGCGACCGCGGCTTCGCGGAGCGCATCGACCACGCCGTCGCCATGGCCGACCACACCCGCGCCCGTATCTCCGAAAGCGACGGTGCGTTCGTCCTGGTGGTTTCCGGCTCGTTTAGCAATGTCGTGTTCGCGTGGGTGCCACCGCACCTACGTCCCCTCGTCTCGACCGGCTACGAACTCGACCCTGGCGCGCTCGATGCTGGCGTTGAGAGTGAACTTCGCGGCGTCACGGCCGCGGTGAAGGCACGGATGCAGGAGCAGGGCACGGGCATGATCGGCTTTCAGCCCGTGCACGGGCTCAATGCCTTCTGCATGATCTCTATCAGCCCAACGCTTCAACCCGACGACGTCGGCCCCCCTCGACGCGATCGACTCGGCGGGGCAGGACCTCTTCGCCCTGCGTTGACGTAGTTCCGGTGAGCGGGATCGAGAGCAGCGCCAACTGTGAGAGGGTGGACTCTGGCCAGCGTTTCTGCTCGGTCGGGGAAAGGCCTTCATGGCCGGCAAAGATAAGGGCGGACGGAGCGCAAAGACTCCCGCTACAAAGACTGCGAAAGAAAAGCGGCAGTCAAAGAAGGAGAAGAAGGCGACAAAGGGGGGCCTCGGAACCTAACCCGATCGCCAGGGCGGCCGTATCGGCCGCCCTGCACGCGATCGTTAGGGGTGGTGCATCCTGCGGGCAGCGGTTGGTTGTCGAGGCAATCGCATGGTCGAAATACACGCCCTGGTCGCGCATACGCGCTGCGGTTGCTGGCGTCGCGTCCCAATAGGGCATGACGATCTCGTCGAGATCGTCGATCATCACTGCGACGAAATTCGCGCCGGAGGGGTTTGGGCCTCGGTTGGCAACGCTGCAGCGGGTACGGCGACTGCCGTTGCCAACATCGCCCCGGTAAGGAGCTTCGCTACTTTCATGCGTACCTCCAGACGACTCGCTCTTTGCTTTGCCGCCGGGACCGGACGCACTGGTGAGCCGCTGCGGCGTCAATGACAATAGCGCTCTCCGTGGTGGGAGTGGTCGGCGTCATGGGGGATCGACCGTGTCCTCGCCCGACGGGAAATGAACGCCCTGGACGTCGCCCAGTCATGCTCCTGCGCCGCTCGCGGCTGAGACACGCCAGACAAACGGACGGTGCTTACCCAGAACCGATGGAGGAGGTCAGTTGCGTTGGAACGCAGGGCTCGTGGCGTCGGTCGGGATCTCACCGTGCGGCGCGGCTACTTGTTCGACGGACGGCCCGTGCTCGGCGGCGATCGGCTCGAGCGCCGCGAGGTCAAACCCGTAGACCGCGGCCGCATTCTCCGAGAGGACGGTCCGAAGATCGGCGCTGTTCCACCCCGCAAACGTTCGCTGCAGCGAGAGCGTGCTGTACGGCCAACAGGCTTCGTTGTGGGGATAATCGCTGCCCCACATGAATCGGTCGATGCCAAATTCCCGCATGGTCGCAGCATCGGAGGGCGCGGGGAAACTGGCCCCAATCCAGATGTTTCGTTGAAAGGTCTCGAGCGGACTCAGAGACCCGATCGCTTCGGCCGGGATCCCAAGTTCGCCCACCCGGCCCGACTTCATCAGCTTGTAGAAGTGCTCCATCCGGTTGAGCGCCGGCTTCACCCAGTCCGACCCTTGCTCGGTGAGGACCAGCTTGAGTTGCGGGAATCGCTCGAACACGCCGCCCCAAATCATGTGCCAGAACGCTCGGTTGGCATAGAAGCCGGTCTCCATCATGAAGAGAAGATTGCGGAAGGGTGTATCGGCGAACTCCGGAATACCGCTGCCACCGGCGTGATGGGTGACCGGCATGTCCAGCTCCTGACACACGGCCCAGAGCGGGTCGTAGGCGGCCGAGGACAGTGGCTCAATCCATGGCGTGTCGGGGGCGGCCCCGGGAAGCAGCACGCCCTTGATCCCGTGCTCACGGCACCACCGCACGTCGCTGATCGCTTCGTCGATGTCGTTGAGCAGAATCTGGGCGAGGCCGACACGTTGCTTCGGGTGACGCCCCACGAAGTCGGCGAGCCACCGGTTGTGGGCCCTGATTCCCTCTAGCCGGAGACGGTATGTCTCGGGTGATGGCGCCGGCGCGACAACCACCCCGGTAGGGAAGAAGGGAGGCACGGTGTTGGGAAATACGACCTCGGCGACCACGCCATCGGCGTGGAGATCAGCGAGTCGGCGGTCATCGTCCCAGTTGCGACTGCGGCCATCGTCTTGCAGGTCTCGGAACGGGTTCTTGTAGCCGCCGCGCCACTCGTCAAACTTGTCGACATAGTCTGCGGCCAGGTAGTCACGGTATTGAGCGTGGTTCCCGCCGGCATGACAATCCGCCGAGATGATGGTGTAGCGGTCGGTTGCTTCCATGGTGGCTGACCATACTTCTTGCCACTCACCCGCCTGTCAAAATCGGGCTAGGTGGAACGCGGGAGGTTCGGGAGCCAGGCGGCGATGGCTTCGCCGATTTCGTCGGCGCTGTCCTCCTGGATGAAGTGAATGCCCGCCACCGTGGTCTCAGTCTGGTTGGGCCAGGTTCGGACGAATTCTCGCTGGGCGTCGGTCAAGATAGTGCCGGGATCAGCGTTGATGAAGAGCTTCGGAACCTCTGAAGTCGAGAGCCAGTCGGCGTAGGCCTGCACGATCTCGGCCACATCGGCCGGGTCACCAGCGAGCGGAATCTGGCGAGGCCACGTGAGGGTTGGCCGACGATCCTCGCCGGGAGTTGCGAAGGGTCGCCGGTACTCGTCCATCTCTTCATCGCTGAGGGTGCGAATGATCGAGGCCGGCAGGATTGCCTCGACGAAGAGGTTTTTGGTGAGGATCATTTCTTCGCCCGCCTCCGAGCGCATGGCGCGGAAGATGTCGCGGGCGCCCTCGGGCCATTCATCCCAGGTGACCGGGCGAACGATGGCTTCCATGTAACAGATGCCGGCCACCCGATCGCGGTGACGGTTGGCCCAGTCGAAGCCGAGGGCCGAGCCCCAGTCGTGGATGACGAGCGTGACTTTGTCGCCCAGGTCAAGCTGATCGAGGAGACTATCGAGGAACTCCCGGTGCTCAACGAAGCGATAGGAATTTTCACCGGGGGAGTCGAGTTTGTCGGAGTCGCCCTGGCCAATGAGGTCGGGCACGATGCAGCGGGCCTGGCTCGACACGTGCGGCACGATGTCTCGCCACAGGTACGACGATGTCGGGTTGCCGTGCAAGAAAACCACGGGGTCGCCGTGGCCAACGTCGTGGTACGCCATCTGCTTGCCGTTGACGGAGAGGTAGTGCTTGCTCAGGGGTGCGGTACTCACTTCCTGAGTCTGCGACAGAGCGGCGCGGCTGTCGAACCGGCCCGAGTACCGGACCGGCTGCGGGCGTCCACTATCTTTCAACCAAACGCCAGGAGACATGAATGACCGAAGCCGCCGCCACACGCGTGCATTTCATAGCCCACTTCACCGTGAACGATGCTGATGGATACCGCCAGTACGAGAAGGGCTTCTTTCCCGTGCTGAAGGCGTCGGGCGCCCGTTTCCTCACGTATGACGACAATGTTCGGGTACTCGAAGGAGAGCGGCCCGAAGGACGAACCGTCATCATCGAGTTCCCGTCGGAGGCGGCGTTGGACGAGTGGTGGGATTCGCCTGAATATCGTGAACTGGCGGCCCTTCGCCATGCGGCCACCACCACCCATTCCATCTCCGTGGTCCACGCCCCACCGGCCCGCTGACACTCGCCGCCCCAAACGACTACAAGGTCTGGATCCACCAATGGTCAAAAGCGCAAAAGACTTTTTCAAGCCCCTCGCCGTAGGAGCTCCACAGCCACTGCGGGAGATCCCGGTACGCCCGTCACGGGTGATTCACTTCTTCCCGCCGTCGAACGCCAAAATGGTGGCGAAGGCGCCGGGCATCGCGCCAACCGTCGACATCCTGCTCGGCAATCTGGAAGACGGGGTACCCGCCGATCAGAAGGAAGCCGCCCGCGCGGGAATGGTCGAAGTGGGCAAGACCGTTGAGATGGGCGACACACAGTTGTGGACCCGAACCAACAGCCTCGACTCCCCGTGGGGTCTCGACGATCTCTACACGCTGGTCACCGAGATCGGCGACAAGCTCGATGTCATCATGATCCCCAAGGTCGAGGGCGCGGAGGACATCCACTTCGTCGACCGACTTCTGGCGCAACTCGAAGCGAAGGCCGGGCTGACCAAACCGTTGATGGTGCATGCCATTCTCGAAACGGCCCGTGGCGTGGCCAACGTCGAGGAGATCTGTGGAGCAAGCCCCCGTATGCAGGGCCTCTCACTCGGGCCAGCTGACCTCGCTGCCAATCGGGGAATGAAGACCACCCGTGTTGGCGGGGGACACCCCAGCTATCTGGTGCGCGACGATCCGGATCCTGCGAATAACGACGCACCGCGGGCCACGGCCCAGCAGGACCTTTGGCATTACACGATGGCCCGAATGGTCGACGCCTGTGTGACCCACGGCATCCTTCCGTTCTACGGGCCGTTTGGCGATATCGCCGACACAACGGCCTGCGAAGACCAGTTCCGCAACGCCTACCTGCTGGGCTGCGTTGGGGCCTGGAGCCTGCACCCCGTGCAGATTGGTATCGCCAAGAAGGTCTTCAGCCCCGATCCGGGCGAGGTCGCTCACGCGCAACGAGTGATCGACGCGATGGGCGACGGCACCGGTGCATTGATGCTCGATGGGAAGATGGAAGACGACGCCAGCGTGAAGCAATGCCACGTTGTGGTCGAGTTGGCCCGAAGCCTGGCCGCTCGCGATCCTGAACTCGCCGAGATTTATGGATTCACCGCATGAGTGGCGATCTCCGGCCGCGACGCTCAGTTCTCTACATGCCTGCGGCCAACGCTCGGGCGCTCGAGAAGGCCAAAGCCATCCCGGCCGATGCGCTGATCTTCGACCTTGAAGATGCCGTTGCCCCCGATGCGAAGGACACCGCCCGCGAGCACGCCGTTGCGGCCGCCACTTCAGGCGACTACGGCAATCGTGAGATCACCATTCGTTGCAATGGGCTCGACACACCTTGGGGCGCCAATGACATCGCCGCCGCCGCCGCAGCGGGACCGGCGGCCATCGTGATCCCGAAGGTCACCGGTACCGCCCATCTCGGCGCGATCGCTGATGCGATGGAGGCGGCGGGTGCACCCGATCACACGGCGATTTGGCCGATGGTTGAGACACCCGAAGGCATCTTTGCGGCGAGAGAGATTGCCGCGTTCGACCGCGTCGCCGTGTTGGTGATGGGCACGAACGACCTCGCCAAGGAGCTACACGCCGCCTTGCTGCCGGGGCGCCGCCCGCTGATTCCGCACCTCGCCACCGCCATCCTTGCGGCTCGGGCCGAGGGCGTGGAGATTGTCGACGGCGTCTTCAATGACATCTCGGATGCCGACGGTTTTGTGGCCGAATGCCAGCAGGGCTTCGAGATGGGCTTCGACGGCAAGACTCTCATTCACCCATCACAGGTGGGGCCAGCCAACGACATGTGGGCCCGCAGCACGGACGAGATCGCACATGCCCGCCTGGTGATCGCCGCGTTCGAAGAAGCCGAAGCCGAGGGCCGGGGTGTCATCACCATCGACGGCAAGATGATCGAAAACCTCCATGTCGACAACGCCCGGCGCTGCCTGGCCGTTGCCGCGGCAATCGAAGCCGCGGGCTGAGGTTGTCTACGACTTGAACTGGCCGGCGTCTCTGGCGTCGCCCTTGATCTTGAAGCCGTATTCTTCGGTCGCGACGACAACGCCGCGATTGATGCTCACCCAATCCCGAGCCTCCATATAGGGCTTGAACGTCTTGCCGATGAGCTTCTGATCGTCGATCGTCTTCGGACGTTGGATTTCGTATAACTGGGGAAACTCAAGCCAGCCGCAGACGGTGTCCCAAAGCCGGAGCGCGGCATCGCCGGCGGGTGGGTCGATCAGAACCGGGCCGAAGATTGTCTGCTCCGGGCCTCCGTCGATACCGGGGAAGAACAAGGTTGGCACGCCGAAGCCATCGGCCGCAACCACCTTGTCGTGGTCGGCCTTCACCTCGTCGTGGGTGCTGAGATCGCGCATCGACTCGTCGACTAGGCCCGGGTCCATCCCGATCTCTTGGAGCAGGATGCGGGCAACGTCGGGCTCGTGGATCTTCATGCCGTCGTGGTGCAACGCGTTTCCGGTGATCGCATACCAATCGTCCACGTGTTTCATGTCAATGCGTCGCAGCAGCGCACCAATACGTAAGATCGACCAGCCGTAGCTCCAGTCGCGTTCCCACGGGTGCTTTTTCCCCTCGACTCGGTTGACCTCTTCGAGCGAGAAGAACCGCCAATTGATGGTGAGGTCGGTCTGATCGCGCACTTCACGAATCCAACGAGAGGTCTGATAGGCCCACGGGCACAGCACGTCGAAGTGAAAGTCGACAGTTGTCGGTCGGAAGGGCGAGGGGTTCACGCCGGTGGTCATGGTGCTGCCTTCGGGGGGTCGTGCCTAGAGGACCGAACGTAGCGGGATTGGGCGTCCGTCCGAAGAACGGTGGCATCATTGACCTGCCTAACAAGCGTTAGGTAGGGTAGGAAGATGGTTGTGATCTCACCGGAGCAGACGGGTCGACAGCGTGTGCTTGACGCTGCCGCGCAACTCTTCGTTGATCAGGGTTACGCCGGTACAACGCTTCGCCAGATCGCAAGCGCCGCCGGGATCAAGGCCGGCTCGATCTACCACCACTTTGATTCGAAAGATGAGCTGTTCATTGCGGTCCTGCACGACGGCATCATCGTGATGCTGGATGCGTTCGAGACCAGTTGTTCGGCGCTTGACGCGGCGGACCCGATCGATCGGCAGCTCCTTGCCCATGTTCACGCCCACCTCAGCGCAGTCTTCGAAAACGGGCCGTATACGACAGCCCACGTTGCTGCGTTCTTCACCGCTCCGGACGACGTCCGCCGGCAGGTCGTGCCGCAGCGCGACCTCTATGAACAGCGATGGAACGATCTCTTCAAGCGGCTCCTCCCGACGCTGTCAAGCAAAGACCGTCAGCTGCGTCGGCTCTTCCTCTTCGGGGTAATGAACGCCAGCGCAGAATGGTTCGACCGCAACGGCGCACTGTCGGTCGAACAGCTCGCAACAGCGATCACCGACCAATTCTTGAACGGAGTCGCAACATGAATCGGGTCACGTCAAAGGTCGACACCGGCTCGGCCGAGTTCGCGGCCAACCGCGACACGTACTTGGAGCTCGTGGCCACGCTCAAGGCCCGCCAGCAGGGCGCCATGGATGGCGGTCGAGGCCGACAGAAGTCAATAGAACGCCACCTCGAACGCGGCAAACTGATGGTGCGTGATCGCATCGATCTCGTCACCGACGACAACACGCCGTTTCTCGAGTTCTCGACGCTGAGCGCTTACGGCCAGTACGACGACGAGGCACCCGGGGCGGGAATAGTCACGGGCATTGGCGTCGTCCACGGAGTGCCCTGGGTATTCATCGCCAACGACGCGACGGTTAAGGGCGGCAGCCTGTTCCCGATGTCAATCAAGAAGCATGTTCGAGCGCAAGACATCGCGGAGGAGAACCGACTCGGGATCATTTACCTCGTCGACTCCGGTGGGGCCTTCCTTCCGCGGCAAGACGAACTCTTCCCCGACAAGGACCACTTCGGCGGCTCGTTCTACCGACAGGCTCGACTGTCGGCCCAGAGACTCCCACAACTCGCTGTCGTGCTGGGTGGCTGCACCGCCGGTGGTGCGTATGTCCCCGCGCTCAGCGATGAAGTCATCATGGTCGAGGGCATCGGGCGCATTTTTCTTGGAGGACCACCGATCGTGAAGGCCGCGCTCGGGGAGATCGTCGACGCAGACGATCTCGGCCGCGCCTCGCTCCACACCCATACGAGCGGGGTGAGCGACTACATGGTGTCCACCGAACGTGAGGCGTACGGCAAGCTCCGTGAGATCTGCGAAACCACGAACCAGCGACGAGTCGACGAGCGCCAAGGGTGGCTCGACTGGACCGAACCCGAACCCCCAGCGTTCGCGGCCGAGGAGATCTACGGCATCGTCAGCGCCGACGATCGCATTCCCTTCGATGCCACCGAGATCATCGCCCGCATCGTCGATGGCAGTCGCTTCTCCGCGTTCAAGCCGGAGTGGGGCGAGTCCATTGTCTGCGGCTTTGCTCGGGTGTGGGGCCATCTCGTCGGCGTCATATCCAACAACGGCATCATCTTTAGCGAATCGGCCTTGAAAGCCGCCCACTTCATCGAGCTGTGCGAACAACGCCGGGTGCCATTGCTGTTCCTCCAGAACACCAGCGGCTACATGGTTGGTACCGACAGCGAGAAGGGCGGCATCGCCAAGAACGGCGCCAAGATGGTCGCTGCGGTAGCCAACGCCACGGTGCCGAAGTACACGGTGCTCGTCGGCGGCTCGTACGGCGCCGGCAACTACGGCATGTGTGGCCGGGGCTTCAACCCCCGTTTTCTCTTCGCCTGGCCCAACTCCCGGATCGCCACGATGGCGGCCGACACCGCGGAGACCGTTCTTGTCGACATTCGGGTTGGCGGCATGAAGGGCGCCGAGACAACGGATGAAGAACTGGCCGAGATTCGAGCGAATATCCGCGGTCAATACGAAACGCAGAGTGACCCGTACTACGCCACGAGCCGGCTCTGGGACGACGGCCTGATTGATCCGGTCGACACTCGCGACGCCCTCGGCCTATCGCTCTCACTCGCCGCTCGCCACGACAAACCGGCGCCCGGCCCGGGCATCGTCTACCGGATGTAACCATGAGAATTCTCATTGCGAACCGAGGCGAAATCGCCGGCCGAATCATCCGTACCGCGCACCGCCTCGGGCATGAGACGGTCGCTGTTTTCGCGGGGCCCGACGCGACCGCCGCCTTCGTCTCGGAGGCCACCAGCGCGGTCGAAATCGGTCCAGCGAGTCTGGCCGATTCCTACCTGTCGAGCGAGCGAGTGCTCGCAGCTGCGGCAGCTACCGGAGCCACGGCCGTCCATCCCGGTTATGGCTTCCTGGCGGAGAATGCTTCTTTCGCGCAGGCGTGCATGGACCAGGGGCTCATCTGGATCGGGCCGAAACCGAACGTCATCGCATCAATGGGCTCCAAGATCGAAGCCCGCGGGATCGCGGAGGCCGCCGGTGTCCCCACGATCCCGGGATGGTCCGACTCGCAAGATCCAGCCGCGCTCGCCGAGGCGGCCGCCCGAATCGGGTTCCCGGTGCTCGTGAAGGCGTCGGCCGGTGGCGGCGGCAAGGGCATCCGCATCGCGGATACCGCCAACGACTTCAGTGCCGCGCTCAGCGAAGCGTCGTCCGAGGCACTCCGTTCGTTCGGCGACGACCGCGTGATTGTCGAGCGCTACGTGCAGCGACCGCGCCATATCGAGGTGCAGATCCTCGGAGACCGACACGGTGCCATCGTGGAACTCGGCACCCGAGAGTGCTCGGTGCAGCGCCGCTACCAAAAACTTCTCGAGGAAGCGCCGGCTCCCAATCTCTCCGCGGAGACCGAAAGAGCCATCCGCGAGTCTGCTCGCTCGCTGGGCGAGGCCATGGGGTACGACTCCGCCGGCACCGTCGAGTTTGTGGTCGACGACGAGACGGGCGATCACTTCTTCCTCGAGGTGAACACCCGGCTGCAAGTAGAACATCCGGTAACGGAAGCCATCACCGGGCTCGATCTGGTTGAGCTCATGATCCGGGTTGCGGCCGGTGAACCGTTGCCGTTCGATCGCGAGCCGGTGCCCTTCAACGGTCATGCGATCGAAGCGCGAATTCTCGCCGAGGATCCAACCAACAACTTTGCGCCGCAGACGGGAACCATCCACCAGCTGCGAGTCCCGGCGGGGGTCCGTTGGGACTCGGCGATCGAAGCGGGCAGTGAGATCACGCCGCACTACGACTCGATGATCGCGAAGCTCATCGTCCACGCCCCGACTCGAGACGAAGCGCTCGCCCAGATGCGCCGCGGCCTCGACGAGCTAGTGATCGACGGTGTTCCCACCTCGGCCGGCTTCCATCGGTGGCTTGTCGACCAGGAGCCGATCGTCGCCGGCCGGGTGACCACTCGATTCCTCGACGAAGTCCCCATCTCGGCCCAGCCTGATGACGCAGCCGACGCGGCGTTGGTCGCCGCCGTCGCCTGGGCTCAGGCCGCAGAGATCAACGGGGCAACGAGCCCATGGCAATCGTCATCGTTCTCGGTGACACCTCACAAGATGGCCCGAAACCTCGGGCTAGTTGACGCCGACGGAGCCACCCATGAGTTAGCGCTGGTCGATGCCGACCTCGATCGACGCGATCTGCCGCCCACGGTGATCGATCGGGCGAGCGGTCGAGTCGCCATCAACCGTCGTGGCTTCACCCAGAGCTTCATCGTGGTGAGCCGAAGCGAACGATGGGCACCAACTGTTGCGAGTCGGCAGGGAAGTGGCGACGCCGTTGTGGCGCCGTTCCCCGCCGTCGTGACCGAAGTGAACGTGGCGCCCGGCGATGTCGTGGAAGGTGATCAGGTATTGGTCGTCATCGAAGCGATGAAGATGCTGCACTCATTACGGTCCAGCGGAGCAGCGTCGATCGCCGAAGTACGCGTCGCTCCCGGCGATCAGGTTTCGACCGGCGAGGTGCTGGTTACGTTCGCGAAGCCAACCGTTGAAGAAGAAGACTCCTAGGAGATGTTCATGCCCCATCGCAACGCCTACATGACCGACGAACTCCAGGCGATCTACGACCAGGTGGTCGACTTCGTAGCCAAGGAAGTCAAGCCGCACGGTCAGCAGTGGGAAGACGACGGCAAGGTGCCGCGAGAGATCCTCCAGAAGATGGGAGCGCTGGGCATGCTCAGCCTGCGGGTGCCGGAAGAACTCGGCGGTCTCGGCATGGGCTACATGGCTTCCGCCACGTTTAGCGAAGCGCTGGGCTCGTCCACATTCGCCGGATTCGAGGTGACTGCGTTGGTGCACACCGACATGGCCGGCCCTCACCTGATCAACTCCGGCTCACCCGAACAGCTGGCTCAATACGTACCCGGCATGTTGGCGGGGGAGTTCATCTTGTCCATCGGTGTGAGCGAGCCCGACGCCGGTTCCGATGTCGCCGGCATCCGCACCAAAGCGGTGAAGGACGGCGACGGCTGGCGCATCAAGGGCACCAAGACCTTCATCACCAATGCGGTCTACGGAGACATGACCATCGTTGCGGCCCGGACCGACCTCGACAACAAGTACGGCATCTCGATGTTCTTGGTACCGGCGGGCACCGAGGGATTCTCCGTGGCCAAGAAACTTGACAAACACGGCTGGCGCTGCAGCGACACCGCAGAACTCACCCTCGACAACGTCTTCGTAACCGACGAGCAGCTACTGGGTACGCCGCATCGTGGCTTCTACGAGACGATGAAGAACTTCCAGAACGAACGGATGGTGCTCATCGGTATGGGCGTGGGGGCGGCCCAGACCGCGATCGACATGACCAACGAGTACTGCCAGAACCGCGGTGCGTTTGGCGGTCACCTCTACGACCTGGGCGCGATTCGTCAGCGAATGGCAATGAATCAGGCCAAGGTCGATGCCGCCCGAGCGTCGATGTACCACGCCGCCTGGCTCGGCGATAACGGCATCGACAACGTGAAGGAAATGTCTGGGGCGAAGGCGTGGGGCTGCGAGATCGTCAACGAAGTCATGTACGACTGCGTTCAGTTCCACGGCGGCATGGGCTACATGCGGGAGTCAGCGATCGAACGGATGTCGCGCGACGCCCGGATTCTGCCCATCGGGGGAGGCGCCACTGAGGTGATGCTCGAGGAAGTCGCCAAACGCTCCTACGGCTCCCACTAGGAAGAGAGAGGGTCAGCGTATTCGTCGCGGAGGATGTTCTTTTGCACTTTGCCCATGGTGTTCCGGGGGAGCTCGTCCACGAACACCACTCTCTTCGGTTGCTTAAAGCGGGCGAGTCGATCACGCAGCGCATCGGCCACATCGAGTTCGGTGAGACCAGCGTCGGCCCTCTGAACAACGACCGCCACAACGCACTCACCGAAGTCGGCGTGAGGAACACCAATCACGGCGGACTCGATGACTCCAAGAATCTCGTCGATCTCTGATTCGACTTCCTTCGGATAGATGTTCAACCCGCCCGAGATGATGAGGTCTTTGCCTCGCCCCACGATCTGTAGATAGCCGTCTTCGTCGACCTGGCCGAGATCGCCCGTGATAAAAAAACCGTCGGGCCGGAACTCCTCGGCCGTCTTCTCCGGCATTCGCCAGTAACCGCGGAAGACGTTCGGGCCCTTCACCTCGATCACGCCAACCTCACCTGACGCCACCTCAGCCCCGGTCGATGCGTCGCACACTCGGGTCTGCACCCATGGGAGCGGAAAGCCGACGGTGCCAGCGCGGCGTTCGCCGTCGTATGGATTCGACGTGATCATGCTGGTCTCGGTCATGCCATAACGCTCGAGAATTCGATGACCAGTTCGGGCCGCGAACTCATCGTGGGTGTCGGCCAGAAGGGGAGCGCTGCCCGAGATGAAGACCCGCATGTGCTCGACCAATACCTCCGTGAAGTCGGGATGGGCGAGGAGCCGCGTGTAATACGTGGGCACTCCCATCATCGTGGTGGCCTGCGGCAGCTGACGGACGACTTCGTCGCCATCAAATCCGGGGAGAAAGATCATTGAACCGCCGGCCGCGAGAGTGACATTCACCGCAACGAAGAGGCCATGGGTGTGAAAGATCGGGAGGGCGTGGAGCAGCACATCGTCGGCGTTGAACCGCCAGCCCTTGACGAGCGAGCGGGCGTTGCTCAGAAGATTTTCGTGGCTGAGCATGGCGCCTTTGGAGCGCCCGGTTGTGCCCGACGTGTAGAGAATGCCGGCGAGGTCAGCAGCTGACCGAGCTACCGGTGACAGTTCGGTCGCGCCCGCGGCACGATCGACCAGCGAGCCGGAACCATCGACGCCCAGGGTGAGCAGGGTTGCGCCGTGTCGCTCAGCCATCGCGGCCGCCGCGAGCTGTCCTGCCGGATCCACAACGATGACAGCGGGTTCGGCGTCGATGACGAAATATGCCACCTCATTCGCGGTATAGGCCGGGTTGAGGGGCACCAGGGCGACGCCGGCACGAACACACGCGAGGTAGAGGCAGAGAGCCTCTGGAGACTTTTCGACCTGCGCGACAACCCGGTCGCCCGGCCCCGCACCCAGATCGGCGAGCACGGCGGCCATCCGACCTGCGAGCGAGATCACGTCGCGATACGAGCGGTGCGTGTCATCGGGAAGGCGCAGAAATGGTTCGTCGTTGTCGACGTGCGGGGCAAGCAGCGACTGAAAGAGATGGTTGGTCATCGGCCCTGAAGGTTGCGGCGGCGGACCACCATCATCGCGGTTGCAGGAGGGCGCGATTCGGACCACGCCAGCATTTCGAACCAAGATCCCTTCCGGCTAGACGCCAATCCCGCCGTTTCAAGGAGCATCGTGCCCGAATCCATTCTGACTCAGACCGCCCGTGATCTGCAAGGTCTTATCGAAAATCACGCCGACGAAACCGAAGCCAGATGCACGATGGTGGCCCCGGTCGTCGATGCGTTCGACCAGTCCGGGCTGTTCCGGCTGAGCATTCCGAAAGCGATCGGAGGACTCGAGGCAGACGTCGAAACGGTCCAGGCCGTCTGCGAAGAGGTCTCATACGCCGACGGTGCGACTGGTTGGGCGTATACGCAGAACACGATTACTGGTTCGTACCTCGCCTACATCGACCCCGATGTCGCTCGGCCCTTCGCGGCGCTCCGAGCGGGCGCCGGTCACTTCGCGCCTATTGGTGTGGCCCATGAAGAAGACGGCGGTTACCGAGTCTCGGGAAACTGGCAATTCGCGAGCGGCTCCGGCCATGCCGAGTTCATGGGCGGAGGTGCCCTGGTGATGCGAGACGGTGAGATCGTCGGGATGGGTCCCAACGGCGAACTCCCGATTATCGGCTTCTTTGTCTCCGCCGATCGAGCCACGCTTAAGGGCAACTGGGACGCCATGGGCCTGCGGGGCACCGGGAGTTACGACTACGAGATCCCCGAGACGTTTGTCGAAACCGCGGCCACGTGGAACATCACCATGAGTTATGCGCCGCACCAGACCGGTGGGGCGATGTACGGGCTCGGACCACAGGTCTACGGCAGTATTGGTACTTGTTCCTGGGCGCTGGGTGTTGCCAGCCGTGCCCTCCACGAGATCGCCGATATCGCGAAGGCCGGACGGACCCGGCTCGGCTCACCCGCCCTGCGCGATCAGACGGAGTTCCAGCGGGACTTCGGCTTCCATCAGACCGCGATCGACGGCGCCCGGATCGTTCTCCTCGCCGTGATCAACGACGCCGTTGACCTCATAGAGAGCGGCGCGGAAGATGCCCTCTGTATCGCGGCCGTTGGCCGGTGTAAGGCTCATGCGAACAACGTCGTGACCAATGTCGCGAAGGCGGCGACTGTCTTTGCGTGGGAAGCCTCCGGGAGTGCGGGGATGCGCAATCCGAGCGTCCTTCAACGATGCTTCCGCGATATGTGGATCGGCGCCGGCCACCAAGTATTCGACGATCGGTTCTACTGCGAAGCGGCCAAGCCGGCCCTTGGGCTTGAGCCCTCGCCGTTCTGAGCAGGGTTCGAGCTCAGCCGATGCGGGCGCTTTGACCGCCATCAACAGGCAGAACTACGCCGGTAATGAACGCGGCCCGGTCAGACGCAAGAAAGATCACCGCGTTGGCTACGTCCCATGCGGTGCCCATCTTGTTCCCCAGCGGCACCATGCCGTCACGTTGCTGTCGAAGCGCGTCGGGGTCGACAGCAATGGCCTGTGAAATTCCCTCGATGGCCATGAGCGTGTCCATGAGGCCGGGGGCGACGGCATTCACCCGGATTCCTCGTTTGGCGTTGGCCATCGCCAACTGATGTGTCATCGCGTCGAAACCGGCCTTCGATGTTTTGTAGGCCAGAAAAGACGTGGAGCATTCCGCCGCGACCGACGAGATGTTGATGATCGCGCCCTTGTTCTTTTCACGCATGAGCGGGAGGACGTGTTTACAGGTGAGCCACATACCATTGAGATTCACGTCATGAATGAGATCCCAGGTGTCTTCAGCGAGCTTGGTTGCGCTGCTATCACCACCGCCGATACCAACATTATTGACGAGCACATCAATCCGGCCGTGGCTCGCAATCACAGTGGCCACCATCGCTGCGCAGTCCGTCTCCGAAGTTACATCGGCCCGCACGCAGCGGCGGTGCCGCCCTCGGCTCGGATCAAGCCGACGGTCTCCTGAGCCGAGGCGAGGTCTCGGTCTACGGCAACAACAATGGCACCCTCCCGCGCGGCGAGCAGCGATATCGCCCGGCCATTCCCGATGCTGGCGCCCGGCGTCTGGCCGGCCCCCTTCACGACGACGATCTGACCCGGCAACCTCACGTTCGAAGATTGCGAGCTCACGCGGGCCATCCCGGTGTTCCCTCATCGGGCACAACCCGGAGAGAGTTCAGGGCCATACATACGAGCGTGTACTGGCCTATGGCGAAGATGAAGTCGAGCACTTCCTCAGTGGTCCACAGTGAAGAGAGCGCGCTCCACGTGGCATCGCTCAGCACCTTGTCGGCGACCAACTCGTCGGCGGCCTGGAGGAGAACGGAAACGTCTTCGGACCAGCCTTCGATCGCCGGTGACGCGATACGGGCAATCTCGTCGTCGGTGATACCGCAGCGGCGGCCGATCACCGTGTGTTGCCCGAATTCGTAGACACAGGCACAGCGGTAGCCAGTGCGGAGGATCACGAGCTCGCGCTCTCGTTCGGGGATGGAGGCTTTGTTGAGAACGTGCGACCCGAACACCATCCAGCGCTTCATCAGTTTCGGGTGATGGGCGAGAGTGGTGAAGATGTTGAGACGACCGAGGCCGTCGAGCATCTGCCGCGTCTCGTCGTCCCAGTCGACCTCTTCGCTTGGCGCTAAGCGCTGGTTGTGCGTCACTGCGTCGTCTTTCGTAGTCGGCGATCAATTCGGTGAGCGCGGCGGACACGTGATGGCGTTGCTCGGTTGGGGTCTCGCCTAAACGGGCTATCACGAGCCAAAGCGGGGGTACGACCAGAACGTATTGGCCGCGATAACCGGAGGCAAAGTAGGCACCCCAGGGGTTGTCGCCCAACATCCACCAGTGCATCGTGTGAATTCGGCCGAGGCCGTCACGACCCGTCTCGGTGTGAGCGGTGGTAACCCAGACAGCCGGAAGAAGGCGTTCCGAGCCGACCATGCCGGCGTCGAGCTAGAGCTGACCGAAGCGGACGAAGTCGCGGGCGGTGCAGAAGCAATACGACGACGCGAGCCACGTGCCGGCGCGGTCGAAGCGAAGGCTCGGGGAGGTCATACCAAGCGGGTCAAAGAGTCGGGAGCGGAGCCACGGTTCGTAGTGGTCCGGGCGGCCAACGGCATCACGCACGATCGCCGAAACAATGTTGCTCACCCCACTCGAGTACTGCATCACGCGGCCCGGGGCGTGGGCGAGCGGTCGGTCGGCCGCCCAGAGAGCGGTGTCGGGTTGTGGGCCCCGTTCGTTGCCGTACAACATCGTCGCGACATCGGGGACGGCGCCGTCGACCGGCTCTTCGGTCCACGAAGGCCCGAACGCATGGTCATCAGGTCGTGCAGGGTGATTGCGCCACGGGGGTCGCCCGAGGTCTGTCAGTGCGGAACAGGAGCGGGGGCGTGAAGGTCGAGCTGACCAGCATCCCGACGGCGGCGTGGAGGATGCTCTTCGCTATCGACCACGAACGCAGCGTGTCGGTTGCCGTGCTGGTCGTCATCTCGGCAAACCTAGTTCCACTAATGTCGACCGAACGACGTACAGCTACCTAGGGGCGCGGATGATATTCGATTCAGCAGAAGTCCGGGAGGCCTTCGACCACTTCATTGCGGTCGGTGACAGCGGCGATTGGGACGCTTGGGCGGACCTCCACACGGTGGATGGCATCTGGAACGAGTGCCACCTCGGGCGTTTCGAAGGCCGCGAAGCAATTCGCCAAGGGATCACATCTGTCATGGCTCAGGCCCCCGCCGAGATGTACTTCCCCGTCGACTGGTCGATGTTTGATGGCAATCGAGTGGTCATGTATCCCGCCCAGTGTCTGCCCGACCCCACCGGCGGCGATACCGAGTACCGCTTCGGCTGCGTGACAATCCTCGACTACGCGGGCGACGGCCAGTGGTCATATCAGGAAGACATCTACAACCCGAAGGACGGGCAGCGAGTCTTCGGCGATTGGATCAAGGCGGGCGGCACCATGCCCACCGGCTAGAGCCGTCTGACGGACCAGGTCGACGCGTCGACAAGGTGTCCGAGGTCCAACTGGTAACGCAGCGTTTCGCCGGCCGCGATCTCCTCGTCCACTCGGAACATGCGGTTTCCCCAACTTGTCACCGGCGCGAGCGGCGATGTGGTCAGCACCGTTTCGGAATCAAAGCGAGCTTCGAACCAAACACAGAATCCGTCGACGATCGCATCTTCCGTCGCGGTGCGCTCGATGAGATGGCTCGCGGTGAAGTCATCGGCCGAGGCAAGGGTGTGAAGATCGAATTCGAGCACTGGCGCGGGCGCCCCTACCATCGAAGCGACGGATCCGGGGCGCACCCAGAGCTGCTCAGCCCGGCCCTTGTCGAAGGCCGCGGCCACCGGCGAGCGCTCCGACGCGCCGAGATCGATGCCATCGGGGAGTGGGGTGTTCCAGAACCGCCGGACCCGCATGGTGTCGTGGAACACCATAGGCTCGACGAAGAGCTGAAAGTGGGCCGGGAGGATCCGTCCGCCGGGCTTGAGCACCCGATCGCGTAGCTCGAGAACGTTCTCGAGCATGTTCTCGTTGAAGAGTTCGTCGCCCATCTGCTCGTGCAGCAGCACGTCGACCTTCTCGGTCGGCATGAACTCGCGGCTGTTTGTATGGATGAACTCGACGTTGGTGATGTCGTTGTTGTGCGCAACTTCTCGGGCGACTTCGATGAACTCGGAGTGATCGACGGCGTAGACCTTTGCGGCCCCCGCGCGACTGGCCATGAACGCCAAGACGCCAGAGCCCGTTCCCAAGTCGAGCACGACATCACCCTCGGAGACGTTGGCGTGAATTCCGGCGTGGTAGGTGGCGATGCGTACCTTGTCGTTCAGCATCTCTTCGTGCTCCGACAACCCGGAGAAATTCGCTTCGTTCGTGAGGTCGTAGACCGCACCCATAAGCCATTCGCTCCGCGCGACACGAGACGCCCCGAAGCCAAAGATTCGTCGAACGATTCGCGTCGCGATGCGTGACACTCGTTCTCTCATCACGCCTTCTTCACAAATTCCGACTTGACGAGCAAACCCCGACCGTCGACCTTCGCCTCAATCGGGTGATCGCCAACGACAAGACGAATGCTCTTGATCTTCGTGCCGACCTTCAAGCCGCCGGACTTCCCGTCCTGCTTCAAGTCTTTGATCACGGTCACGTTGTCGCCGTCAGCGAGGAGATTGCCGTTGGTATCGCGGATGTCGTCGAGCCCATCGCTGGGTTCGGAGAGCCACTCGTGGCCGCAGGTGCCACATTCGTAGCCGTCGACCGCTTCGAGTGGCTCCGGCATAGTGCAGATCGGGCATCGCAGGCTCTCGCTCATTGTGAGCGAATCCTGACGCCCCGCGCACCGCGGAGCGCGGATGGCCTAGCGGCCGGTGAAATCGGGATCGCGCTTGTCGCGGCGGGCCCGCGACGATTCATGAAAGTCGTCGGAGCGGCTCGAGAGCTCGAGGGCCAGCCCCTCATCCTCAAGGTGACGGCCCAACTCATTGTTGAGCGACTTGTGCACGAGCATCTTCGAAAGCCCCACGGCCGCAGTTGCGGCCAAGGAGAGTTGGTTGACGAGGGCGGCAGCGGCCTGGTCGACCTCGTCGGCCGGCACCGACGAGTGGATCATTCCCCACGACGCGGCTTCGGCCCCGCTGACCCGGCGGCCGAGAAGGATCATGTCCTTGGCGCGAGCGACTCCGACGAGCCGCGGGAGGAGCCAAGACGCTCCGGAGTCGGGCGTGAACCCGGACGACACGAACGGCGCCAGGAAGCGCGCATCATCAGCCGCGACCACGAAGTCGCTCGCGAGGGCAATATCCATACCCAGACCGATGGCCCAACCCTTTACCGCCGTGACGATTGGGGTTTGCGCTTCCACCATGACACTGACGAGTCGGTTGATATGCCAGCGCATCTGCCGCTGCGTCGAACCCACTCGTGGTTTCTCGCCGTCATCGCCCCGGAGCGAGAGGTCGAAACCCGAGCAGAAGTGATCGCCGGAGCCGGAGAGGGAGATGACGCGGACGGCCTCGTCGGAGCTGGCCGCGTCGATGATGTCGATGAGGCCGAGCACGATGTCGTCGGTGAGCGCGTTTCGGCGATCGGCGCGATCCAGTCGTAAAGACAGGACACCCTCGACGTGGGTGACGACGAGACCCTCGGTCGGATCTGATGGGTAGTGCTTGGTCGGCTGCGGCATGCCTGGATAATGTAGCCAAGAGCGCCGAGGGGACCAGAAAACGTCATGTCTCAAGAGAAGCGGTCACGGCTGGAGCTGACTCGTGTCAGCACCCCTGCTGAAGTTCGAGACACGACGGCCGCTTGGGTGCAAGAACACGTACCCAAAGCATGGCAGGAGGCAAGCATCGCCGGCCGCGCCGCGATTCGAGCCGTCCGCACCAGGGCCGACTACGAACGCTGGTACCCCACGTTCGCCGCGTCGGGTCTCGCCGTTGCGACCTGGCCGGTCGAATACTGCGGCCTCGACCTTCCCACCGACCTCGCTCGTGTCGCCGAGGAACAGCTTGCGCCGTTCAACCTTGGCCGCCTCAACCCGCTCGGTCTTCACAACGCCGCTCCCGCGCTGTTCGCCCACGGTACCGAAGCCCAGCGAGCCCGCTTCTTGCCGCCCCTTGTGCGCAACGAAGAACGTTGGTGTCAGCTCTTCTCCGAACCAGGAGCAGGATCTGACCTCGCTTCGCTGGCGTTGCACGCAGAGCGAGATGGTGACGAATGGGTGCTCACCGGGCAGAAGGTGTGGTCCACATGGGCGCACCACAGCGAGTTCGCGGTTTGTTTGGCGCGTACCGCACCGGAGCAACCGAAGCGCAAGGGCATCGGCTACTTCCTGATCGATCTCCGCAGCCCGGGCATTGATGTACGCGAACTGCGCCACATGGGTGGCGTCGTCGACTTCAACGAAGTCTGGCTCGACAAGGTGCGGGTGCCGCATGACCAACTCGTGGGCGCCGCACAAGATGGCTGGCGCGTGGCCGCGTCGACCCTCGCGGGGGAGCGGCAGATGGTTGCCGGATCCGGCTCCGGCGGTGTCGACCGCATCGGTGGTGTGGGCGCCGATCGACTTGTCGACCAGATCCGGGATCGCGAGGATCACCCTGCGCTGGCCGACCGGGCGGTCGCGCTCTGGAGCGAGGATCGGATCCGCGGCTGGACCAACCAACGGGTGCGGGCAACGGTCACGGCCGGGGGTACACCGGGCCCAGCCGCATCGATCGGCAAGGTGCAGCAAGCAGCGCTCAACCAAGGCATTCAGCTCGCCGCCACGGACATGCTCAGGTCGGCCGCCATGGCATGGGAGGGCGACGACTGGGTTGCGTCGATGCCGTACGAAGTGAGCGGCATGATCCGCAGTCGCGCCAACACCATTGAGGGCGGCACGACCGAAGTGAACAAGAACGTCATTGGCGAGAAGGTGCTTGGCCTTCCGCGAGAACCCGACCCGCACCACGGGGCGGCTTGGAAGGAGATTCCGCGTGGGTGACTACGAACACCTCATCGTTGAACGACACGGCCCGGTGGGCTGGCTGATCAATAACCGCCCTGAGGTCCGGAATGCGATGAACGGCGCGATGCGTGACGAGTTCGCCGACGCCTGGACCGAACTCGATCGCGACCCGGCCGTGCGAGTCATCGTGCATACGGGCAACGGTCGCGACTTTCAAACCGGCGTCGACGTGGGCGAACTCGCTTCCGATGGAGTCGGCATGGAGCGCTACCGCGAATCGATGGAAGAGTTCGACGTGCACTTCACGTCGTGGCATCAGGAGGTCTGGAAGCCGGTCATCACTGCCGTCAACGGAATCTGTTGCGGCGGTGGATTCCATTGGGTGGCCGACGCCGACATTGTGATCGCGGCCAGCGACGCCCAGTTCTTCGATCCTCACGTCTCCGTCGGCCAGGTCGTCTCCATCGAGGCCATCGCCCTGATCAAGAAGATGCCCGTCGAGGCGGTGATGCGTATGGCCTTCATGGGGCGGCACGAACGTATGAGCCCCGAGCGGGCCCGTGAGCTCGGCATGATTTCCGAAGTGGTCGATCCGCCCGAACAGCTGCGGGAGCGGGCTCAAGAGCTCGGTGAGAGCATCGCGAAGAACTCCCCGGCGGCGATGGCCGCCACGAAGAAGGCTCTGTGGGCGGCCCTGGACCACGGACTCACCGATGCCTGTCGCGTCGGCGCCGGCCACCTGGTGTCCATGTGGGGGCATCCCGACCAGACTGAGGGACCGATGGCGTTCGCGGAGAAGCGCGAGCCGAACTGGGTCCCACTCGAGCACGACTCGTGACCCTGCTGGACCTTCTGGCGGATCATCCGTTCGGCGACGACGACGCCCTCGTCCATACCGTCGATCGCGCCCTGACGAAGGCCGAGGTAATCGACCAGGTGACAACTCTCGGCCGGCGCCTTACTCGCGAGACTCCGGAGGCCTGTGCGGTGGCAATCGTCGGTGATGGTCTCGCTGCGCTCGTCGGAATGTTCGCGTGCTGGCATGCCGAGCGGGTGTTCGTTCCGATCAATCCGCGTCAACCGGCTTCAGCCATCGACGATGCGGTGGAACGAATCAACGCGGCGGCCACAGTCGTACGCGATGTGATCGAACCGCATGAACCGAACCAGCCGAAGGAGTTGCCGGCCGACACGGCGATGATGCTTTGGACCTCCGGCACAACGAGTACACCGAAGCCAATTCTCCATGCACACGCCGCATATCGAGAGCTGATCGACCGCGTGCTGGCTCCGCTCAAGGGCGCGCCGAACACGGCTCAACGCTGGCCACCTTCGCCGAACCTGATCCCGGTATCGCTGGCGCTCAACGCCGGCATCTACAACGCAGTCTTCGGACTACGGGCCGGAGCACCGCTGGTTCTGATGGATCGCTTCTCTACGGCTGAGTTCACGACGCTCGTCCAGCGCCACCAGATTCGATCGACCGTGCTTCCGCCCGCCGCCATCGCGATGCTGAATGACGACACCACGATCGACAGCCTGGCTCCGCTTCGATACGTCCGCTCGATCACGGCGCCGCTCTCACCGTTTCAGGCCACCCGGTTCACCGAACGCTTCGATACGTTCGTGCTGAACAGCTATGGGCAGGCGGAGATCGGTGAGGTGATCGGATGGACCTCAGCCGACGCACGCGCCCATCCCGACAAGATCGGCGCAGCCGGACGACCCCACGCCGGAGTGGACGTGACGATCGATCAGCCGGACGCCAACAATGTCGGTCAGCTTCTCGTCCGACCGCCGAACCATGCCGTCGACCTCACTCCCGATCGGCTCACGAACGACGGCTACATTCGCACGGGAGACCTCGCGAGAGTCGATCCCGAGGGGTTTGTGTGGATCGAGGGAAGGCTAAGCGACCTGATCAATCGCGGCGGCAATAAGGTGTTCCCCGACGAGGTCGAAGAAGTACTGGCGGCCGTGCCGGGAGTGACCGAGGTGTCCGTCGTCGGCCGCCCCGACGATCGTCTCGGGCAAGTGCCGGTGGCCGTGATCGTTGGCGATGCGCCAAACGAGGCGTTGGAATCGGCCGCCCGGGCGCACCTGGTCGCCTACAAAGTGCCGGTTGCCTTCGTCCGGCGCGCCGAGTTGCCTCGCTCCGAGGCGGGCAAGGTCTTGCGCCGACAACTCGTGGAGGAGCTCTCATGATCCAGTCGCTCGAGGTGGGGATCGTGGCGGTCGATGGCCTGGGGCTATCGAAGTTCTATGTGGAAGGCCTGGGCTTCGAGGTCGACCGGGTGCTCGAGTTCACGGTCGGCACGGTTCGGCGCCTCTCCTATGGCCCGGCGTTTCTTAAGATCTACCAACCAGCTGAGATCCCCTCACCGAATGCGGCGGCGGAATCGTGGTCTGCCCGTGGCGGAATCAACTATGGCGCGCTGCATGTCGCCGATGCGGTGGAGACGGTCTCCGCCGCGGCGAAGGCGGGAGCGACGGTTCTCGCTCCGGTGACAAGCCATCGACCGGGCGCGTTCTTCGCCCTCATTGCCGATCCCGACGGCAACGTCTGGGAAGTGCTCCAGGAAGAGACGACCACTCCATGACAATCCGGGTGGAGCGCAACGGCCCCGTTGGCTGGCTGATCTTCGATCGACCCGATGCCGGCAACGCCATCGATGCCCAGATGTTTGCTGACCTCGAGGTCGCGTGGAGTGAACTTGATGCGGACGACGACATCCGGGTGATCGTCAACACCGGCAACGGGCGAGCCTTCCAGTCGGGCCTCGATGTGGTCCAGCTGGCTCGGGATCCGGCCGCGCTGCGAGCGAGTTCGCGCCAGACCCGTGACAACGCCCTACGGCTCACGGCCTGGCACTGCGGTGTGACGAAACCGGTCGTTGCCGCCGTCAATGGGGTCTGTGCGGGTGGTGGGCTTCACTTCGTTGCCGATGCCGACATCGTCATTGCGTCGACGGAGGGTTCGTTTCTGGACCCCCATGTCTCGGTCGGCCAGGTGAGCGCCTTCGAGGCCATCGGACTCCTGAAGAAGAGCCCGATGGAGCGGATCGCCCGCATGGCCCTACTCGGCCGTCATGAGCGATTCGATGCCGAGGAAGCCAGGAGGCTGGGCATTGTGTCCGAAGTGGTGGCGCCCGATGAGCTTCGACCTCGGGCCCAGGCCATCGCCGAGGCGATTGCCACCCGTCCATTGAACGAACTGCGCGGCATTAAGACCGCGCTCTGGAACGCCCTGGAGCGAGCATGACTGAACCGGCCATCAATACGAAGGCCTACATCCACGAGTTCATCGATATTCGTGGGGTGAATCGCGGCAACTACATGCACCACATGACGGCGAACTGGAGCCCGAACGCCCAAGAAGATCGCAACCAACAGTGTTTCGGCGTGTGGGGTGTAGTTGGTTCGACCTCGGCGTGGCCGCAGGTCTGCAATATCTGGCAAGAGCCGGGGCTCGACGGACTGGCCGCCTCCCTTGGCAACGAGACAGTAGGGGCCGACCTTCAGGATCCGAAGCTCGCGAAATGGTGGAAGGAGGCCTCACAGTTTCGACGAGGCGGCTTCGACCGCATCGTGCTCCCGGCGCCCTGGATGCCGACCGTCGAGGAGAGCCTCCAGACGGGCCTGCGGGCTGAGGTTTGCGCCCACGAGATCATCAAGGTGCAGCCGGGCGAGGCCATTCAGGCGCTCGAACTCGTTCGCACCAGCGCAGCCGCGGCGTACGAACCGTTCGGCTGGCACCTGGTGGGCGCGTGGCGTACCACAATGCGAGACGATGACGAGATCGTTCTGCTCTGGGCGCTGCCTGATGGTTATCCGTCGTGGGCCGCCGCGGAAACGGCCCAGGGGAGTGCCCCCGGGATCGTGGCGTGGCGAAACGCCATCCGTCCAGTCGCGACTGATTGGCATCGCATCCTTCTGGCGGCGGCGCCCCTGTGTCCGTTCCGAACGGGGCGTCAACCGCAGCGCGACGACCGAGTCGACTGGGAGGAATAGCCCATGTCGGATGCCATTACGGCCGAACGACTCGCGCGACTCCGAGCGAGGATCGGCATTGCTCAGCCCCACCCACAGCCGCCCTGGTATCGACGCCCGGGTACTGACGCATTCCGCCATGTCAGCGAGGCCTGTGGCGATGACAACCCGCTGTGGTGCGACCCGGACTATGGCTCGTCCACGGTCTGGGACGGCCCGATTGCATCGCCGAACATGAACGGCGGCGACACGCTGATCGGCGTCAACGAGGTGACAACACTCGACGACGACACCAAGGCCCTTCTGAAGGGTGATCCGTTGAAGGGGGCCCACGCCTATTACGCGGGAAGCTTCCGCGAATGGTGGGCGCCCGTGCGGCCGGAGATGGCGATCACCCGCCGCAACGCGCTGGTGGGGGTGCACGACAAGTCGAGTGACTTCGCCGGGCGAACCGTGCACGAATGGACCGGTGAGGTGTTCGCCACACCGGAGCAGCCGCTGTCGGCCCAGTATCGGTTGATGATCCGCACGGACCGGGAGAAAGTGGCGGCCAAGTCGAAGGCATCGCCCGCGAACGAGATCGAGATCACGCCCTACTCCGATGACCAACTCGCCGAGATCGACGCGGCCTATGGCGGGGAGAAGGCGCGTCGTCGCGGCGCCGAGCCTCGCTGGTTCGAGGACGTCGAAGAGGGCGATGAACTCGACGGTCTGGTGAAAGGACCGATGCGGGTCACCGACATCATCGTGTGGCATACCGGCATGGGCATGGGGCTCTATGGCGTGAAGGCGTTACGACTTGCGTATGAGCAACGGCAACGAGTGCCGGGCTTTTTTCGGCCCGACGCGTTGAACATTCCCGACGTGCACCAGCGAGTGCATTGGGACCCAGAGTGGGCGGCCCGAGCGGGCAACCCGGCGACGTATGACTACGGCCGTATGCGGGAGACCTGGCTGGTGCATCTCTGTACCGACTGGATGGGCGATGACGCCTGGCTTTGGAAGCTCGACGTCGAGTTTCGTAAGTTCAACTATGTCGGTGACACCCATTGGGTGAAGGGCAGGGTCACCCGGAAGTATCTCGCCGAGGGCGACCGACCGGCGGTCGAGCTTGAGGTGTGGGGCGAGAACCAACGAGGTGCGGTCACCTGCCCCGGCCACGCGACGGTTCTGCTTCCTAGCCGGCAGCACGGCCCGGTTCGCCTTCCGGATCCGCCCGGAGGCGCCCGCACCTGTGCTGAAACCTTGAAAGCACTCGTCACCCGCTTCGACGATCCATCATGAGTGGCGGGACGAACTCGCAGCCAAACTTCGACACGCTGGTGGAGTTGATCGACCACGCGGCCACCACCTGGCCGGAACGAACGATGCTCCGGTCGCGCCAGGGAGACAACGCCACCTTCGCCGAGTATCGCAGCCGGGTTGCGGAGATGGCCGGCGGACTCGCCGAGCTCGGTGTGTCAGCGGGTGACGTCGTCACCTGGATTCTCCCCACGTGGGTCGACACCGTCGTGCTCGCGGGCGCACTCTCTCGGCTCGGCGCAATCCAGAATCCCATCATCACGATCTATCGAGATCGCGAAGTTAGCTTCTGTTGTGCGCAAGCCAACGCATCGTTCCTCATCACCCCCGGCGAGTTCGCCGGCTACGACTTTGCGACCATGGGCGAGCGAGTGGCTTCTGCGCAGTCCGGCTTACGTCACCTCGTCGTCGCTCCGGGCCAGTTCCCTCGCCGCGGCGGACCGACTTCGCCGCCTGCGGCGCGCCCGGGGCCCCGCGACGTACGTTGGCTCACCTACACCTCGGGTACGACCGCGGACCCGAAGGGCGCACGCCATGCCGACCAGACGGTCGGAGCCTTCACCCCACCGTTGGCCGAGCGCCTCGACGTGCAAGCGGGCGATCGCTATTCGCTGGTATTTCCGTTCCCGCACATCGGCGGCATCGGCTTGCTGTTTATGGCGTTACGCACGGGCTGCACCCACCTGCTCGACGAGAAAGTTGACCCGGTGAAGACAATCGAGTTCCTAGCCGATGAGGGCTGCACTCATGCCGGCACCGGCGTGCCCTTCTATCTGATGTATCTCGCCGCCCAAGCCACTCGTGACGCGACCGGCGCGGGCCCGCTGTTTCCCCACCTGAAAGTTTGTCCGGGCGGTGGCGCTCCCATCCCACCGGCCATGCATTGGCGAGTGGTCGCCGAACTGGGTGGCATCGGGGTGGCGTCCGGCTGGGGTCTGACGGAAGCACCGAGCCTGACCAACGGTGACGTGAACGACCCGGCCGAAAAGCTGGCGAGCAGTGAAGGTCGGGCCATGCCCGAAGTCGAACTGATCACCGTGGCGGCCGAAGGCACCCGCTGCACCCCCGGCGAAGAGGGCGAGCTGCGGGCCAAGGGCCCGCAGGTCATGCTGGGTTACGTGGACCAATCGCTCGACGACGAAGCCTTCGACCGCGACGGCTATCTCCGCACGGGCGACCTTGGCGTGATCGACGAAGACGGCTTTGTGATTGTCACCGGTCGGCTCAAGGACATCATCATCCGGAACGGCGAGAACATCTCCGCCAAGGAGGTGGAGGATCTGCTCTTCACTTGTGACGAGGTTGGGGACATCGCCGTGTACGGCGTGCCCGACGAACGCACGGGCGAGCGGGTCGCGGCCGCCGTGGTCGCCGCCGAAGGTGCCCAGCCCACAGCGGACTCTCTGGCGGCCTTTCTCCGGGCGGCCGGCCTCCGTAACCAAGCGTTGCCCGAACGAGTCACCGTCATGGATTCACTGCCTCGAAGTCCGGCGGGCAAGGTTTTGAAGCGTGAACTTCCGACCGTATTCTCAGTCTCATGACCCTGGCCGCAGATATCGCAGTCGTCTACACCCCCGCCGGCGGTTACGGCGACGAGATGCCGCCGCCGATTTTGGCGGGTTGTAACGAACCGCTGAGCGATGGAGCGCCGGACCTCCGTGGCCTCTGGCAAGTCGTTGGACCGGAGATCGACGGCGAGACCGTTCCCAACACAGGCCAGGTCCAGCGAATCGAGCAGGCCGGAAATCGCATCGTCATCACAAGCGGCGGCGTCATCCACGACATGTTCGGCAACTAGGCGATTCGCGTGGCGCGATCCTCCCGCCGACGAAGTAGAGAAGGACAATGGAACTCCAGCACCCGTCTCCGTTTAGCCCGAAGTGGCGTGGTCGCTGGATCTGGTTTGAACGCCCGGCGATCCACGCCGAGACGGCGACCCGTCCTGTCCGCAGCAATCCCGACGGCGCCGTCGGTCTCTTTCGCCGCGTGGTGGAAGTCGATGGCGTTCCGGCCGAGGCACCCTGCCGTCTCTGGGTAGATGGCCGTTACCTCCTCGAGGTCAACGGGGCGGAGGTCGCCCGTGGCCCAGTTCGAAGTGATCCTCGGCGAGCCCACTACGACGTGGTCGACCTTGCGCCCGCACTGTGCCCGGGAACAAATGTGCTCTCACTCACGGTTCGTCACTTTGGTGCGGCCACTTCGTGGTGGATGCCCGCCAACCCGACCTACACCTTGGGCGCCGGCAGTGTCGCGTTCGAGGCAGAGATCGGCGAACAATGGATCGTGAGCGACCGTTCGTGGCTGGCGGCGAAGGGGGAAGCGTGGACACCCGTAGCGATGCCCGGCGATGTCGCCAGTCTTCCGCTCGAGTCATTCGACGACCGCCAGTATCCCCACGGCTGGAGCGAAGGTGGCTTTGACACCAGCGACTGGTCTTTCGCGAGGGAGATCATCCCCATGCACACCGGTGGCAGCGGCGAGCGTCGACCGTCGAGTGACCCCTTCGGGATGTTGCGGCCGCCCGTCCGCCTTCACTTCCCCGACGGCCAGACCCATACGGCGGAAATGGTCGGCGAGCGGACCCTCAGCGGAGCGGCCCGAATCAACGATCCGGTCGCCCAGGTGCTGGCCGACGAATCAACGTGGGGGAGCGACGGGTCGGTTGTGCATCGCCAGTACGACCTCGGTCGAATTGCCGCCGGTACCGTCACGCTCGTGATCGAGGGAGCGACCGCCGGCACCGTGGTCGATCTTGCCGCATCCGAACATCTCGATGAAGAGGGTCGTCTAGTACCGCTTGGGCAACACGCGGGGCTGCGTTACGTCTGCTCGGCCGGAGACGCAACGTTCGAGGGCCTCGACATCATCGGCACCCGCTTCTTCAACGCGTCGATCCGCACTCCCGATGGGAGCGCCGCGCCGCTTGTCACCGTCGCGATCCGCGATCGGCTCCGGCCCCGACCAGACGGGGCATCGTTCGAGTGTTCCGATCCGCAGCTGCAGAATATCTTCGACATCGGTCTCCGGACCGTCGACCTCTCGGCCCTCGATGCCTATGTCGACTGTCCCACCCGCGAACAACGGGCCTGGACGGGCGACTCCGTCGTGCATCAATCGGTCGACTTTGTCACCAACCCCGACTGGTCGATGCCTCGTTGGCATCCGGAGTTGGCAGCGGCGGCCCGGGTCGACGGAATGCTCGCGATGGCGGCAGCCTCCGACTTCGCCGAGGACGATCGCTTCTTCGTACCGGACTGGTCGCTCCACTGGGTGCGCTCCCTCCACAACGTGTATCGCTACACGGGAGACAAGAAGCTCGTGGCGGAACTACTGCCGGTCGCCGAGCGAACCCTGCGCTGGTTCGAGTCGTACCTCGCCGACGACCATCTGCTCGAGTGGGTCGACGGGTGGCTCCTCCTCGACTGGTCGAGTGTCTATTCACATGGCAAGTCGTCGATCCTCAACGGCCTTTGGATTCGTGGTCTCCAGGACTTCGCCGAAATGGCCGAGTGGCTCGAGAATCACGGCAGCGCCCGCTGGGCCACCGAACGAGCCGAGGCCACACGGGCCAGTTTCGATCTGTTCTGGGACGATCGTCGGCAGCTCTATGTCGACCACGTCGTCGACGGCGAGCAGCAGGCCTCAGCATCACAAGCCGCGGGCGCGGCGGCCCTGGTCGCTGAGGCCGTGCCACTGTCACGGGTAGACGCGGTGGTCTCCGCCATTACCGATCGCACTCGGCTCATCCAACACTCCTGGTACATGGACACCGTTACCGTCGAGGGGCAGCTCTCGGGGGCGATGTACATGGCGGTGGGTTATCCGCCGCCCGACTGGGATACCGAGACACAAATCGTGGAGACGGAGCCGTTCTTCCGATATGTGCTGCACGACGCGCTGGCGATGGCCGGTCGGGCGGACCTGATCGCCGAGTTGTGCCGTGACTGGGCACGTTTCGTCGATCGAGGCGAAACCTCGTGGCCGGAGTGTTGGGCCGGTGGCACGCGTTGTCATGGGTGGTCGAGTACCCCGACCAGAGATCTCATCGTCCACACGCTCGGCATCACCCCGAACGAGCCGGGCTACGCATCAGTTCGCGTCGCCCCTGCCCTCGGTGGCCTCGAGTGGGCCAAAGCCACCGTGCCAACACCACACGGGTTTGTCACCGTCGAGGCATACGCGAACGGCCGGGTGACGGTCGACAGCCCCGTGCCGGTCGTTCAGGTCGCGAATACCTGATCGTCGTCGGCGAAGGCCTTGAACTCGAGGGCATTACCCGAGGGGTCAAGAAAGAACATGGTCGCCTGCTCTCCGACCGATCCCGCGAATCGTGTGTGCGGTTCGATCACGAAGTTGACGTCGGCTGCGTGTAAACGATCACGCAACGAACGCCAGGCCGGAGGATCGAGGAGTAACCCGAAGTGGGGGACTGGGACCGCGTCGCCGTCGACCGGATTCGAGCCGGCGACGCCCGCGTGGTGGGGGACCTCATGGAGGACCAGCTGATGGCCATCGAGATCGAAATCCACCCAGGTGGTGTCGCTGCGGCCTTCCGGAAGTCCGAGCACTTCGCGATAGAACTCGCGGTTCTTGTCCAGGTCGGAAACCGGAATGGCGAGATGGAATCGGCTCTGTCGCATCGAGTCCAATCGTACGTCAACGGCCCCGCGCCACGCCGCCTCTGCCATGGAGGCAAGAAAGCGTTGGACAGTTATCCTCGGCCGCGATGAATGTCATCACCATTGCCGTCGTAATCTTCGTTGTGTCGCTCGCGGCAACCTTTGCGCCGATCCGCCTGGGTAGTCGCGTGAATGCCAGCCGGCTGAGCGATCTGACCGGAATCGCTTCGGGTCTTCTTCTCGCCAGTGCGCTGGTGGTCGTCATACCTGAGGGTTTCCACACCGCCGCGGAGGCCAGCGATGGCGAGGCTTTCGCGTATGACCCCGTCGTGCTGGGCGCGATGATCCTTGCCGGTTTCCTGGCGATCATGCTCTTGGAAGGGCTCGGCATCGGCCACGCGGTCCATGAGGAGCACCACGACCATGTCGCAGGGCATGGCCACGGGCATGTCCACCACCCGACCTCGGCGAAGGTACTTGCGCTCGGGCTGAGCTTGCACTCCGTGGCCGACGGAATCGCCATCGGAGCGGCGGCGGCGGCAGGCGACGAGGCCGTCTCTGCGGTCGTGGCCCTCGGCGTGCTGGTGCACCGCATTCCTGCTGCGGCCAGCCTTGGTCTCTTCTCCCTGCACGACAACGATGTTCGGGCGGGCTCGGTCGGTGGCTTGATCTGGTTTGCGATCGCGACTCCGGCCGCCTTGCTCGTGTCCTACGGCTTACTCGAAGGCGCCGACGGCGGGGCCGTCGCACTGGCCCTGCTGTTCAGCGCCGGCACCTTCCTCTATGTGGCCACGGTCGACACCCTTCCGGCGGTTCACAACCCCGCCACGGGACGGCGCAGTGCCCGAAACGTCGTGCTGAGCGCGGGCGTGTTCACGTTGATTCTCTTTGTCCTCACGGCCACCGATGTGCTCGGTTCTTCGCACTGAGCCTTTGTTTGTCGTCCTGATCGGGTGATCGACCGAGAAACCATCGGCGATTCACGCCTGGCGCGGGAGCGGCGAATTCGTCGGCGAGGAGTTTCGCCAATGTCGCTCACCGGGACCGGCTTCCGCGTCCGGCGTCGGACAGCTACCGTGAAGATGTGACTGATCTGCAGAACCGCCCCGACACCGGAGGCTTCGAGCCAGAGTTCCAGGACGTGAAATTCCCGTTCCCGGAGCCGACCGCAACGATCGAGGAAGAACGGCTCCGCCGTAAGCAGAGCCTGGCCGGCGGACTGCGAATGCTTGGTCGCCTTCGGCTCGCCGAGGGTGTCGCCGGTCATGTGACCGTGCGCGACCCCGAACATTTGGATCACTTCTGGGTAAATCCGTTCGGCAAGAACTTCAAGTACATGCAGGTGTCCGACCTCATCTGTGTCAACCACAAGGGTGAAGTCGTGATCGGCTATCGACCGGTGAACACCGCCGCCTTCGCGATTCATTCGAGCCTGCACGATGCTCGACCTGATGTCATGGCTGCGGCCCACTGCCACTCGATGCACGGCCGCACATTCGCGGCGATGGCGAAGCCGCTGCGCATGCTCACGCAGGACCACACGATGTTCTACAACGACATCGCGATGCACTCCGATGGCGGCGGCGCCGTCGTCCTCGATGCCGAAGATGGCGCCAAGATGGCGGCGAGCCTGGGCGACAAGAAGGCGCTGATCCACCAGAACCACGGACTCATCACCGTCGGCGGGTCAGTCGAGGCCGCGGTGTGGTGGTTCGTGGCACTCGACCGCTGCTGTCAGACGCAACTCCTCGCCGAAGCGGCTGGCGATCCCGTCGATATCCCTGAAGGACTCTGCCAGGCCGGCTTCGAGCAACAGGGCAACGACCTGGCTGGCTGGTTCCAGTTCCAGCCGTGGTGGGAAGAACTCAAGCGCGAAGAAGCCGATCTCTTCGACTGAGCCTTCGGGCCAAATCTGTTAGCTGGGAATGTCTTTCCACGCCACGTTCTTGTCAACGCGGGGTTCGCCAGGAAGACCAAGAACGCGCTCGCCCAGGATGTTGCGCATGATGTCTGAGGTTCCGCCCTCGATCGTGTTGGCCTGCGACCGCAAGAACGATTTCGACGCCGTGTAGGTGTCGCGCCCGCCCAGATTCCGCGTCAGCGGGTATCCGGGGGTGTGCATCATCCCTTCGGAACCGAGCACATCCATCAGCGTGTTCCAGATCCGCTTGTTCAACTCGGCGCTCGCAAGCTTTCCCACTGAACCTTCGGGGCCGGGATTGCCGACGGTGGAAGTTGAACGGGCTCGCAGCGTGGTGAGGCGGCCAACCTCTGCTTCGATCCAGAGCTGACTCACGCGATCCTGGAGCGAGCCGCGAGCAGCCGCTGAGAGGCTGTCCTTTCGTTTGTTCCATTCATCGATCAGCGTGGCGATATTGCCCGAACCGCGTGGGGCGGTACTTCCGCCGAGCGCCACGCGTTCGTTCATCAGCGTGGTTGTCGCCACTCGCCAACCGTCGCCGACATCACCCAGCAGGTTGTCGTGGGGCACTCGTACGTCAGTGAAGAACACCTCGTTGAATTCGGCATCGCCCGTGATCTGGTAGAGCGGCCGAATCTCCACGCCGGGCGCGTGCATGTCGAGGATGAAATACGACAAACCCTTGTGTTTCGGGGCGTCGGGATCGGTGCGCACGAGCAACATGCCGTAACGAGAGATGTGGGCCACGCTGGTCCAAACCTTTTGACCGTTCACGATCCACTCGTCGCCGTCGCGAACGGCTCGGCTCGAGAGACCGGCGACATCGGAGCCGTGGCTCGGCTCGCTGAACATCTGGCACCACCAGTCTTCTCCGGTGAAGATGCGCTTCAGGTGCTTCTCGTGATGTTCATCGGAGCCATACGTGAGCACGGTGGGGAGGCCCATACCAATACCAATGGTGTTCACCGCGAGCGGGTGAAAGGCCCGGCCCGCTTCCCGAATCGTGTCTTCCACGGCTCCCTGCAGACCGGGCGAGAGGCCAAGTCCGCCTTTGCCCTCGGGGAACTGCACCATCGCGAGGCCGGCGTCCCACAGCGCACTCCGGAAGGCGACTTCTTCCGCTTCGACACCCACGTCATCGATGACTGCCTGGGTGCGCGAGCGAATGTCTTCATCAGTGAGCATCATGGCGAGCCAACTTAGTGCCGCGCTACGTCATTACGGATATCGCCCGGTCGACTGCTTCGTCGAGATCGGTCACCGCGAAGGTGTAACCCTCGTCGAGGAGGCGGCGGGGGAGCGCGGCCCGACCAGTAAGGACGAGGGCGGGATCGGACCCGAGCAGCCGTGCACCGACCTGCGTGAGGATCCGGGGCGCGGGCAGGCCGAATCGGCGGCCCAGGGCTCGTCGATAGGCGGCCATGAACTCACGATTCGTGACGGGTTCTGGAGCGGTCAAGTGGTAGGTGCCGCTCATGACGTCGTTCGTCACGGCGCGGCGCAGTAGGGCAAACATGTCTTCCGCGGCGATCCAAGACACCCACTGGCGACCGCCCGCCACCGGACCAGCAAGGCCGAAGCGAACTAGCCGAGTCATTTGTTTGGTCGCAGGGTCGCCGGCGCCTCCGATGGCGATGCCGGGTCGGAGGAGCACCGTCCTCGGGATCTTCTCGGTGACCTCCCGAAAGGCCTGTTCCCAGCGTCGACACACCTTGACCTGTTGCGGGACTCCGGAGAGCGGAAGACGAGAGTATTCGTCGATATGCCCCTCGGGTACGTCGCCAAAACGGGCGAGCGATGAGAGCTGGATCCAGGCGTCGGGAACGTGCCCAAGGCGTTCGAGCGCGGCGCCAACGAGGTCGACGGTTCCGGCTCGCGAGGCGATGAGTTCGGCGGGATTTCGTTCCGACGGTCGACAGTCGACTCGTTTGCCCGCGAGGTGCACGATCGTGTCGGCCGCGCCGAGCTCGTCAACCCACGGGCCGAGCGAGACGGCATCCCACTGCACTGAGCGCCATCCGTCGTGCTGTGACGCGGGGCCTCGACCAACCACGATTACCTCGGTGTCAGCGGCAACGAGACGATCACGTAACCCGGTGCCGAGAAAGCCCGAGCCGCCGATCAGTGCAACAGTGCGTGTCATAAGGCCTCTCTCCGTGGCACCAGTTCTCTGCGGTGCGGCTTGTCGCGGTCGAAATCTACTGAACTATTCCCCGGTGAAAACCGGCGGGCGTTTCTCCAGGAAGGCCATCATTCCCTCGATCTGGTCCTTGGTGCCCATCGTGTCGTGGACGTCGGCCCGCTCAGCATCGAGTGCCGCCTCCAACCGTCCGTCGCCGAAATCGATGACACAACCCAATACCCCCGCCGTAGCCCGGGGTGGCATGGCCGCCAGTTCAAGGGCGAGTGTGTGAGCCGCCGCTTTCAGGTCATCGAGCGGATGAACCTCCTGCACCAGGCCAACCCGAAGGGCTTCCGGTCCATCGATCTTCTTCGCCCGCAGGATCAGATCGAGCGCGCGATCGCGGCCGACGGTGCGAGTAAGACGGGCTGATCCACCCCACGCCGGCACGGTGCCGAGATCCATTTCCGGCAGGCCGATCTTTGCGCCCTCGGTGGCGGCGAGCCGAAATTGGCACGCCAGAGGCAGTTCGAGGCCTCCACCCAGGCAATACCCAAAGAGCGTCGCGATCGAGGGTTTGCCCATGTTCTCGATCCGGCCGAGCACACGGCGACGCTGGTCGAGCACACGGTTCACTCCGCCGGCCTCTCCCTGCACGCTCATGAGCTGCTTCAGGTCCATACCGACCGAGAAGTTCTTTTCGCCCATGGCGGTAAAAACCAGAACCCGCACCGAGGGACCGTCGGCTGCTTCATCGACTGCCACCTCGACCTGATCCATGTACTCGAAGGTCATGCGATTGATCGGGGCGTCGTTGTTGGTCAGCGTGAGCACGCCGCCGTCTTGTTCGATGATCAAGGCGACGTCGCGCATACGGAGTCCGGTTCACGAGGGTCGAGGATAAACACGGACTGCAATCCGGGAAGGGCGGGTTGCATCATGTCGAGAGCCACCGTCTCCAAGAAGGAGCGCGGCATCACACATTCCGCGCACTCCGCCGTGTCGAGAATCAGCGTGAGCATAACGGTGTGCTCATCAGTGCCGGTGACAACGATGTCGCCGCCGTCAGCCGCCACGAGGTCTCGGACACCCACGAGAGCACCGGCGGCAGTATCGGTGCTGATCATTGGGCGTTTGTCCCTTGGAGGGGTGTCTTCAGGCCCTCATCGTTGGGTGGTCGATTACGAGACAGGAAGGCACCGGCGTCGGCCAGGATTAACTGACCGGTGATACAACGAGCAAGGTCGCTGGTAAGAAAGGTGGCGAGCCGGGCAAGTTCGTCGTGCTCGACCACGCGGCGTAGGGGAGTGGACGCGGCGATCGCTTCCATCCGTTCTTCGGTGAATGCGGCGGCAACCGCCTCGGTGCGGGTCGTACCGGGCGCCATGGCGTTCACCCGGATACCGCTGGGGCCGAGCTCGACGGCCATCGATGTGACGAGGTGATTGATGGCGGCCTTCGCGGCGGCGTAGGCCGAGTTGTAGGGCGAGGGGCGAGTGGTCTCTCCCGACGTGACAAAGAGGATGACGCCGCCATCGCGTGCGGTCATCGACTCCGCCTCAGCCCGGCCGCAGACTGCGGCGAGCGTGAGGTTTTGGTCGATGATGTCGCGCCAATCGTCGCCGCGATATTCCACGAAGGGCTTCGGCCGTCGGCCGGGCGGGATCATGCCGATGTTGTTGATGGCGATATCGAGACCACCAAGCGAGTTGATCGTGGTGGCGACCATCTCATCGACTGCGTCATCGTCTCGGCAGTTGGCGATCACGGGAATCGCCGTGCCGCCCTCCGCCTCGATCTCCGCTACAACGGCGGCGGCATACGACTCTCGAATGTCGTTGACGGCCACCGTCGCCCCCGTACGAGCGAGCCAGCGGGCTATCTCTCGCCCAATACCGGCGCCGGCTCCGGTGACTAGCGCGGCTCGGCCGGTGTGGTCGATCTCTATGGCCATATCAGGATGCTCCCGTAAGGAGTTGAAGGACTTCCTCGACGGCGGCGTCGGCCCAGCGCTCCACTGACTCCACGTCGGTGCCACCGAGTGGATGGGGCACCTCAATAATGCGGGCGTCGGGTTGACCGAGCGATGCGGCTACCTGGTCGGTGAGCATGCGGAACTTCGTGGTCGTAACGACCACGGTGGGGCGGCCGGCGGCCTCAAGCTGGACGGAGTCGTGGACACTCCACGACGTGCAGCTGCCTCAATCGGCCGAGCCGGTTAGCACCAGCTCGACCTCCTTGCTGAGGCGTTCGAGCACATCGTCTGGCGCGGCGAGCGCGGCGTTCTTCGTCTCGATGAGCGAGACCGTGGCGCCGGTTCGGTCGGCGAGGCGTTCGGCCAACCGGCCGAGCAACACCCCCGCGTTGGGTTTGGTGTTGTCGAGGATGCCGATTCGCTTTCCGGCCAGCACGGGCGGAGAGGGGGCGAGCCCGATGGGTTCCGGACCAGTTTGTCCGGCGGGGGTATAGACCTTCACGATTCAGTACTCCTCGGTTCGTCGACCGCCACGGTGACGCTCTTCGTCATACCCCAACTGGGGATGACACTGCTGTGTTTGCCAGGACCGCCGACAACAAACACCTTGATGTTGTCGGGGTGGCCCGTCATCGCCATCAGCTCGTCGTCGCCAATGTCTCGCTGCCAGGGCTCCCAGGCGCGAAGGTCGAAGGCTCGACGCAGTTCTCCCGCCGGCATGCGGGCCCGCTGGAACAGGAAGGACGCCACGTCGTCGCGGGTCCAGCCCGCGCCGGCGCAGGCGGCTGCGTGCTCCGGACACAGGGCCACGAAGTACTCACCCTGACTGATCGGTGCGTTGTTTTGCCCCGTCGTGGTCATCGCCGAGGCGATCTTGTTCAGGATCGCGGCCGGCTCGGCCGACTCCATGTCATGGGCATTGTGCGGGGCTTCGCCGCAATGCACCGTGACGGCGGACGCCGATGTCACACCGACCGACGCCGCGTAGCTGCCCCATGGCGATTCGGCGAGGTTCTCCGCCACACAGAAGCTGTACTTCGCGGGGCCACCCTGCGTGGAGACGTCGCCGGGGCCCGGAGTGGCGCCCGCAATATGCAGAAGGATGAGCCGCAGCGCTCGACCGGTTGTGGCGTTGGCCCGATTCCCGGGGCCAAAGGCGCCGAGTCCGCTGTTGAAACCCGCTCGTTCGGCAATCTCGCCATGGACAATAAGGAGGGGAGCGACGGGATGGGTGGTGGCGTTGACACCGCGCAGATTCAAGTCCGGGTGGGCGAGGGCTTGCACCGCCGCGACCAACACCGGCAGCTGCACCGGATCGCAGCCGGCCAGTACGGCGTTGACGGCGATCATCCGGCGAGTGGCGAGGCCCGAACGCGGCGGGAGTACGGCGATAACTTCC
>Ga0115000_10000444_pt1 | contig 38688 bp, 35 predicted proteins | sample ArcticOcean_MG_C_6_FD_89690 | JGI IMG/M metagenome (GOLD analysis project Ga0115000, IMG submission 89690) | Marine microbial communities from western Arctic Ocean - ArcticOcean_MG_CB8_128 | ecosystem: Environmental > Aquatic > Marine > Oceanic | place: Arctic Ocean: Canada Basin | collected...
ATTTTTTAGGTTTTCCATTTTCATCTTTTCGCATTCCACTACCAATACGCTTCCTAATCAACACATACAAATTAGCATTATCAAATATTTTCACTGACTTTAATTTACATTGGTTTTCCCAATTTTTCTCAATAATAGAAGTACTATAAAGTCTTGTCCCGGCTGAATTAAATGCTGAGAAATGATTATAATTTTTTATTACTCCAAAAACTTTTTTATTTGAGCTTTGAATAACTTGAAAATTAACTTTATCATGAGTTACTCTATCAGTCCACTGCACTGTATCTACTGGGATTAATTCAGGACTAACATTCATATCGTTATCAACCTCTTGCATGAACAACACAGAGTACCCTTTATTTTTAAAAGGCACTTTCTTGAATAAGATCATCTTACCATTTACAAGTTTAAATCCTTGCTCTCGAATGTTATCTTCAAATCGATCGAAGTATTTAAGGTCTTTAATGCTATCTGATTTTAATGTTTCTTTATTATATCTCTCAACAGTGACAGCTTCAGTATAAGAATCATGAATATGTACCCATAAATGATCGTTATCTTCTTTTATGATTGTTCTAGGATCACTATTGTCCTTATAAGATCCTGTAGGAGGCCCCCATTGAATATCTGAACTACCTGTTTGCCCAATTGTATAGAGAGATACCGTTAATAGAATATAAAAACAAAATCTTTTCATAGAAATGTAAATTAGAACTTAAAACTACTCAAATAATCCTAAACAACCAATACAGGGCAAAATCATACTTTTTACCTATTAAATTAAACTACGTAAAAATTTGATTATCAGCTGATTAAGTTTTTTTTACCGAGTTAAATTCCGTATGTTTATCTGATAATCAAACAGTTAAATAAAATGGAATCAAAAAATAGTTTAGTAAGAATTTTTAGTGAAGTAGAAGACCCTCGAAGTCACATCAACAGGCTACACAATTTAACCGACGTCATTGCCATTGGAATGGTTGCAGTTCTTTGCGGAGCAGAAACATGGGAACAAATGGTGGCTTTTTCAAAATCAAAAATAGATTTTCTTCTCAAATTTTTAGAACTCCCTCATGGAATACCATCGAAAGACACTATTAACAGCGCCTTTTCAACCATTGACAGCGTTAAGTTTGAAGCCTGTTTTTTGACATGGGTTGTATTTAGGAACAGCGACTAATTTATTTAATTAGTCGCTGTCCCTTGTTCTTTTTAAGGCAATCCTCTAGGTTTTTAACATAGAAGACGTTATTTAATCAGCAGAGGTGTCATCATCTCTAAACTTTTTATAGTTGTCGTTGTCTCCCCAAAATGCATAGCATTCTTTTTCATAACCTCTGTTTTTCTTTTTGCTTTTCCAATCTACGCCATCTAATTTTTCGCACAGTTTATTAAACCCTGAACCTTGTGTTTTTTTAGCTCCTGACGATACTACTAAAGCGCTCAATAGTGGTCGTCCCTTTTCGTGTTCAAAGATTGACACATCTTCTATATCTAGACCTATATCAACTCGGTCATCAGCAATTCTAAAATCAAATCCCAATTCTAATTCATCGTTAAGTAAAGAATAAGTAACAGTTGACTTTTCCCTAGCTGCTTTGATCAGCCTTTCTCGAATTTGTCTGTCTATGAACATTTTGATGATTTAAATTTATTAGAAAATCGAAACTAAGAAAAAAAAATACGGCCGGCGACTAATTAATAAGCCTTTCAGGTAAATAGTTCACGTCATGCCATCCGGCGTTTATGGAATTGGTAGAACAACAAGCTCCGCGTGTCGGCAAGCCTTCGTAAATCAAATAGTAAAGGAAAAAGAGGACAGACACCGTTTTATACCATTGTGTAATTCTAATTTCCATTTAAAATAATATAATCAAATTTTTTATTTGCATTATTCCAAAATCCAACAGGAGGAGAAGCGATTAAAAAACTATTAACAGTTTTATATTTTTTCAAATCCTTCTGACAACATTTAGAAATCCCATATGAATTATACCTTTTTTTCTTATTTTAAAAAAAAACTATCATGGAAAATAAGTATTGAGGTAACTTCATCACGAAATTGATTTCTTTTTTTAAACCTTGCAACAAATGATTCCCAGTTTTTAATACCGCCCCAATTCCACTCTGTAACTTGAGAAATATGCGTAATCCCGAACTGTCCAAAACACTTAGCTGACGGATGTCTTTTGTACACATCAATTAAGTTAATAAACATCCTTTCTTCTCTAGGCTCTAATTTTTCAGCATTCTTAGAAAGAAATAAATTATGTTTTGATATTGGATAATCACTAATCAATTTTTCTATTATTCTATTTATGGTACTATAATTACTCCCCAAATCTTTCTCAAATACAATTTTATTATTTTGAATCCCCTCACTTATTGCTGTTATCGCATCTATCCACTCAATTTTTTCACCTCCACTTAATTCACCATTTGTAAAGTCATTAAATTTTTTGAAGTGCTGTACTGTTATGCTATTCAAAAAGATACTTTTATTGTAAATGTACTTTATAGCTTCTTCGCTATATATGCTTTCCTTTTCAATATCTAAACCTTCCACGACAAATCTATCTTGCGGAGAAAGACTTTTATATAATAATCTAAGTTTTTGTAAGAATATTCTTTCTTCACCCCAAAATATGCTTCTCCTAGAAAACTCCACATTCTCTTCTTTTATAAACTCATTAATAAGAAAAGCTTTAGAATGTGAACATTCGTACAGTAACACCCTGAAATTCTTCTTAAGAGCTTTCTCAAAAATCATATACATTAATTCATAATTCCCTCTCTGATAATGGTATTCTCCTATAATAATTAATTTTTTAGTAGAGTCAATATCAAAAGAATCAACATTTGTAATATTAAAATTACAAGATGATCGTGCATTCAACGAATAGAAACAAGTTACTATTGTTAAAAGAATCGATAAAAATAAACTTCTGTTTTTCATCTTAATTAGTTCTAAATACTGGAATTGGCAACCATAATCTCCTAGGCCTTCTAGCATAGATTCTCACTCTCCACTTAATTTCACCATTACCGACAATAGTAAGTTTTGCCTTTTTTGTTTTACCAAGCCACACAACCCCCCTACTGTCACCTGCTGGGGCAGCCCTGACATATTCATCACCATCTTTCCTAACTATATAATTATCTTCAGTTAACGACCCATTTCTGAAACGGATTTTCATTGTCACTCTTTCTCCTCCTCCACTAACCTTGAAGGTTTTCCCTCCCTCACCTTTTTCATCAACAATCTTCTTTTTTCTGGACCCTAAGTTTACTCTATACCCAAATCCAATCCATAAATGTCTTCCTTTGGTATTATTTCCAAACAGCGCTCTCAACAGTTTAGTAAAACTAATTGGTTTCTTCGTCCAATACGTGCCATTCTTATCTGTTTTTGGATTTTGCCCCTTGGAAACTGAACTGCTAAGCGCTTTTTTGGACACCTGTTCTAGTAAGGAACGATTTAAATTTCTTTTTCCTCCTAAATCAAATAGTGACACAAATAGTGACAGACACCGTTTTTTTTTCACTTAAACGGTGTCTGTCACTATTTTCTTCACATCTTGAGAAATTATTAATCTCCATATTGTGTTATTTCGACAAAAGTCTCAAAAAGAGAAATTGTTAAATGTTAAAATGTTGTTTTTCAGCGATTTGAATTTTAGCACCTTGTTTGGTATACTATAGCCATGAGACAAAAACCACTAATCCATCTAAATCTATTCTTTAAGAAAGAGATAGACAATTTAAACAACGAGTTAGATAAATTAAGCCTTGAATCCAATCGGCTTAGCCAAGTTTTGGCAAACAACAGGAACGAAAACGATTCTCTTCAACGACTTGACTTAAATGTTGACTTGATAAATAAATCAATTAAGTCTTTGCAACGAGTTAGTTTTCTAGCAGACCGAAAACATGTATTTAGTCAACTTAAGTTGTACGTGAAATCATTAATGACTCAAGAGCCCATTCCTAAGGTTGAAAAGCTACCTAGAAATAAGAATGTTGTTGAATCTCTCGTTTCCTTACTTCGGAATCTAGAAGAAAATGAATTTTACGAAGAGTGTAAGTTCTTATATAAACTGATTAAGAGTTATGGGAAGGTTAATGATGAAGATTATATAAGAGGAACATAAAAAGATAGACACATCTTTAAATAATTTGTATAACAAAAAGTAATCTATAAGAATTAAATTTAAACAAACCTCACTTTATGATAAAAGAAACCACCGCAATTAAAAATGGTCTTAAGATATTAGGAGCCATTTCAGTTTTCTTTCTGTTAATGCAATTTTTTGGACTTCAAGACGAAGTTTATCTAAGGTTTTTTAATGTGCTAATCATTTACTATTTCGTTAATAGAACAGTTCGAAGCGTCATGGTAGAAAAAAACGCTAGTTTATTATCCGTTTTATTATCCTCGTTTGTGACATCTTTCATAGGTGTAACCCTTAGTGTTTTTGCCTTTTCAATGTACATAATAACTTATCAAGGAATTGATTATTTGGCTGCCGTTGGAGAAACAATTATACCTGTAGGGATTCGTGCTTCTTTATCAAAATATTGTCTTGCACTCTTTGTGGAAGGCGTTTGTTCAGGTGTCTTAGTGTCAATTATTGTGCTGCAAAGATGGAAAAACTCTATAGCGATACCATTTAGTCCTTCAGCGTAACGGCAGAAGTGATGAGGTCTCCCGCACTTTCACATACCGCTCAGCTTAAATGTGAAAGTGCGGGGAATAATAGAAAGATAATTTTAAGAGATAAGCTCCTAGTTCTTACTTAAAAAGTCAGGGAAATAGAAATTAAGGCAATCCTCTAGGTTTTTAACATAGGAGACGTTATTTAATTTAATCAGCAGAGGCGTCATCATCTCTAAACTTTTTATAGTTCTCTTTGTCTGCCCAAAAAGCATAGCATCTTAGTAAATAAGCTTTTTTGCTTTATTGATAGTCATATATAAACATATTTAATAGTGTTATATCAGTATCGAACACCAGTTAATTTTTCTGACATATCCCAAATTTTAGTGGCTTTACCAGCATCATGAGATAGTTTATTTGATTGAACTATTACCGGGTGTCCTCTCAACTCCATTGAGCTTGAAGGACCATAATATTCTCCCGTTTTTGCATTGTCGTCCGTGGCAGCTCTTAGTGATGGGAGTGTTCCCATTTGCACTGTTTGTGCAATTATGTTTCCCAAGAATTGGAAAAGACCTGAATGTCTGTCCAGATCCGTTTTTGTCCAACCTGGATGAGCTATTGTTACCATTGGAACATCGGTGTCTTTGCTTTGTCTTTTAACCAATTCATAGGCAAAATAAAGGTTAGCCAGTTTACTGTCTCCATATGCTTTACCAGTTTTGTAATTCCTATTTTCCCAATTGATGTCATTAAAATCAATGTTTCCTTGACGGTGCGCAACACTTGATGTAACAACAATTTTAGAGTTTTTAGTACTTTTTAAAAGGGGCATTAGTAGACCTGTAAGTGCAAAGTGGCCAAGATGATTTGTTCCCATTTGAATTTCAAATCCATCTTCGGTTTTTGAAAAAGGACAAGCCATAACACCTGCATTGTTTATCAGGGTGTCAAGTTGTGTGTAATCTGAAATAAACCCCTTGACAAATGATTTTATAGAGTCCAAACTGCCTAGCTCAAGTTGTCGAACTTCTATTTTTGATTCAGGAAAATTGCGCTTGATTTCAGATGCTACCGCTTCAGCTTTTTTAATGTTTCGCACCGCCATAATCACAGTGGCATTTTTTTGCGCTAAAACCTTTGTGGCTTCTTTACCTAATCCACTGGAAGCCCCTGTAATGATTATAGTTGTACCCTTTTGATTGGGGATGTTTTGAAGTCCCCAATTTTTGTTTGACATAGCTATGTTTTGTTTTTTTGATAATTCAAAGTTCAGACAATTGGCTTAAAAAAATAGGGGCAGACGTATTTAATTTTGCTTTAAGTTTTATCGATACAACAAGACAAGTTTAGAGTGGGAAAATTTAACTTAACTTAGCTCAGTGAAGAAAAAAGTAGCCATTATTTTAATATTACTTTCTCATTTCGCATTTACTCAGGTTAATTCTGAACAAGAGCAAGAAGAGTTAAGTTTAACTGGGCATAACAAAAATGTCCTGTATGCAACCGGTTTCCTTGACTTTATTGGTAGTGGTTTCGGGCTTAATTTTGAACGACACAAGTGGAGGTATAAAGAAGAGAATTTGACTCATTGGTTAAGTTTAATTGGATTGGGAAGAGCACATAATTATTCCTTCTTTGGGAAATGCAGTGTTTCTCTCTGGAAAGATGATCTAGGTGGTGATTACGAATATCGTTTAAACGCTCAAATCGGATACATTAAACAGATAGAAGGCAAAGCATGGGGGAAAGAAATTGCTGCCGGACTATTTATTTGGGGAGAGGATGGTTTTCCCTCATTTAATATCGGGTACAGGTATCAGAAGCCACTCAAAAGGTTTGTTTTCAGAGGTGGAGTAGGTTTTCCTGAAATGCTATACTCAAGTGTTGGCTTCTCCTTTTAAAAGTTAAAGATAGGGAAGGGTACTGTTTTCTTGGTTTTGAATATTTACTGCAGTGTTAACTTGAGTATTTTCTATTGACTATAGTTTACTTTATCTCACTTTAACTGCTTAGCTATGTTCTTGAGGTATTTCACTTTTTGTTGCTCTTTCATGTTCAAAGAAACAATTGAAATGTTATAAACCAAATCACCAATTCTATATATCAGATGGTAGTTGGGCGTTTCAGCATGAAGCTTGTAAATTAGAAACAATTTCGATTTACTTACAAATAATGTTTCTGCTTTTAGCTTTGTGTTTTTTTTGTGAAACTTCTTTTCCCATTTAAAATGTTGTAAAACACCTTTAATTCCTGACTTTGAAATATGTTTATATGAAGTGACGGGTAAAACGCTGACACTTAAGTTATCGTTCTTCTTATTCTTGAAAACCTGTTGTTTACTAGATGCTAAGTAAGTAGATTTTTCCCATTGCCCATCTATGTTAAAGGAATGCAGATTATCTCCTTGAACAAATAGTTTGTCAGAGGCCAAGCTGCAGGAATAGGAGCTTACCTTATCAGTTGCTAAAACTTTTATTTTATTGTAAATGCTTAATAATTTAGACTTTCTTTTATCTCGATCATGCCCTCCAATTTGAATCATAACAGCAGATCCCCCCTTAATACCATATAACATGAGGTTTTCATTGTCTTTTGTTATCATTTTGTAAATGATGTAGTTACTGGTTTTTTCAACTGATTGAACAGTTGCAGCTCCTGAAGAGGCGATAAAACTAGAATCATTTTTGTAAAACGAATTCAAAAATTCTGTGGATGACATTCCTTTTTTGTAATAATCAAACTGATTATAATGCCTAGCTGAAAAAGCAAAAAATCCCCCCTTTTCATTTTGGAAAAACTGAAGGCAAGCTCCTTTAGTATAAGCTCCTTTTTTCCAGGTACCTTCTTGTATTAGATCTTCGCATCCTGCTATTGTAATCCGAACATTATTTGAGCTTACTTCAAATTCATAACTCTTAATCTCCTGTGCATTAAGTGAGCTAAGAGAGAAAATTGCAAGAAAAAAAAGGCTGGTGATTTTTAAGATAAAATTGAATTTTGAGGCGAAAATAGGTGTTGTTGATATTCTTGTGTTAGCACTGCTGCTGCTGCTGCTGCTGCTGCTGCTCTGAGCTTTTGCTTGGAGGTTGTGTTATAAGTAAATGGCTAAAATATTGTCCTCGGCACGAGCAGTAGGGTTTGTTTTCAAATCCTCGATCAAAGTCAAAGTTTTGTCTTCTGGCAATTTTAGTTCTTTCGCTATTTCCAAGCATTTTTCAACTTCTGGTGCCGATACTACACCGTCAAGTACTATGATGTTTAAACATTTATGAAACTGAAGTGCTCTGTCCTTTAAAGTGATAGGTGAGTAATGAGGAGCTGCTTCTGCGAACAATCTTTGTAATTCTGCTTGTGAAACTTCTAGTTTGTTGGCTATCCAAAAAACGTAGGTTACTTCCGAAGGAGACACAACTCCATCAGCTTTTGCTAGTTCAATAAGTTTGGAAACTACGCTGTTTTTTTCTGCTAATGAGGTGTATGCCATGTCTGTTGTTTAGTATTAGATAGTTGTTTGTAAGCTCAAAGGTAAATCAAAGTTACTCAATTAATATTCCCATTTTACCCATTTGGTAATCACGCATTGCTTCCATTATTTCGGTGGTGGTGTTCATTACGTACGGTCCTTGTTGAGTTACTTTTTCATTAATAGGAGCTCCTGCCAGTAGTAAAAACTGTACGTCCGAAACAGCCTTCATTTCAATGTCCGTATCGTTGTTGTTAAAAACAACTAAAGTTTCTTTTTCTATGTTACCGTAGCCTTTAAGATGAAGTTCACCTTTGATTACGTATATCATGGTGTTCATTGTTTTGGATATCGATAACGTTTGATAACTTCCCAGGACAGCTTTACTCCAAATAACCAGCAATTCACTTTCAGTATCAATGTTGCTTTTTATGCCATCATAATTTCCAGCAATTATCTTGTTTGAAAACTGTTTGTCAGGAGATTGAAATACTGGAATATTAGCTTGGGAAGTGTACTGATATTTCGGCTCTATCATTTTTTTTATGGCTGGAGAATTAATCCAAAGTTGGATCACTTCCTGTGTTCCGTTTATTTCAGCTAAATTTTGTGAAGGCCGTTCACTGTGGATTATTCCTGCACCAGCATGCATCCATTGCACTTCACCTTTTTTAGCTATTTGATCGTTTCCACGACTGTCCCTGTGATGAACTTCGCCTTCAATGACAAAATATACGGGTGAGAATCATCTGTGTGGGTGAGGGCCAATTCCCTGATGAATTGCCGGAGCGTTATTGCTAAAGGTGAATTTGCCATGATGTAATAGCAAAAAAGGATCGACCTGATTTACATTGTTGGTTGGCAAGGCTTGTTTTAATACAATTCCACCCATGTTAATGTCACCAGCTGGAATCAAATGTTTCACCTTTTTCAACATACCTTTAATTTTTATAAATCATTACTGTTTGATTGCCTGCTTTTAGCAGGTATACTCCGTTTTGGTACTGGGTTAAGTCAATGCTTTTTATGTTAGTCTTAGTTTCAAGTAATACTCCGAGTAAATTAAAGAGTTGTAATTGCATTACGGGAGTATTGAAATTTAATATTCCTGAGGTAGGATTGGGGAATGCCTTAATTCCGGTGTCGGTCTCCTTGGTGTAATTACCAGTAATTATGCTGCAATTTAGTTCACCAATGAGACCATTTGCTAAGGCAATATTTCCACTGTTGTTCAGGTGAACAACATCTGCCAAACTAGCTGCACTTGTGTAAGCACTCCCCACCATATAATCTAGTTTGGGATAGGTCAATTGTAAATTAGTAATGATGTTTAATTGTCCAGCCTCTAAATTAGGAATGGTTCTGGTGGTCGTGTTTGTTGGATCGGAGGTGTAGGTAGGTAAAATAGCCATTACACAGGCGTTAGGGTAATTTTGTAAAATTGAGCTTAGTAAGCTTTCGTATTTAGGAAAGGTGCTGTTGGTAAAATGGTCATCACTGGTAGAGTAGTGAACGTCGTTGTAACCCCACAAAACAGTGATTAAAGTTGGTGTTAAACTTGAGTTCGTTAGGTTTGAATAAACAGTGTCATGAACCTTTGAACCTCCAATACCCCAATTGTACAACTCGTAGTCAAGTGAGTCTGCAATGACTCGACTGTATGAGTCTCTTGATTCATTCTCTGTTAAACCAACACCCATCGTTATTGAATTCCCTATCGCTAGGTAAACAGGTTTGCTGTTGCAATTAATACTTTCTAAAGTGTGTCCATTCTCAATAGCAATACTTTTCAAGTTGATTTGAGTGTAGGTTGGCATCATTAATTTCCACTCTACAGAACCACCAGTACTGTTGGATAAAGAAATGTCAAAATCGTTGGTGCTGAACTGATATACATCGTCTTTGTATACAGCAATTTTGTGCCAAAAAATGTCGCCAGCCCAGGTAAGGTCTTCTGCAAAGCCAAGGTTTACTGATGGACTACTTGATTTTAATTTCATTACAATCCCCGCGGAAGAGGCGGCTCTTTCGGCGGTGTGATAAGTAACAACATCATTGGTCGCATAGTTTTTTTGAAACCTGAACAGTCTTAATTCACTTCCAGAAGTTATTTCAGATTCCATCACGCCTTCCCAGCAAATGTTTGCGTCGGAAATGGATGCAGCTGCCATGGAGATTTTTTCGCAGTAAATGTTATCAATGTAATAAGTTCCAACGTCCAAGAAGCTCACCTTTATTTTTCCTAAAGAGGAAGTCGCTGCACAGGTTAGTAATACTTCGTATTTTTCCCAAGCCGAAGATGTGATTGTTATGTTTTGATTTGATTCCGCGGTGGCATTATTAAGTAGAGCAACGTCAAATTTGGTCCCAACAGTTCCTTTTGCATAAATTGTTACCCGGTATGATTCTCCAGAAGTAATATTGAATGTACAATGCTGATTGTACAAACGCATTTGCCAAGTACTTGCTATTGTTACTTCAGCTTTAACCGATTTTGATCCCGATTGAGCTTCAGTAGCATCAAGTGAAATTGTTCCATTGCTCTGAGTACCGCTCCACCAATTGTCAGAAAGAGCATTGCTTTCAAAATTGCCAATATCTCCAACAGTTAAGCATTGTGAACTGATTGAATTTGTAAGGGAAAAGAATACTAACGCAAGAATCAGTGTTTTTCGAATTCCGTTTAATGAGCGAGAAGTACCCCAAAGTATGCGTTTCATTCAAATGTATTTTTGAGATTATAAGGTAAGGTTTTTCAGCGAGAAATTTCTCGTTTCGTCATAACGCTAGAAGCTACTGCATCACGTTTGTAAATGTCTACTTTCTGAAAACTTTAAGAGTATTGCCCCTTAAAAGTACTTAGGGATTAAGCCTTTCAGTTTATCCAAAGTTTCAACAACAGAAAGTTCACTCATTCCACCTGCAGCATTTGCATGACCACCTCCGTTGAAATTTTCGGAAGCTAAAATATTTACTGGATTGTTCTCTCCTTTTGATCTAAAGGAAATCTTCATGATACCGTCACGCTCGCTGAACACAATTGCAGCTCTCATTCCTTTAATGGACAAGCAAAGGTTAGCTAACATATCCGTATCACCTTTTTTGTAGTTGAATCTTGCCAACTCTTCTTTTGACAAGGAAATTATAGCTACTTGGTAATCGTGAAGAATCTCTAGTTTTTCACTCATTGCATAACCTTGCAAACGTAAACGACTTTCTGTGTTGTTATCGCTTAATTTTTCATGAACTACATGATGTTCAACACCTCCAGCTAATAGTTTAGCTAGAATCTCATGAGTTCTAGGAGAAACTGAATTGAACCTGAAACTTCCTGTGTCAGTTAAAATTCCCAAGTACAAGGGAGTTCCAATTTTTTTATCTAATAAATCGATGTGTCCTGATTGCTCAATCAACTCAACAATTAATTGAGATGTTGAAGAAGCTGTTGTTTCAGAAACCAATAAGGTAGGGAAGTCGTCAGGATTTAAGTGATGATCAATCATTACTTTTTTACATGACACTTCTTCCAGTAACGCTTGCATGTCTGGTCCAACACGGCTAGTAGTATTGTAATCTAAACAAAATATTAAGTCGGCCTTTTTGAATTCTTCCGTCACCTTTTCTGGTTCATCGCTCATCAAAACTATTGGAGAGGAGTCTAACCAATGAAGAAATGAAGGAGCTTGATCAGGATGACAAACAACTGCTTTCTTTCCTAATTTTTCAATGAAATGTAACAAGCCCAATGAACAACCAACAGAATCACCATCAGCAGATTTGTGAGAGGTTATTACAATGTTGTTTGCGCTTTGAATTTCGGCTTCAATTTGTTGGTATATGTTCATCTGTCGGTATTTTGCTACATTAATATTGAGTGCAAAAGTAGGTAATTGCGATGATGAATTAGGAGGTCTCAGAAAGAAAGTGATACTTTATTAAGTCCGTTTGTGTGAATAGAGTTCCTTGTGTGTTTCAGCTTATGTGCATCATAATTCTATAATATTAAATATTATTATATACATTTGTTACAACAAATATTGTTGTCACAAATTTAAATCTTTGAGCTATGAGTAATAAATCTGTTAAAAGTATAAATCCTTCAATGAAGATAAATATGGGTGGAATCCTTTTGGATCAGCCGTTACCAATGAAAGAGATTAATCAAATAGATCCGTTTTTATTAATTCATCATGGTGCTCTACCAGTAGAACAAGGTGGAGATCAGTCATCTTCAGGAGTTGGTCCGCATCCACACAGAGGGTTTTCACCTGTTACTTTTGTATTTGAGGGAGAAGTGCAGCACCAGGATTCAATCGGAAATAATGAAATTGTTAAAGCTGGAGGAACACAATGGATGCATGCTGGTAAAGGTATTGTTCACAGTGAACGTCCAAGTAAGGCTTTAGTGGAGCAGGGTGGGTTCAATGAAATAATCCAATTTTGGGTCAATACACCAAGCAAACATAAGATGGAAGAGCCTTATTACTTTCCTCTTCAAAAATCAGGTACACCAACAATTGAAAAAGATGGGTCAACTATTGCGATTGTAGCGGGTGAACAGGACGGGGTTAAAGGTCCTGCAAAAACATATTCACCACAAACTTTGTTACGAGGAGAAATAAAGGAAGGATCTGAATTTTCCTTACACACCCCACAATCGTACAATACTTTAATTTATTTACTTGACGGTGAAATTCAATTTGGAGAGACAAGAGCGAAGGCGAGGGACATGGTCGTGTTTAACAATGATGGTGATGAAATACAACTAAAAGGCCTAGAGAACACTAGGTTCATCTTACTCTCTGGTGAACCGATTGGTGAAGAAATAAATACATATGGTCCCTTTGTAATGAACACGAGCAGAGAAATTCAAGATGCAATTTCTGATTATCAATCTGGAGATATGGGTGAGTTGATAGAATCATTTTCGTAAATTGATGAAGTAAGTTATTGAGATAATTCACCTAGGAAAAACATAAAGTTAAAATCCAAAACATGGACAAAGAAATCACAAAAGAGTACACTAACGGAGAAATCACTATTGTATGGAAACCAGGTTATTGCACTCACTCTGCTGTTTGTGTAAGGTCATTGCCTAAGGTTTATAACCCAAGAGCTAAGCCTTGGTTGGTAATAGAAAATGCATCGACGGAGGAATTAAAAAAACAAATCAGTGCTTGTCCATCTGGTGCTTTGACATACCGTATCACTGATGCAGCTGACGATAAAAACAAAAAGTAAAATTATGGTCAAAGCTAAATTAGGTAACGAACATTATAAGACGATAGTAACGGCAGGCACCAGTGAACTTATCATTGATGAACCAACAGAAATGGGGGGGAGAAACCTAGGTGCAAGTCCCATGGAAACCTTACTTGGTGCATTAGCATCTTGCTCGGCAATTACCATGAGAATGTACGCGGAAAGAAAGGAATGGGACTTAGGAGAAATAGAGGTGGAAGTTGAATTTAAAGAAGTGCTAACAGAGAATGGGGTGAAACCGAGAATTCATAAATCATTTTTGTTTGAGCATGCGCCCACAGAAAAACAATTAATTAGACTCAATCGAATTGCCGAAAAATGTCCTGTGTCAAAATTGCTGGCGCAAGAGGTCCAAATGAAAATTGATTAGCACCTATTACTTAACCCTTGTATTTAATACAGTAAGCGCTTTTTACTGACTTTGTTAAAACCGGCTTTGTAGTCTGAGTCTACGAAATAAATTTTAAGATCAGCTTTGTATCCGGCGTTAGTGAAAAATATCTTTTTTTCGGCTTTGTATCCAGTATCAGTAAAATACCATTTGCCGTTATTTTTCCCGGCTTTATAATTGTAGTTCACTTTGTATATCAGCAAGTCTGCTTTATATGCAGCATCTACCACGAACACTTTTACATCAGCTTTGTACTATGCATTAACAGTATATACTTTTTGAGTAATCACATTTGTGCTTGCAATTATCACTGCTGCGAGTAAAATTAATTTTTTCATGTTTTTTGTTTTTGAATGAATCATTTGGAGAAAAAGCATCAATTTTAATACCATGATTACTGCTCCATAATTCACTAAAGCAAGTTAGTTTAAAATGTGTTTTCTTGCAAAACGGAAATGTAGTTGATGTCACGTTTGGATGAATGTTTAAAAATTGTATTCAACCCATTCAAAACGAATTTTTTCTCCAGGTTTAATTTGAGCAACTAAATCTGGGTTTTCACATACACCTATTCTTGGATACCCTCCAGTTGTTCCAGCATCGTTCAGTAGTATGATTGGATCCAAGGAAGGAGGTAGTTGCACAACTCCACGAATGTTTCCTGAGGAAATAATATTTGGCAGTTTCAATTCCGAAGATGTCCACCTGCCTGATAGTCTGTAGCCCATCCTGTTGCTGTTGTTAGAAACTTTGAACAAGTGTTCAGTAAATCGATCTTTATCGGTATCGGTCAACATCTTACATTCGGGTCCAGGATAAATTCTTATAACATGTTCTTGTCCAGTGTAAAGATTCCTGGTGGTCTCAAGTTCTTGGCGCAAGTTCTTGTTTCGTTTAACACTTGCCGATTGATTAGTTACTTCTAATGAATCGCCTTTTTTTAATGTCCTACCTTGATGTCCACCGAAACCATTTTGAGTATGTGTAGAGGAGCTTGCGTAAACAATATCCGCTAAGAGTTTGCCCTTAAACGCCAGGTATGCTCTGAATCCTGTTTTGGCTTGGTGGAACTTTAAAACACTGCCTTTCTTAATATGAACTGCAGTGTCTAGTTCAAGAGAGTTACCGTCTATAGTAGGACTAAAATCCCCACCAGTTACAGCTATCATTATATCATTGTGAAAGATTAAAGTAGGCCCGGTTCCGGTTATTTCAATCAAAGCTGCTGTCGGCACATTTCCCACTAACTGGTTGGCGAGTTTCCCTGATTGCTGATCCATAAAACCACTTTCTGGAATTCCAAAAGCTTCCATTCCAATGCGTCCACCATCTTGAACGGTGGTAAACATCCCTGGTGATATCACTTCAATTTTCATTGTGTTTTTAAAGATAAATCTGGATGTAATGAAGGTGAGTAATTGTCAAATTCTTCTTGTGAAATAGCATAGAATTTAACCTTGTCTCCTATGTTAATCATTGGTTTAGACCCTGCTTGAAATAATTCAACAGGTGTTCTTCCTATTATTTGCCAACCCCCAGGTGAAGAGGATGGGTAAATTCCTGTTTGTTCATTGACAATGGCTACGGAACCTTTAGGGATTGAAATTCTTGGATCTTTTTTTCTAGGCATTGATAGCGATTTATCTAAACCTCCCAGGTATGGAAAGCCCGGTGTGAAACCGAGCATGTACACATGATATTCTGCCGCTGTATGAGTTTTAATGACTTGCTCCACTGTTAATCCTTTGGTTTTACAAATATTGTTCAGGTCCAATCCTAATTCTGGTGAATAGCAAACTGGAATTTCAATGGTATCGAAAGTGTCTATGGTTGATGATTGACCGCTGTCAATTATTGTTTTTATTATAGTGCTTTCCTGATCAATTTTCGGAGCAATCCAATACTTGATTACTAAGCTGTTATATGCAGGAATAATAGATGAAATGTTTGGAGCTTTTGAAGCATGTAAAGCCCTGTACAAGGAAACAATCTTTAGGTTCACCGTAACAGAGATTTCATTGTCAAACTCCACCAAGATTGCCTTAGCACCATATTGACTAATCTTACACGACATTTTCTCGACAGTATTTTAGTAGTCCGACAGTTCCAGGAGTGTCGCTGTGAAAGCAAATGGTGTCAATTGTTAAGTTGAATTGTAATCCGTCAGAGGTTAATACTTTTCCTTGAATCATGTTTTGGACCTGCATTAGGACTTCGTCCTTTTTGGTAATCAAAGCTCTTTCATTTTTCCTGCTAACCAAGGATCCATCATGGTTATACCCACGGTCAGCAAATCCTTCTTTTATGAAACCACAGTTTGAATTAAGTGATTCTTGCTCCAAAATCGAATTGGGCAGCCCAACAATGTTTGTTGATGCTACTATTGATTTTGAAGCCTCTATGACAACTTGTGCAGTTTTCTTGTCGGTGCATGCTTGATGGTACAAAGCACCATGAGGTTTTACATGTGAAATTACAGCTCCATAGTCGCTAACAATTTCTTGAAGCATCTGCACCTGCTTTTTTACACTCTCAAATATTTCCTGTGGACTAACTTTTAATGGTAAGCGGCCAAAGTTTTCTCGATCCTCAAAAGATGGATGAGCACCAATAAATACTTTGTGTTTCATGGCGAGTTTCACACATTTTTCCATTTCAATAACATTTCCTGCATGACCACCACAAGCAATGTTGCAGGAATCAAGGAAAGGGAGTAAAAGGTGTTCGTTAGCAAAACCTTCGCCTATGTCTGCATTGAAATTAATTGCCATGCTCTAAATATACAGAAGGGAAATTCAAAGCAGACGGACAACTAGAAAATTATTGGAAAGAAATGAGCATTTTGTTGTTGTGCGAGAATGTATTTTTTCAAATCAGTCCACGTCGTTTCTTTAAAATGGCTATTTTCACCTCTGCTCACTTATATGCAAGAAATAGATTTGAAATTCGATTACAACAAAATAGATTTACCTGTTAAAGACGTAATTCCTGATATTCAAAAGGAGTTGTCGGTTGCTAATACATTAATTGTGAAAGCACCTCCGGGTGCAGGTAAAAGTACTTTGTTACCACTTGCGTTAATGAACTCACCCTGGTTAGAGGGTAAAAAAATATTGATGCTGGAGCCTAGGCGTTTAGCAGCAAAAACCATTGCCAATAGGATGGCAGATTTATTAGGTGAAAAAGCCGGAGAGTCAATTGGTTACCGAATCCGTTTTGAAAGTAAAGTTAGTGCTCAAACAAAAATTGAAGTATTGACCGAGGGTATACTAACCCGAATGATACACGATGACAATGCCCTAGAAAATGTAGGTCTTGTAATTTTTGATGAGTTTCATGAGCGAAGTATTCATGCGGATGTTGCCATGGCGTTGTGCAGAGAAACGCAGAGTATTTTAAGGCCCGACTTGCGTATTTTGGTGATGTCAGCAACGTTAGACATGCCAGAGCTTTCATCGTTGCTTAACGCACCCATTGTTGAAAGTTTAGGAAGAGCTTATCCTGTTGATGTTAAGTATGTCGGAGACAATGATGTTCGACTATTGCCAGAATTAGCTGCCCGAACAATAAAAATGGCTCTTGAAAAACATGAAGGAGATGTCTTGGTTTTTTTACCAGGTCAAGGAGAAATAAGAAAGTGTGAGGAAATATTGAAACAGTCGCAGAATAATGTAATGATCCATCCATTGTATGGACAGTTACCTTACAGTCAGCAATTTGCTGCGATTAATCCTAACAAAGAAGGTAAACGAAAGGTGGTTTTGGCAACTAATATTGCCGAAACAAGTTTAACGATTGAAGGTGTTAAAGTTGTGATTGATTCAGGCTTTGAACGTTCAGCTCGCTTCAACCCCAATACAGGATTATCTCGATTAGAAACCATTCAGATAGCCAAGGATTCTGCTGATCAAAGAGCGGGAAGAGCAGGAAGGTTAAGTGCGGGTACATGTTATAGGATGTGGACCATTGGAACTCAAGGACAATTGGACGAACAAAGTAAACCCGAGATTGAGCAAGCTGATTTAACCTCTTTGGTGTTAGACATGGCGCAATGGGGAATAGCTGACGCTAGTGATTTGTCATGGGTTACACAACCTCCAGTGGGTAATGTAGCAAAAGCCAAAGGGCTTTTATATGAGTTGGAAGCTTTAACAGCAATTGACAACGGAAAGATTACCGAGCATGGTAAACAATTGCACCGATTACCAACTCATCCTCGTATAGCACACATGCTCATTAAATCACAAGAAATCGGTGGTTTAGCATTAGCAACAGACATAGCCCCTTTGCTAGAAGAACGGGACCCGCTAACTGCTGAGGCAGGAATAAATATCAATTTACGAATTGATGCTTTGAGGAGGTTCAGAAAACAAAAAGTGGGAGCAAAGCGCCTTTCTCAAATAGAAAAAGTGGCTTCTCAATACCGCAAGATGTTCAAGTTGGAAGCTGACAATTCAATTTTTGACGATTATGAAACTGGACTTTTATTGGCTTACGCTTATCCTGAAAGAATAGCTTGTGCTCGCCCTGGCAATAACGCTCAGTTTCAAATGGCCAATGGTCAATTAGCGGCAGCTGGACACCGTGATGACATAGCTGGAGAGTCTTGGTTGGCAATTGCTCACGTAAATGATAGGCAAGGAATGGGAAAAATATTTATGGCCTCACCTTTGAACCCAACGGACTTGATGCCACTTGTGAAAACAAAACAAATCATCAATTGGAACACTAAAAAAGGAGGCTTGGTGACTACCGAAGATATGCGAATTGGACGCATAGTTTTAAAAAGTAAACCTTTGTCAAATCCTGACGAGACGTTAGTTTTAGCAGCTATCACAACCGCCATTAAAAAGGAGGGAGCGTCTTTGTTAAATTGGGATGATGAAGTGGAGCAGTGGCAAAACAAAGTGTTGTCTCTGCGAGTATGGTATCCTGAAGATGATTTTCCGGATGTTAGTACAAAAGCTTTGTTACAAACAAATAAGGTTTGGTTAGCGCCCTATTTAAGTAAGGTGAGTAAGCCCGAAGATTTAAAAAAGATTAACCTCAAGGAGGTGCTGCAATACAGCTTGGAGACATCCTTGCAGCAAAAGTTAAAGTCATTAACTCCAAGTAAGATTAATGTCCCAAGTGGATCGAGCATTAAGTTGAATTATCAGGCCAACGGTTCCGATCCCATATTGGCAGTTCGTTTACAGGAGTGTTTTGGGATGAAAGAAACTCCGAAAGTCAACAAGGGAAAAGTTAACGTGTTAATGCACCTGTTGTCACCTGGATTTAAGGTGGTGCAAATAACTTCCGATATAAAAAGTTTTTGGGACAACGCTTATTTTGAGGTTCGAAAAGATTTACGCAGTCAATACAAACGTCATTTTTGGCCTGAAAAACCGTGGGAGGAAGAAGCTATTAAAGGAAGCAGAAAGCCGAGGGAAAGGAAGTGATTAGGGTGCCATTTTGCGCATGATTAAGTTTGATTTTTCAGCAAGTTTATTGAGTCCTAGGCAACTGATTATTTGTCTTCTTTCGCTTCAACCGCCATTTATGTCTCTTGCGCAATTTTATGTGATAATTTAGGGTGTAATTGATTAACTTAAAGGTGACTTCTAGTTGGCGATATTAGTCGGTAATACTTGTTTGTGATATTACATTCTAGTAAGCTTTAGTAATTTCTTGCATTTATTAGAAAGCCTTGTAATTTAATGCCCTTGACTATGAATATCCCTAAAGTTAGTTTGCCTCGTGTAGTGGTAATTGGAGCTGGTTTTGCCGGTTTAAAATTAGCACGTAACCTAAACACCAAACATTACCAATTGGTGTTAATTGACAAGAATAATTTTCATACTTTTCAGCCCTTATTATATCAAGTGGCTTCCTCAGGATTGGAGCCTGATTCTATAGCTTATCCCATAAGGAAAACACTGCAAGGAAAACCGAATACTTACTATCGTTTAGCGGAAGTAGAAAACATAAACTTTGAAAAAACAGAGGTGGTAACCAATATTGGGGTTGTTCAATATGATCATTTAGTGATTGCTACTGGAGCAACAAATAATTTTTTCGGCAATAAAAACTTGGAGGAAAATGCAGCGCCGATGAAATCATTGATAGATGCACTGGATTTAAGAAGCAAGATATTAGGCAATTTTGAAAAGGCATTAAATACGACTGATTTAGAGGAAAGAGATAGGTTAATGAATTTTGTAATCGTTGGAGCTGGGCCTACTGGGGTGGAGTTGTCTGGAGCTTTGGCTGAATTGAAAAATAAAATATTACCTAAAGATTATCCCGACTTAGATTTACGTCAAATGAAAATTAATTTGGTGGAAGCGGCCCCAAATGTGCTTGCTGCCATGAGCGAAGAGTCTTCTGTAAAGGCAGAAAAGTATTTGAAGGATTTAGGGGTGAGTATTTGGAAGGATACTTTTGTGAAGGAGTTTAAAGACAATGTAATTAGCACTAGTGGAGAAACTTTTTACTCGACTAATTTAATATGGGCAGCAGGTGTAATGGGCGAATTACCAAGGGGGATTGATGCTAAAATTATAGGAAGAGGCAACAGGATTTTGATCAATGAATATTGTGCATTACAAAATGACCCTAAAGTATTTGTTCTTGGTGATGTTGGATTAATTCATTCGGAATTATATCCCAATGGACTTCCAATGTTAGGTTCGGTGGCAATGCAGCAAGGTGATTATTTAGCACACAGTTTCAATAGGATTGCTAAAAATAAGAAGGTTAAACCTTTTGTTTATAGTGATAAAGGAACAATGGCAACAATTGGCAGGAACCAAGCAGTGGTGGAGCTCGGTAAGTTTAAATTCCAAGGTGTACTAGCTTGGTTTGTTTGGATGTTTGTCCACCTCATGCTTTTGGTAGGGTTTAGAAACAGAGCCGTTGTGTTTATTAATTGGGCTTGGAATTATATCAAGTTTAACAATGGGTCAAGGGTCATTGTAAGACCGTACAAGAAAAAGGGGTAACTCTAGTGTAATTAACTCATTCCTTTGACCATTTCTTGAAGATAATCACCCAATAAGTCTTCTAGGTTTTCTTGATCTTGTAGCTGATCGTACAACATATCTTGAGATTGCAATTGAGCTTTCTGTTCCGCCGACAATTCAATGTTAAAAACATGCTCTTTGTACTCGTTATCCAACAATCCTTTTGGATTTACTACAGGTAATGAACTAGAAACGATTTCGGCACTAGCGGTTGCTTTAATTTCGTTTAAAACATGAATGACCTCTGGAGCAAATATTCCAAATGACTTTTCATAGTATTGTTCAAAACCACCAGTTGTCACGGCTTGATTTAACTTTACGAGAACATAAACCATTTTTTCTGGACCAGTAAGTCCTTGGACAACATCGTACCATTGAGACCAATTTTCAAAATCAAAATTAGTGTCTTCCAAGTGCTGTTCAGCCGAACTATAAAGTCTGCCAATTAAAGCTCTATTTGAAATTTCTTCCATTATCTTTTATTTGAGATGAAACTTTTTGTTAGTACTGAATCCTCACTTATAACATTGATAAATATTACCCCTTTGTAATTAAGTTGAAAGCTGAGCGAATTTATAAAGGTAGTTCTGTATAGTAATTGTCCGCTAATTGAATAGATATTTACTTCGTTTGGAGAGTTACTACTTGATGTGATGGATCCCTTGTTTTCGTAGAATGTTATGTTAGTATTTTCACTGACATCATTAGGCTCAATTACGCCTGTTAAATTCTGAAATACATATTCAGAAGTACCGATACCCCAATGATCGGTTTTAGGATGAAGGTCAGTCCCTAACACGTTCACATGATAGGTTGTATCAGTAGGATCAATTAGGTCAATTTGAGCCAAGTCATAACCCCAATAATATAGCCTAAGTCTGTTTCCGTCCATTAATGGAGCAGCACCTAGGAGTTGAGATAAATAATTTCCATCTGTCCATGTAAAATCAGTAGCTAGGTGGACATTACTAGTGTCGTGGTACCATTTATTAATGTCTCCATAAGATTTGAATTGATGTATCCCTACTTGATTCCAATCGGTATGTGTATCCTGGCGAACAAGGTCTGTAAAAAGATAAATGGTGTCATTGACCAACGTTGCATCAGGTGTGCTCAGTCCTAAATAGTATTCGCTAATAGGATAAACGTCACGGGGAATTGTAACAACTTGTGTCGTATCAATAAAGGAGTTACCGTCCAAGCTGCGCACAAGTCCAATGCTTACAGCGCCAATATTAGAAATCGCTGTATAGAATAAATATAAAGTGTCGTTTTTTACCACGGCCCCAGGTTCAGCAACAATTTCACTCATCCAATTAAGGTTCGAGTCAGGAACTAATGCTGGTGTAGTGTCCATCGTCCAACTGATTCCATCCGCAGAAGTAGCGTGGGATACTTTAAATAAAGCAGGAATATTTTCAAGATACACAGTGTTGTACATGTGATATTTTCCCTTAAAGAAAACAACATTAGGCGTCTCTATACCTCCTTCGTAAAAACTACCATTTACTGGTTCAAAAACAGGAGTGCTTGGGTTCATGCTCCAAGTGTAACCGTCCGATGAGGTAAACCTATAAATACTAATCGGTTGAGGAGTTGCAATTCCTCCATGCATAGCTGAAGCATACATGATGTATTCATTGTTAACCTTTAAAACTGAGGGGTCAGCCCATGACCCAACAATAAAATCGTTCCAGTCAATAATTGGTTCCGTAGAATAAGGAACAAATGAAGGGAAAAAGGTAGTGTCATTTACTTGAGCAAATAATTGCGATGTACCTAACACCATAAACAATACTAATGTCAGTTTTTTCATACTAATGCTTCGTTATTTATCTTAATTATTCCCGTAAAAACGTTGTCCTGTGTCAACTGAATCAAATTTGAAATTAGTTGAGTTGTCAGATTTGTCGAGCTTGTTATTTAAAGTCAAAGCCCAAAGTACTAATTCCATGCAAAACGCTTGGTCATCTTCAGGTAAGTTTGACGCATATTCATTAACCACTTCAACCAAAGGAGCAACGCTTTTTAAACCACCATAAAAATCTGAATCAGGATCAGTGTAATTTAATTCAATAAAATTGTTTTCAAACCAATTGACTAAACTAGAGTAGGGCGTTTTTACTCCTTCTTTTTCTAGTTTAGGAATGCGGGGAAATATTTTTTCGAATTGTGTTATCACTGCGTTGTCAATTAATAGTTTTGCCACACTGTCTGCACCTTCTTGTTCACCCTCGTACACTAATTCAATTTTCCCAGTAATGGAAGGGATGATCGACATAAAGTCTACAAGTCTTAAACTTGTTTTTTCAGAACCGGTTTCTATCAATCGTAATTTAGCAGCCGCAATTAAGTTTTCCATAGCGCTAATCGTTAAACGTGCACTGACACCACTTTTTGCATCTACATATTCACTGCTCCTTGCTTCAAAAGCTACTTCTTCTAAGAGGTCTTTAGCTAGGGATGAAATACCAATTGCTAGTTTATCTTCGTTTGAAATTTTAGCTTCTTGTTCAGTAATTTGACGAGCAAGCTCAATAGTTTTTGGGTAGTGAGTAAATATTTGAGAGCCAATCCTGTCTTTTAAAGGAGTAACAATACTTCCTCTGTTCGTGTAGTCTTCAGGATTAGCGGTAAATACAAATTGAATGTCTAAAGGCATCCTTAATTGAAACCCTCTTATTTGAACATCACCTTCTTGTAATATATTGAATAGAGACACTTGAATTCTAGCTTGTAAATCTGGTAGTTCATTCAGTACAAAAATTGAACGATTTGCTCTAGGAATCATTCCGTAATGTAATACTCGTTCGTCTGAGTAAGGTAACTTTAGCGTTGCTGCTTTGATTGGATCTATGTCGCCAATTAAATCTGATACATTCACGTCGGGTGTTGCTAGTTTTTCAAAGAAACGGTCAGACCTGTGCACCCATGCAATAGGAGTTTTGTCACCATGTTTTGCCATTAAATCTCTGGCAAATTTCGAGATCGGTTGAAATGGGCTATCGTTAATTTCCGATCCTTTGACTATAGGCATGAACTCATCCAACAGGTCGACCATGCTTCTGGCAATTTTCGTTTTAGCCTGACCTCTTAGTCCTAACAAATTGACGTGATGACCAGCGAGTATTGCCTTTTTTAGTTGTGGAACTACTGTGTCCTCGTAACCCCAAAGCCCTTCAAAAACAGGTTGTTTTGCTTTGATTCGAGCAATTAAATTAGCCTGTATTTCTTGGTTGATTGTTTTGTCTTGATATCCTGAATCTTTCAATTCTTGAAATGTGATCTCTTTTTTCATGTTTCTCAGTATTGTAGTAAAGTTGTTGCGCTTGTGTTATCACAAGTTGCTTAAAGTCTTTTTATTCTGTTTTTCTCGTAATCTTCAAAGATCATTTCACCCAAGCCCGTAAGTCCCGTTAAAAAGGATTTTCCTTTGTTTTGAGCTGTGAACATGTCCACAAATTGTCTTAAATATGGATCGGTGGCAATCATGAAGGTAGTTATTGGTATTTTTAGTTTTCTTGCCTCAGCTGCTTTGTTAAGGCATTTCTTAACGATCATTTCATCCAGGCCATTGCTGTTTTTGTAAAATTCCCCATTGGGTAATTTAATACAACTTGGCTTGCCGTCGGTAATCATGAAAATTTGCTTGTTGGTATTTCTCTTTCTACGGAGAATGTCCATTGCTAGTTCCAAACCTGCGACAGTATTAGTATGAAAAGGTCCCACTTGTAAATAAGGCAGGTCTTTAATTTTAATTGGCCATGCCTCGTTTCCGAAAACAATTATGTCAATTGAATCCTTCGGGTATTTTCGTTTGATTAATTCAACCAAGGCCATTGCAACTTTTTTGGCTGGTGTAATTCGATCTTCGCCGTACAATATCATGGAGTGACTGATGTCAATCATGAGAACTGTACTCATTTGAGCTTTGTGTTTAGTTTGTTCAACTACTAAGTCGTTCTCAGTCAACCTTAGATCTGATATTCCATGATTGATTTGTGCGTTTTTCAAGCTTTCAGTCATGTCCACTCTAGCTAGGTCATCTCCGTATTGAAAGGACCTGTTTTCACCATCGCGTTCGTCACCTGCACCAACTTTGGAAGTTCGATGGTTCCCAGCACCACTGTTTTTTAATTTTCCGAAAATTTGATCCAGTGCGTATTTACGTAAAGCAGATTCCATTTTTGCGGTAATGATTTTTTTACCTTTTCCTTTACCTGATTTCTTGTCTTCAGGATCTTTGTCATCTTTGATGTAATCACGTTTTTTAAGATCTTCCTCAAAGTCTTCGATCGTATACTCCATATTGAATATGTGATATTCTTGGTGCAGCGTTTCTAGCCACTCTAATGCTTCTTCAACATCTCCAGAAGTATGTGTTAATAGTTCTTTAAATATGTCAAATACACGTTCAAAATGCGATACTTCTTTTGGGATATGTTTGCTAAACATGAACCCTTTCCCAAAGTCAAAACCAAAATCTTTCGTAAATTCTTTGTTGTTCATGTATTTATTTTGAATACCAAGGTGATTGTGCAATTTTAAATAGCAAATTTATACATCTTTTTGGTCACGACGTAATTGTAATTGAGTCGGTATTAAATTCAACTTTTAAAAAAGGTTAAATTAATTCAGGAAGAGGGGGTAATTATAGTGGCTACAAGAAATGTAAAGAATGTTGGAAAATATTAAAAAAAAGCCCTAGAATTTCTAGGGCTTTTTTAGTCTTATATTTTATACTTCGTCTAATCTTAAGCTAATTGCGGAGCTGCAGTTTTTGATTTTCTGTAGGTGAAAGAATTGAAAATGTTTCTTTTACCAAATCGAATTTGTTTGTCGCTGTTGTTGAATTTATGAAACAACTTAGCGTTTACTCCAAAGTATTCATAGGTAACACCGTTGTTGAAAGTTACTTCCATCAATAATCCCTTGTGACGGTAATCATCTATTTTACCTTCATTAATTATTGCAGTGTATTCTTCCAATGAAGACTCCTTTGTTTCTGGAGCAATGCTGATCAGGAAATGGTAACCATCAATTATTTTTTGACTTTTTCCTTCAGCCTCTTCCTTTTTCGCTTCATCTTGAAATTTATCAGGATGCCATTCCTTTACTAAATTTCTATAAGTCTTTTTCAAAGTACCTAATTCAATCGGTCCTTCAACGTTAAATAATTTCTTGTATTCGTTTATCCTTTTCATGTCCAGTTGTTTAAAATGGGGGCGCAAAGGTATTGGTAATATTTTAATAATGTACTATGTGTTGAATCGCTATCATCATTCGTTATTTTGGTGTCTTTTTTTGTCATAGAAACTACTTTTTTATAAAGTAGTTAAATTGCCTAGTTATTGACGGGTATATTTACACCTGTTTTGATGGGGCAATCGCAAGAAACTTTAGAAAGGGTTAATTATGTGTGAAAATATAGATTTGCTAAAACGCCTCTTGATTTATCAGGAGGCTTTTTTATAATTAAATGATAATCTATATTTTCACACATAATTAATTAATCACTGAAGTGAAATGAACATCAAAAATATTGTTGCATTTGTGTTAATGAGTTTCTTGGGGTCACAAGATGCTTTTTGTAAAAAAATCCGTGTAATTGAGCACGAGGAAATGGTTGCTATGGAAATGGCTCCAACTGCTGGGAAGCAAATTATAGGATATTTACCAAATTGGGCAGCGTACAGAAGAAAACGGTTGGTTAATCCGGCAACTATTAATTACAGCAGATACACCATCTTAAATTATTCTTTCTTTTACCCAGACAGTAATGGAATAATAAAATCCTGTGACGATTATGCTGACAGGTTTCTGCTTCGAGCAGATACAAACGTCGTGGTAAGAGCACACGGAGAGGGAGTAAAAGTGATGATTTCCTTAGGCGGTTGGACTTTGTCCCATACGTTTTCAAAAATAGCAGCAGATGCTAATTTAAGAGAAGTGTTTGCTCAGGAATGTGTTCGCACATTAAGAGAACACGACTTTGACGGGATTGATATTGATTGGGAGTATCCAACTTCTGAAAGAATTGGAGGGAGACCTGCAGACACTAAAAATTTCACTTTAATGCTTAACGAAATTCGTAGAGCAATTGATGAATATGGAAATCAAATAGGAAGAGAAATGCTATTGACGGCAGCTGTTGGTGCCTCACCAAAACATTTTAAATATATTGAATGGCCTGAGGTGACTAAAGTACTGGACTATGTTAATTTGATGAGTTACGCGACAAATGGGGTGTGGGGTGAGTTGTCCGGACACAATTCTCCTTTATATGGTAAAGAAGATAGCACAGAATGTACCCATCATTCATTTGAAATGTTGACAAAGGATTATAGCGTTCCTGTTGAAAAGGTAAATGTTGGAATTGCATTTTATGGAAGTACTTTTCTTTTTCCTAAAGGGAAGGCGGCTTTGGACTCACCAGACCATTTACATGTAAAAGACACTGCCGGATATTTTGCAATAACTAAAGGAGACCCCAGTTACTATCACGTGCTGGAGCAAATGAAGCACTTTGATGAACACTGGGACAGTATTGCTGTTTCTCCGTATTTGATTAGCAAAGATTCAACTGTTTTTGTAACCTATGATAACGAGCGTTCTGTAAAAGCAAGAGCTCAATACGCAAAAGATGCAGGAGCAGCTGGAGTGATAGTATGGGAAATTACCAATGACTTTATTCAAGACAAAAAGGATTTGAAGGCAGTTAAAGAAACTCCACTAGCTGATGCAGTCTATGAGGTGTTTTACCCTGATGCGATCAAGAAATCGAGAAGAAAGAAAACACCAACTAAAAAGAAGAGCCCGAATATATTCTTTGTCATGACTGACGACCATTCAAGGCACGCAATCAGTGCTTATGGAAGTAAACTGGTTAACACTCCAAACATTGATTTATTGGCTAGTCACGGAGTTAAGTTTAACAACTGTGCTGTAACTAACTCAATTTGTGGTCCGAGCAGGGCGGTGGCCTTAACTGGCAAGTATAGTCACATTAATGGGTTCAAAGATAACCGATCCACTTTTGACGGAAGTCAGCAAACTTTTCCGAAAATTTTACAAAAAAATGGATACTACACGATGATGGTTGGAAAGTGGCATTTGCATTCTAAACCCCAAGGCTTTGATTATTGGAATATTTTAATTGGTCAAGGCCAGTATTATAAGCCTACTATGATTGAAAATGGTGATACTTCAGAATTAGAAGGTTATGTGACCGATATAGTTACCGATGTATCCATTGCCCAATTGCAAAAAAGAGATCAGGATAAACCATTTTGTTTGATGTATCATCAAAAAGCACCGCACAGGAATTGGATGCCAAATGTGAAACACTTGGATTTGTATAAGAACGATACTTTGCTAATTCCTGATAATTTCTTCGATACCTATGAAAATAGAGCGAGTGCCGCAAAGGAGCAAGACCTGGAAATACGAAACATGTACATGTCATTTGATATGAAGTTAGATCCTTCAACGTTTGCTGACTCAACTGAAACTGGAACTGGGGGAAGTGCTACGTGGGACCCTGTTAAGAGTTGGAAGCACTCTTACAGCAGAATGTCTGAGCATCAAAAAGCAGAATGGGACAAGTATTACAAGCCAATATCTGAGGAGTTTTATACGTCAAGTTATTCTGAAAAGGAACTAGCAGAGTGGAAGTATCAGCGATACATCAAGGACTACATGAGGTGCATTGTTTCGGTGGATGAAAACCTAGGAAGAATGATTGACTATTTGAAGAAAACAGGTGAGTGGAAAAATACTTTAGTTATTTATACTTCTGATCAAGGGTTCTTTTTAGGAGAGCACGGGTGGTATGATAAAAGGTTCATGTACGAAGAATCATTAATTACTCCATTCATAATGAAGTTACCGAACAGTGATTCATCGATTGTAAACAATGATTTAGTGATGAATTTAGACTTTGCTCCAACAATTTTAGATTATGCTGGATTTAAGGCTCCAGCTGACATGCAAGGAAAGTCATTAAAGCCGGTAATAGAAGGGAAAACTTTTGAGAGAAAAGGGCAATACTATCACTACTACGAATATCCTCATGGATGGCACAAAGTGAAAAAACACTACGGTATTAGAACTGCTACTCACAAGCTTATTTACTACTACCAAGATTCAAATGAGTGGGAGCTTTTTGATCTAGTAAATGACCCGCATGAAATGAAAAATGTATACGGTTCAAAGAAGTACAAGAAGGTTCAAAAACAACTTCATAAGCAGTTGAAGGAATTAAGGGTGAAATACAAAGAGGAGAAATAGTAAACTATTCTCCTCTCGTTAATTTTCCTTGGTCAATATCCTTTGACGTACCGTTCCTACTAGTTAAATTACCTTTTAACCAGCTTTCGAACAACTACGTCACCGTTCTCATTTTGTATGTGTACAAGGTACATTCCTTTTTTTAGTGAGGTAATGTCTGCACGGTGCTCTAAAGAAAAACTAGTCGGCTGTTGAACTGTTTTACCGCTCAAATCAAGTATTTTAATTTGGGAAAGTTCTTGAGTTTTTACATTTACAACTTGATTGGCAGGATTTGGGTAAACCAAAACACTGTGTTGCGCTTCTAGAGAATTTATTCCGTTTGAGGTCGCTTTCTTAAAGTCCATCCAGTCAATGTTCATCCACCCTGAATTCATGAGTAATGTAAGAACGTGGAATCCAGAGTCAAGACTAACCGTGTAGCTAGTTGTTGTGTCTAAAGATTTCCAAGAAGTAGGGCTAGACATGTTTTGTATGCCTTTAGTAATTCCGTCAATTTTTATTGTGCTAGAATGCGACCCTTCCTGCAAACCCACTTTAAAAATGACATCATATTTCCCTGATTCAGCTACATCAATTTCATATTCAGAATAGTAATTTGAATTGAATCGAAGAACCATACTGGTGTTCCCGAAAAAGTTGGACACAAGGTAGGCATTCTTTGCGGCGGAAAGGTCTTCACATTCAAGAATCCCAGGTATTACTGTTCTTGTTTTTTTCAGAATAGTTCCATTTCCCCTCCAAAGTGGCAGGTTGGATTTGGTGAATTGTGTTGAGTCAGCAGTAATTTTTACATTAAAAATTGCTGATGGGTATTTAGCCAAGGCGTTACCTTTTAAAACAACTTGAGCAGTTGTGTCATTGACTCTGATTAGGCTGTCAACAGTTACACCGTCAGGTAAATTTTCTATGGTCCAACTGGCAGTATCCAGGTGAGTAGCGTACGTATCTTTGAAAAGATTTATTTGAAGTAATTTTCCATTTTCTAATTGCTCGTAGATATCACCGTTGTTGTCTATCTCCACGTAGGAGCTGTCAGTAAATATTTTACCCCATGTATCAATAAATCCATACGAAGGGCTACATTTTCTATCAGAGTTGATAGACCATGTCATCATACCAAGTAAGTCTGGATATCCTCCTGGAGTTTTTAGTGTGTAACTCCCAGGCTGTGGTCCTTTTCCCGTTAAGTAGGCAATCGCTGCCTCAATGTCTTTATGAGGGACAGCATCAGAACTGTGACATCCAGGAAGTCCAACTCCAACTTTAGCTGCTGATATACCGTTATATGTTCCTATTGTTCCAGTCGATTCAAATCCTAATATTACTGCCTCTGTCATTGCTACAACGAAATCAGCAGACCCTTGATTAAATGCTCCACCAGCTTGTCCGTCCAGTCCATACATACTGCCACTGTTGTATAATTGTACGTTAAGCATGTCTATACTGTCTTTCAATGCTTCAATCATTGGTAAGTAGGCACCACGGAAGCTTCCTGCCCATTGTGACAAAGCTCCTTGAACGTAAATTGTTTCAGGAGCCATTGTGAGTAGTAATTTTTTTCCGTGAGTTGTGTAATGATTAGCCATTATTTCTTGAATGGCAGTGATCATTAATTGTTGTCTTTCGTCACCAGGTAATTGAATGTTAATTTCAGAAAATTGTAAAGAAGATCCTTCTAAATCAATATCTATTCCGTCAAAACCCCAATAATCGACTAGTGCGTTCATGGATGAAACAAACGTGTCTTTTTCGGCAATTGAATCAAGCATTACATGATCGTTTTGACCTCCAATACTAATGATTACTTTTTTACCTTCAGCTTGCAACGCCGCAACCTCACTTTTAAATTCCTCTTCAGTGTACTTAGCTGGTGGAGTGTATTCAATGTCGTAATCTTTTCCCGTTTTTAACTCAGCGAAGGCAATATGTATAACATTGTATCTGCTGTCAATATTTTTTAATTCAACAAAATTTGATCCATTCCAACTTTCCCAGTAACCAACAATTGCTGGGTTTGGTAATTGAGAAATTGCTGAAAAACTAATGAACAATGCTAATAAGCTGAAAAGAGAATTTTTAATCATCGGATAGAATTTAGATAGGTTTCTAATTGTGATTAAAAGTACGAAGCGAAATGTTTAAGGAGTTTACAATTTTGAACTAGGTCTTTTCAATTGTTGTTTTATCGGTGGATTGGAGAGGTAAAGCTTAATATCTTCGTCTATCTAAGATTGTTCCTTGTAGTTACTTAACTAGGTAAACTTTTTTGACGATTTGTATCCCATTAATATAAATAAGAATTATATGTACTCCAAATTTTTAATCTACTTACATCAAATGCTAATGTTGACAATTCTTTTCAATTATTTTGTGAAACTATTTCGGAATAGATTCTCCCATTTAAATCCGAAATTTGTGCTGTGATTATTTTTGATTTTAATTTGTGGTTCACAATTATTTCGGAGCCTCTAATGTTCGTTACGGACAAATATTGATCTTCTGTAATTTCCAAATTTTTGATGGCGTAAGAGTTTACTCGTTCATCGAAATCTGTCTGAATTAGTTGATAATTCTTCATTGATGATAGCTCATCGGTATCAACTTCTAGATTATAAGTGTTTAATTCGGAAGTAGTTCTATATGCTCCAACGGTTCCTATTGGTGACCAAGAAACACCGTCTTTTGAAACTAAAAGGCTAAAGTCGTCTGCATTATTTTCACTTGCAGCAACCCAGTTAAAAGGGACTTGTTTTTGATCACTACTTTCATTGACGGAGAACTAAAGTAGTTCAACCGATAGTATTGCAGCTCCACAAGAAGACAAGTCTAATGGGGTCGCTGGAGGGTCAACGTGGCTGCAACCATCAGTGCCGTACTTGCTTCCATTGTTGCAGTATATATAGCTGAATCCCAACCAGTAAATATATTCAGAAGCCCATTGGACAATACCAGTTCCTCTCATTACTGAATTTTGCTGCAGGTCAAGGGTTCCGATAATATCAAGTGTTCCGGTTACTAAGACTGAACTTCTTGAACCATCTCTCTTAAAATTTCCACTTACACTTGGTGTACCTCCAAACACAGTTTTTGCTCCGCTACTCATTGTAATCTTGCCGCTGACATTTGTAATTCCGTTAGTAGAGAAGATTGAATTATTGCCCAATGTAATGTTTCCATTTACAATTAAAGTGCCTCCATTTTAAACGGTAATTCTTCCAAGATTTCCTAATGCCATAGTGCCATTAATAGTTAATGTAGGTCCCTGAATAAACTACTAACTGCTGACCATTGGTGGAGGTGAGAGTTTCTGTATATGTTAGGTCGTATTTTACATTTTCCGTAACAGAGCCTTGTTGCCAAAATGTCAAATTTGGAACACTGCCAGCCCAAGCGTCTGCAGAAGAGTAATTGGTGCTTGATCCATTTGTGTTGCTGGTACCTGCATTTCCAATGTGGAAAGAAAGTACGCAAATAAGCATGATTCTTGCGATAAACATGATGTAAATTGTATTAGGTGTGTGAGTATTAATTGTTAAGTCAATACCTATACAATAACAAAGGAAAATAGGTTGCCTTGGATTATATTAAAAGTTATAATATAACTGTTAAGCGATATAAAAACATGTTTAACAGAAGCCGGTTATCTGATGATTAAGTTGTAAATAATTGTTTAGCGCTTGCGTAATTTGGGTGCGCAGAAGTAAAGGGAAGCTAGTTGAAGGTGCTTAAAAGCCTTGCTTCTTAGCGAGCGAAGGTTCTTCTTGCATTGCTATTGTTGCTGCAATTGTACCAACAATAGGAGCGATGACAAAACCAAGTATAGGAATTATAAATATTATTTCGAAAATCATTCCGTTTGCAATAGCAGCGCCACTTCGGGATTTGATGGAAAGATTACTTTCCCGAATGTTAAGTTTTTTACGCTCGTTCGAATAATCCATTAATGAATAGCCATAAAAATACCATCCAATTACAAATGCTGCAGCCGTGGTGAATGGAGTAAGAACGGGAATTAAGCCTAGGAGGAAAAGTGCAATTAGTAAACTGATTTCTATGATCAGGTTACGGGAGGCAATTAGAACTCCTCTCATAATATCTTTGACGAATTGATTAAACTTAAATGGATACTTTTTTCCAGTGAGCTTTTGTTCTGTTTTCTCTGATAGGTACGCTAAAAGGGGTGAAAGGAATATTAATAGTGTATATTTCTGAACTTTAATGTAGATGTACCAACTCAGAATAAATAATGAAATCTGGATCAGCCATCCGGTTAACCACTTTGCCCATTCCCACCATCGGTTAAAACTTATCAGGCTATTTAAAGTGTTTTCAATGTATTCTTGAATTTCTAGTCTTACATAATACATTGAGACAGAAAGGACTAAACTAACGAGAATAGGGAGTAGAAAGTATCCCCACATTTTTTTCTCTCGTATGAGTTTCCACGCTTTTCCGTATGAAGTTATTCCAAGTTTAAAATCTTTGAAAAATTTTCTCATGCGCTAGTAAAGTAATAAAGATACAACGATAATACTTTGCAAAAGGTGTTCAAAAGCCCATCAAATATCAAAACTCAAGAATAATCTCCGGTAAAATATTAACTACTTATTAACGTCTTCCAATGAGATTCTTACACCATCTCGATAGACTGCAACGTATGCATCTTCAGCACCTTGAGCTCTAGCTTCTTTTTTCCTTTTTGAAGCCTCTTCGAGGGTTTTGAAAACCCCTGTTGAATATCTAATTAGCCCTTGATCATCAGTGTGTGTTACCAATGGAGAAATACCGAATAAGTCACTACTAGTTTTGTTAGAACTGTATACTCCTATTTGCACAGTGTAGTATACTCCTTCAGCGTTTGTTGATCTACTTAATCCATCACTAGTTGCAGATTTGTTGCTGTTAGCATTGTTGTTTGTGTTGTTACCGCTTATGAAGTTATCGTTAGATGTACCTGAATTAGGAACGTTTAATGAATTGTATTTGTTAATTGGATTAGGTGATGAAGACCGTGAAATATTTGCGTCTTTTTCAGTGATACCTGCTTTTTTAAGTGCCTTGATTTCGCTGGATTTTTGATCCTTAAATACCGCTAATTGACTTTCAGAGCTACCGTTAATTACACTAGTAGCTTTACTCAATGATATTCGCTTACCGTTATAGAATGCAACAACAAAAGCGTCAGAATAACCAATATCTACAATTTTTCCTTTAGCCATGTTGGCTCCAGTTAAACTTTTAAATATTCCAGCTGTGTACCTGTATACTCCATTACCAGAGTTCTCCGCTGAAAGAGGTGTGATTCCATTGAAGATTTCAGGGTTGATTTTATTTCGAAATGCCCCTACTTGTACTTTGTATATAATGCCTGTGCCAAGTTCTATATCTACAGGTACTTTGGTATTAATGGTATATTTAATGTCAGAAGTAATTAATATGCCTTTTTTAACTCTCATTGTACTATTAGAGCCATACTGTGCAATGTTAACACCTTTGTAAGTAGTATTAGTATTAGTATTACCTCCCCCTCTTCCATAATTGTTAAGAGGTCGGTTTGTTGGATCTGGGTTAAAATTGATAGGGGAGTCCGGGGCTGTTGGGTCCGTGTCAGATGGCGTATTTGGATCGGTATTAGTTTGCAATCCATTTAAGTCAATTCCAGTTTGCTGTACATCAGTTGATTCACCATTTATTAACCTTTCGATTTTTACTAGTTTGGCGATCACTTTCATTTGCTTATTTAAGATCTCCTTAGAAATATTACTTTTTTGTTCTCTTGAACTGTTATTAGCCAAACGCTGTTTAAGCATTGTGATTTCATCCCATTCTCCATTTGCCTGCTCATACAATTGAGCAACTTCGCCGGTTTGAATTCCCTGGTTTAGTAAAAACGAAGTCTCTAAAGCTGCATTTTTTTCTTTCTGACGTAAATCATTTGAACTAACTAATACCTCCATTGCCTCTGACTCCATTTTAAATAAATGATCTTCCAGTATTTGGATTTCTTCTCTCAGCTTTTCCTTTTGTGCTTCATCGGTTGCTTCTGTAAGTTGTTTCTTTTTCTTTTCAATTTCCTGTCTCATCATTAAAGCCTCTCGAAAATTGTTAGCAGCCAATTGGTCTTTTTGACTTATTTGTTGGTTGTTATATTTACCATCACTTACATTTTCAACTCCAAATATTTTATTAGAGAAATGGTTAATTTGATCGTCAGAAGCATCATTTAGATTTGCTCCCAAAAATGCAGTAAAATCTTCGCTTGTAGGTTCAAATGTTTCACTAGAGAATTTGGCGGTATACCCTTGAGCTTTGAGACCAGATCCAATAATCACGTTTTTCACTACGAAGTTGTCCAACTTGCCAGCATATTTACTTTTGTTAACTGCAAGCCTTGCATTGTGCGCAATTGTTTCTCTTTCTTTTAAAATAACTCTTTTCATAGAGGACTGAGAGCTCTCTGAACCAACTTCTCCGTAGAGACGTAATTCTTGTTCTTGAATTTTTAAGAGTGAGTCCAATTCAACTAACAGTAATTTGTTTTCAGCATATATCGGCGACTTTTTCTTCTTGGCTTTTTCTAATTCTGTAATTTGAATAGCATAATTAGCACGCTCTTCTTCCTTTTTGGTCTTGGTCATCAATGCTGTTATGAATTCAATAGCATCTTGAATAAGTGCTTTCTCAGATTTCAAGTTGTACTGTTTGTTTTGTATTTCACTTCTTTTGGTTTTGAGATCTTTAACGCCTCTGCTAGCTGCGAGGGTTTTATCTTCATTCTGTTTGCTTAATTCTTTTTGTTTTGCAATTAATCTTTTTCGATAGTCGGTTAAATCAATTTTGTCGTCTCCCCTAGCAATGTTAATTTGTTTTAAGTACGCATCAATAAGGGCAATTTCATCATCTTTCTGCAAGATTAGGTTCTCTTGATTTTCAATAAAACTCATCACATCGACAATGTTTTTTATTGACCTGTTGTACTCTTCTTGCTTGTTTTTAATTTCGACTCTTCCCGAATCAGTCTTCGTTTTAACGCTTGAGGCTAATTGTCGCAGATCATTGTTGTTATTAAAAGAACTTACTGTGTTATTATGGGTTACAATGTATCCTGCGTTTATTTGGTTACTTAAATCTTTCTTTTCCTGTTTTAAATTTCCTAGAGCAGCTTGTGCGTCCTTGAGTAAAATATCAGGGTCTGTAATGGTAATATCTTCTATTCCTTTTTTTGCAGGGATTATCTTTTCGCCAAATTTAAAATCTGAATTTTGATTGACGTCAATTTTTGATAACTCCTGAAATGCCACAAATTTAGCTGTATCTGATAAGACATAATCACGAACATGCTCAGTTTCTAAAGTTGGTCTTTCTCCAACTTTAAATGTTATGTTATGGTAAATAACATTTTGTGAACTCTTTAATGGAGTTACTAATTTGATCGATTGACTAGTCTTTTTCTTAAAGGTAAAAACAAGCCTGAAGCTTTCTAATTCAGCAAGAGGGAACATGAATTCACCTGTTTTTATGTCAGACTTATATTTAGAGACGAGTGACCCTTCAGCATCAAATACTTCAATTTCAACCGCATTACTCTTTTCGTCTTCAACAGTAACTACACCTTTGTACAAAATAAAATTTTCGATTTTGTTACTAGAGATGATTTTGTAAACTGTGATTTGAGAAGATTCATTTGCTCTGTTGGAGGAGAAGTAAGCAATCTCATCATTTTGATCGACCACATACAAAATATCATCAAAGGCAGAGTTGACTGCGAAACCTAAATTTACAGGTCGTCCCCATAATCCCGTAACACTATCTAATTGGCTTTTAAAGATATCATAACCTCCCATTCCCCCGTGGCCCTTAGATGAGAAGTATAATTCCTGACCATTTGGGTGCAAGTAAGGGTACGCTTCATCAAAGTCAGTGTTGATAAATGGACCGATATCTAAAAAATTACTCCAAATTCCATCTTCACTTTTTTTAACCATGTAAATGTCCTGTTCTAGGATTCCAAAACGATTTCCATATTTATATCCTGAAAAAAACAAAGTTTTTTGTTCAGTACCATGAACAATCAATTGAGCATCTCCCTTTTTTACAAGGAAGTCTTCTTTTGTCGTAAAAAGGTTTGGTTTAACAAGTACTTTTCTGCCCATGCCTGAAAGACGATAGGCTTTTTCAAAGGTTTTTTTATTCATTACCTTGGAACTGACAACCTTTACTGGGCTAAACTTTTCTATCAGTTTTATGCTCGTTTTACATTGATTGATGGAGGCATCTACTTCCATTCTGTCAGCTTTCGCTTGTGTAATGACGGTTCGATATTTAGTGTAATTAGCTAATGCCTTTTTAAACTGGTAATTGTACTGAAGAGCTTTAGCATAGTAAAAATGGGCTTCATTGACTGCAGAAGAATTTTTAACCGCAAAACTTAAATGCGTTAGTGCTTTAGTTTTATCGGGAGCCGTATTCAGGAGGCAAGCCCCGTACTTGTAGTTATATTCGACATTTGTTTTGTCGATAAATAGCAGCTGACGGTAAATTTTTTCAGCAACTAGAAAAGATTCCTTTTTGAAATGCCCATCAGCATCTTTCAATAGTTTTTCCTCTTCCTTAGTTTTAGAAAACCCAGCATTACTGAGCAAAATCGCGATAACAAACAGTATGGTATATTTAAATCTAGGCATCTAAGTTTTTTCTACTAGTTTGATTCCTGACGAAAAAGAGTTAAAATATTAAAAATAGCTGATTTTGCTCACAATTTTGTAATTTTTCACAATATTTATTCCTTATTTCCATATATTCAATTATTGGTCTTGCGAGAAAACGGACAGACAGGTTTATTTAATTACTGGTGACATAATTATAATTGTTCATTATTTTAGCTCTGATATTCACAGAGTATATGAAAAAGCCTATCAATTCATTTTTGCAATATTTCTTGAAATGGATTCCGCTGTCCTTGATTGTAGGGCTATTATCAGGAAGTGCTTCTGCAATTTTTTTGCATAGTTTGCACTGGGCGGAAGAAACTAGGGATTCAAATTTATGGATGATAGCTCTTCTTCCAGTGGCAGGTTTTATCATTGGATGGATGTATTTGAAGTGGGGAAAAGAAGTCGTGAAGGGGAATAATCAAATCATTGATGAGTATTATACTCCCAAAAAGAAAATACCACTTGTTATGGCGCCGTTGGTATTTATTGGGACTGTATTAACACATTTGTTTGGTGGGTCTGCTGGAAGGGAGGGTACTGCAGTGCAAATGGGAGCTTCGATCGCGGATCAATTTACTGGACTGTTTAAATTAGATAAATCAGACAGGAAGATATTACTCATAATTGGTGTTAGTGCTGGGTTTTCTTCTGTTTTTGGTACTCCACTTGCTGGGGCTGTTTTTGCACTTGAAGTACTTGTTTTATCAAGAGCAAGGTGGGTAGCAATAGTTCCAAGTTTGTTAACAGCCTTTATAGCTTTTTTTACTTGTGAATTGTGGCAAGTTGAGCACACTGTTTATACTATAAAGTCTGTCCCAGACTTTAGTGCTATAAATTTATTTTGGTCAATTCTGGTGGGTGTTATTTGCGGACTCGCTGCCATGGTATTTTCCCATTCAACG
>Ga0115000_10000449_pt1 | contig 38356 bp, 24 predicted proteins | sample ArcticOcean_MG_C_6_FD_89690 | JGI IMG/M metagenome (GOLD analysis project Ga0115000, IMG submission 89690) | Marine microbial communities from western Arctic Ocean - ArcticOcean_MG_CB8_128 | ecosystem: Environmental > Aquatic > Marine > Oceanic | place: Arctic Ocean: Canada Basin | collected...
CAAAACGGCAACGACAGGTTGCTCCGTTCTCTCTCTTCTTCTTAATAGAAGAGAGAAACAAGTGGGTGCCTATTAACCCTAAACCATGTAAAATCCTCCTCTCCGTACGTTTGTGCGACCGAATGGATTTACACGACCAAAAAGTAACAACAACAAAGAGTGAGAATAATAGTGTTATTATTATTAGTTTGCGCGCGACGCTCTATTGCAATAAACTCACGCGCGCACGCCGTAGTGTTACACACACGCACACACGACGCGTTCAAACAACGCGTATTACGAAGAAGGAAAGTGAATGGGCACGTATATATTTCAAGCCGAGGTGTTTCTCTCTCTCTGTGGTATGTGGATAAGAAGACTCTTCTTCTTCTCTCGCCGTGCACAGACACACGCGGGAGCGCGAGTAAGCGAAACGAGTCGGCGGGCGAAACGCCCTCTCGCACGAGCTACGCTACACCACAAATAAACGAGAGAGAGAGACGAAGAAACCGGGCAGCGATTGGATGCGAGATGTGCTTTTTTTTATATTACTCGTAGTACGCGCGCGATGAGCGCGTTTACGTTAACCAACTCGGATCGCCTTCAGGTATTATCCCGTACGGATTTAACGCGACGTGCGAGGTGAAATAATGCGTCTTAATGTCCCACATGTTGGTCGCTTTTCGAAACGCCGGCATCGCGTATAACCGTTTCACGTACGCGCTGATGTTCTCATACTCGCGAATGCACTTTTTGTTCGTTTTAAAGTACACGACGTACACCTCGTCGAATCGAACTAACGTTTGGAATACTCGAACGTCGATTTCGGTTACCTCGTCGTCGCTCACCAAAAACTTCATCTTCGAACGCTCGAGGACGCTTTCCAATCTCTCCAAACCGGCGAACAACTCTTCCACGGCTTCCTCGTACGCCTCTTGCGTCCGCGCGAACCCACACTTATAGACGCCGTTATTAATCGCGCGATACGTCCACTCGTTCATCTCGTCAATCTCTTTTCGCTTACTCTCCGGGTACAAATCTAACGTTGCGTTCTTCGCGAGCGGTTGAAACCGCGCGTTCAAATCTCGAATAATCTCGCTGCTCTCGTTGTTCACGATTCGCTTTTCGATTTGATCGTACAAGATTGGTACCGTAAACGGACCTTTGTACGAATTGTCGTGCTCTTCGTAGAAATCTCGGATGGAATAAAACTCCTTCTTCTTTGGGTCCTTCCTCGTGTGATACTCTTTCACCTCGAATTTCGCGCTTTCAATCCCGGACAAATGTTGAATCCAAACAGCGTTCTCGTTGGGAAAAACCCACCCGGCGTGTCCATCATCTTCATCATCCTCCTCCTCGTCATCTTTTTCTTTTCTTTTTCTCGTTTTCTGCCACGTCGGGTGCACGATTTCCACCTCGATGGAATCCAATCCTTTCAGATAGAGCACGGAAAGACATCGAGTCGCCCACGGGCAGGCGTAGGAAACGATGAGTTTATATCGGTTTTTTTCGGAAACGACGTCTGAAATACGATCTCGGAAACTGGATTCGTTTCGTGCGAACCTGCCTTTACGGTCGACGGCGGCGACCGCCGTGTGTCGTTCTCCGTCGTTAGTCATTGAGATGTGACGAACGCACGAAAGTTTTCCAATTTCAACGAACTTTTCCCTCATTCTCTTTCGCGAAGAGCGAAAGAGAGAACAACTCACTACTTCTGCGACAAAAACAACGACAACACGATGAGTGCTGCGCTTCTGAGGAGGATGACGACGACAAAAACGACGACCACCATCACGGCCGCCCGGTATTGTTGTTCATGTTTTCTCAATACTAATCACCATCACGGGAGCAACAGTAAAAGAAGACCAAGAGGAAGAAGAACACTTACGTCGTCTATGTCGTCGGAATCTACGACTACTACGACTACTACGACTACTACGACTAAACCATTGCGAATCTTAAGCTGGAACGTCAACGGATTACGCGGAACGATGAAAAAGCACCCACAGTTCGTGAAAGATTTATACGAGAAGACGAGATTTGACATCTTGTGCGTGCAAGAGACAAAGATGCAAGAAGGTAACGCAGGGGAAATGTTAGCGGTAATCGAGGATGACGATGATGAAAATGATGATGATAAGGGACCAGGAGGCCTGCATAATCAAAACGATCAATTAGCGTACTTTTCATGTTCAAAGGCGAGGAAAGGGTACTCGGGCGTGGCCATGATCACTCGTCCGAATGTGAAGTTTACGTCAAAACCGCGAGAAGGGTTTCACCAACGCGCGTTAGACGAGGCGGATTTCGAAAAGACGGAGGAAAACTTGGAGGCGTTTCATTTGTTCAATCGAGAAGGGCGGGTGATGACGTGCGAGCTCGAAGAAGCGGTGATTATAAACACGTACGTTCCGAACAGCGGCGAAGGGTTGAAACGGTTGAGGGAAAGAATCGAGGTTTGGGAGCCGGCGATGAAAGCGCACGTCTCGTGTTTGAGGGAAGATATGAAAGGAGAAGGAGAGAAAGCGATCGTTTGGGTGGGGGATTTTAACGTCGCGCACGAGAAGCGCGATTTATGGGGAAATTGGATGCAAAACGAAACGAGCGCCGGGTTCACGCCGGAGGAACGCCTCGCGTTTTCAAACCAACTCAAAGACTTACGTTTAACCGACTCGTTCCGATATAAACACCCAACCGCAAACGACAAGTTCACGTATTGGTCATACAGAGCCAAAAGCCGAGAGCGAAATCGCGGCTGGCGCATCGATTACGCCTTGGTCAGCGACACTATGAAAGAAAATATCGGAGACGCGTTCATCGTCTCCGACTTTCTCGGGAGCGACCATTGTCCGTTAGGCGTTGAACTTCGCGTGTGATGAAAATTGACGACGCGCGTTCAATAGTATTCAATCGTCTGTGTCATCCCGTTTTCGTCGTTCGTTCGTTCGTTCGTTAAGAGAGAGTTTAGCTCGAAAGCGATATAACGAGATGATACAGACTTAGTATTATTATTGTGTAGAGACTTTCATGCATAGCCTTCTTCGCGTAGAATATATATAGAAGAATATATACCAGAGTCCTACTGTACTTTACGCGCGAAAAATTTGAATTTTTTCCTCACTTTTGTGTGTCGTTGAAACTCCTTTTAACGCTCTTGGTCTTCTTGGTCTTCTCGTCGCTTTTCTTTCTCGCTCTTTCAACGAGAGAGACGACGAAGAAGAGATGAGAAGCGATGGTGACAATGAAAACGACCACAACGCTTCGTTTTTGTCTTCGGGAGAGACTTTGAAAGCATCGACGAGGACGACGACGCGAAAAGATGAGTTTTTACATCATCGGAACAAAGAGCTGTTTGTTGTTGAATACGCGCGACGTTTTGTGAACGCGAAATCGACGAGTAATGCGAACAAAGATTCTACGGATGATGATACAAAAGACGATGATGATGCAAAGGTATCATCCATTTTGTCGTCTCGAGGAGGAGGAGATGGCGACGACGACGATATCTTCTTCTTCGACGCGCTTTATAGTTCTGTGCACGAATCGGTGCAAAGATTGCTCGAGAGCGAGACGAGAGTGCAAAGTTTGCGAAGGAAACATCAGAGCGTGAGTAGCAGCAGCAACGACGAGACCAGCTTCAGCGGTGCGGCGTTCGCGTTGGAAACGACGACGCCACCTGTGAAAAAGAGAGGCGATGGGAAAAGGAGCATGCTTCCGCGAATCGACGACTGCGCACAGTTTCCGAGCTTGAGTTCGTCGCCGGTTGTCGCGACGACGCCGTTGGCGAAGAAATTGGGCGGGATGAGTTTGAATGGCAGCAGTAATAACAACATGAGCGGAGGATCGCCGTCGCCGAGGAGAATGACGCCGTCGCCCGTATCGAATGGTGGCCCCGGAAGTGTGGAACGAGCGGCTTCACCGCCGGTAGTTTCGCCTTCTTCTTCGCAACAGCAACAGCAACAGCAACAGCAACAACTTCCGAGGAGTCAAAGCGGCGGCGTCGTAGGTGCGCCGAGACGGATTCAACCGTCTCTGCTCTCTGGTTCATCAAATTCGAGTAATAGCAATACTTTCACGAATAAACAGCCGTCGCCGGTGCAGCAGCAGCAGCAGCAGAAGCAGCAACATCAACAACAACATCAACAGAAGCGGATTCAACCAACCGCTGCAAAAAGCAACAACAACAACAACAACAACAACAACAACATTAACAACGAAGCGTCAGTCGAAACTCCTGAATATATCTTGGACTTGGCAAAAGCGTACGCGTTTGCGCTCGAGTGGTTCCATAACGGTGATATTGAAAAGTCCATCGTAGATGTTCTCAAAATGCTCTCGATTTCTCCGGATGCGTTTCCGTTTGGCGTTAGTCGGGGAGAAGCAGAAGAAGAGTTTGAAATTTTTCCGTCCGGCGTGTTCGTTCGTAAATTTGCCGCGCTCGTTTTAGCCAACGCCGGAACGCTTCCGTTTTCTCTCGGTCCAACAGCACTGGAGGCATTATCTGAATCTGAAGCGGTAAAAGCGCACGCGCCAATGTTGGCGCAAGAGTGCGCAAACTTTCTCTCCGCACTCGCAGCGTCTGCAACAACCGTAACAAAAATATACGACGACGCGACACCTTCGGCTTCATCGCGAAAAAGAAACAACAAACGCGGAGAAACAGATAATGGCAGAGGGGGAGCCGTCGGTACACGCGCAGATGTAAGTTCGGTTCGTAATCCAAGCAATAAATTTGGATTAGTGTCCAGAGCGAACGCGCACGCTCGCGAGAAATGGCGCGACCAACTCGTCGCTTTGCTCTCCCCGGATGCCAAATTTAACGCGTCTTCGTTCATGGCATCGACTGGTGCAACTGGCGCGCCGACGTCTAAATATTATCACCAGAACGCCGCGAACGCGTTCGCGAGAAAGTGCAGAGAAGTTTTCGATTCGGCAAAATCTAAAGAAGACGCCAGATGGCTCGCGGATGTTTTCGTACGAAAAATGTTGAAAAGTGCCGGCGAAGGCGAAACTGAGGAAGATATCGGAGCCGCAGTGTCGGCGGCGAAACTATCGGCGTTGCGAGAGCGTTTGATGGGTGGAGGTGGAGTCAGTACTAGTGCTGGCGCGCAACATCAAAATCCTCAACGTCATAACAACACGCACGCGAATGGAAGAAGTAGTAGTAGTTTAGGTAGAGGTAGTAATAGTATTTTAGGCGGAGGTAGAGGAGTCCATCAAGGAAGAGGAGGAGGAGGAGCGGGTGGAAGAGGTGGAGGAAGAGGGAATCACCACGTTGCACCGACACCACTCGCTTTGCATCAGCAACAAAGTAACGAAACATCCTCATCGACGACGACAACTACGCAAGAATCATCGTTCGCGGCAATATTTCAGCCAGCTTTTCGACCGTACGTGTGCGTATTGGAAACGGCAGATTCCGCTCGTTTCTCCGCTGCGGTGTCTCGGTCACTCGCGGATGCGCTCAAAGCGCTCGATAACAATTACGCCGCGTCCGTGCGTAAAGGTAAAGGAGAAGATGGAGTGAGCGAAGGAGGTGAAGAAGTGGACGATATTTTGCGTTCGTTCGGGGTGAACCCGAAAGATTTCACCGCTCGCGCTCTCGCGGCAAAGTGTTGCGGCAAATTTCTCGGTCTTTTACGATTTTGCTTAGACGGTTACTCATCGATCGTCGCTTTCGACGGATTACCTACAATAGAACTTTGCGTGGAGAGCTTGCGCATTGCAACTGCCGAAAACGAGCTCATGCTCACTCTCCCGTGGGTATCGGAGTACGTGAAATTCACGCCGTGGGAAGACACGGAAGAAGCGACTTTAGTGTTTTCTTCGAAAGGCTTCGTCGATTTAACGTCCTGGTTCCGTTCGGCTTCGAAAAGTGCAAAGCTGTGCATAGTTAATACTAGTAATGGAAGTAATGGTGCAACTGGTTCTGCGCCATCTCGGTCTCTTCGATCTGTCGAGGACGTTTCATTGATATCGGCGGTGAGCGTTCGCATGATTCGACATCTCGTTCGAGAAACGCTCCATTTCAAGGCGCCAACGACGAGTGCGAAGTCGTTGGAGTACGCAAAGTTAGCTTCAACGTCGCAGTCGCATCCCGCGGGACCCGTGCCGAAAGCATTCGTCGCAAACGCTTTCGACAAAGTAAAAATTTCAGTGGAAGAGAATGACGTGCTCGCGGAGTGGGGGTCTAACTCCTCAGCGGGCGGACATGATTTTACGCCAAACGTCATCGACGATTCCTTGTTGCAAAAATTGATTGGCGTTGACGTCGAGAGATGCATCACGGCGTTGCGAAACGACGACGCGATATCAAATCGATGGAGCCAGGAAGAAATCGAATCCATTGAGAGTCAAATTAGTACGCATCAAGCGGCGGCAATTTTACCTTCGAAGCAAGAACAAGTACGTAAAGGAGAAGACGAAGTAGACCGACACCGGGTCGTTCCCGTTCCCGTTCGAAAGATTGCGCCCGTCTCGGCGACTGCACTTTCGTCTACTTCGCCTCCTACGAAGATTACATCCACAAAAATGGCGGCGCTCGAAACGAGTCCATCGTTGCCGTCCGTACCGTCCTCGTCGACGGCGAATCCAACTCGAAGTTTACAACGCGCGTTTCTCGCGGCGAATCCTCGACACAAAAATATCGTCGACTTTACCGTCGACGCCGCGGTATTAGCTTCGGTGGACCACGCGGTGCGACACGAAATACCAAACGTGTTGAAGTGCGTCTCGGAGACGCTCGATAACGCGTGCAGACTAGCTGCGACTGTTTCCGCGGCTGAACAGAAAAAATCATTTATGGATACGAATACGGAGCATATTACGCAGAAGAAGAAAATGGCCAAACCAACGCTGGAAGATGCGTGGAGTTCGGCATTTGAGACTGCAATTGAACGCGCGACGATGTTAGCTCTTCGAGAAATTGGAGGCGTCATGGAGAAAAGAGCTGCGGACGATGCGGCGAAAAGAGCCGGAGCGGCTGCAGCCGCTTTGTTACGCGAACCCTCGGACGACAACGACGACGACAAGAATGATGGCAAGATGAAAAAGAAGTCGAGAGCGCCTCTGTCTCCGGAAGCCTCTGCATCTGCAGCTGTCGCCAGAGATGCTGCCAGACAATCCGCCACGGAACGCTCTAGGTTATCGGCACCGTTCGAGCTTCGCAAAGCCATCGTTGATGAGGCGTCGCGAAAATTGCGCGTGGCGCTGAAAAATCTCTCGAGCGACGAACGAGGAGAAGACGGGGAAGACGAGGAGGAAGAAGAAAACAATTCGGTCGTTCAAAGAGAGAGGAAGAACACCAACCCCCAATTGGCGATGATTATCAATACTAATGAAAAGGAGACATGCGACGAAAACGACGAAAACGACGAAAACTTAGTCGCCAACGTCCAATCAGCGGCTTTGAGCGCCATCGCGAGAGCTTTATCCGAAGCGCAAGGTTGGGCGCCAGGATCGCTCTTGGCAGTATCGCGAGAACTTGCAAACGCTCGAAACCCAGGCGACGAAGTGGGTGCCAAGGAACTCGCGAGGATGTGCGAGAACTGTTCGAATTCAATTCGTTCCGTGTTGGCGTTGGATGAGAGTTGGAGAGACGCGCTGTTCGCGTCGCAGCAGCAACAAAAGCAAAACGCGGCAGCAGTCTTGTCTTCGTCGTCCGCTATGTCGCCATCAGACGCGGCACTCGGGCCGAACGCCTTATCGACTGCCGCGGCACTGCTCGCAAAACCGTCCGATGCGCCCGGAAAAGCGTTCAAGAAGAACGCAGAAGCTGGTCGACCGAGAGACGCGTTGGCGAGAGCCTTGTGCGCGCTCGCTCGCGCTTCCATGGCGCTCTTCTTAGCGCCTCCGCAACCGGCGTTGATTAAGCCCGACCGACACGGTGGCGTCTCTCTTTCGAGCGCGTTAGTTTCTTCTGCGGCTGCGAGCAGTGGTGCAGATAACAATAGCTCGAACAGTAACGCCGCATCGGGTGGTAACACGGACGGTACGAAGCAAAATATCGGGTGGGGCGTCTCTCGCGACGGCGTGTGCGAATCCGTTCGTTTGGCCGTTTTGAACGCCTTCGCGCTGGCGTCTCCGATTTTGGAAACTTTGGACGCCTTCGCTCCACCCGACGCGATTAGCGTCTGGAACGAAGTCTGCGGCGAACTCCTCTTCCCGAAGAACTGGATTCCAGTCTTGAGAGTGTTCCCGCATTCGCCATTCGCGCAACTTCGAATCGAAACCATCGTCTGCGACGTGTTCGCTTCGGTTCCCGACGGCAAAGCCGCGACGCTCCGTTTAAAAAAGTTTCACGAGACGCAGTTTGCTTTCTCTTCCAGCGAAGCGCCGCCTTCGGCACCTAATAAAACGACAATCAACGCCATGGGCACCTCCCTCCTCCTCCGCTTCCTCGTCAAACTTCTCGACGCTCGAATCGAACGATACCGAGAAGAAGACAAACAAGAAGAAGACAAAGAAGAAGAAGAAGAAAAAAAGTTATTCTTCGCGAGGAAAAGGGACAAACTTCGACGACTCGAAGACGAACTGAAAGGTTGGGAGAAAATTCTCCCTTCGGCGCGCTTCGTCTCTCGAGACGGCCCGAACGCTCGCGCGCCTCATTTCGCGAGTAAGATCGAACGAAGGATTTTCGAGTTTTCAAAAATTATTCTTTCGTTGCAATGATGTCCTCTTTGTTGTCTTCTTCTTCTCTGATGAAACCATCGTCCAAATCGGCATCTTCAGCATCCTCCGTCGATGAAAATGTTCATTGAAATAAAAATGTGAGTACGAAGGCAAAATCCCCCAAAAAAAGGTGACGTGTCATTATCGAGAACTAATCTTTCCTACAAATATGTTTACCACGACGCCTTCGACCACACCAATCACCAAGCATAAGACGAAAACGACGAGAAAACGAAACAGTCGTGTTGTCGTCGTTACGAAATCGTTTTGGAAGAAAGAAGCGCCTCCTCCTCCTCCTCCGGCAAAGAAGAAAGGATTGTTTGGGAATTTGGGAAAGCCATCGGGTAATGTTTCCCCAGCGGGAAAGACTAACAACGCGAAAAAGGATGTGGAATACGCGTACGAAGAGACCAAGACAGAAGCGTACGCGCGAATCCGGAAACAACGCTCGTTGAGAAAAGCCGAGTTCGAAGCGCGAGAGAAAGGCGGCTTATCGCAAGCGCTGTTTAAAGTCACCAGAGCGTTAGATTTCCAAGAAGATATCGCAGCTGACAGAGGCTTGTTGAGCGCCGCCAAGAGGATGAGAAAAGGCGAGTCGATGTCGACGGAGCAATACGGCGCGTTACGCAGGAAGGTTGGAGGGACGAAAGGAGGTTTTTTTGGCGAGTCCGTTGACGTGAAAGGAGAGTATACGGACAGCGGGTGGACGAAGCGAGACGAGGACACGACGACGAGCGAGGTTGCGTACGCGCCTTTGCTCGGGCTCGTTCTCGCGGGAGTCGTGGCGACGCTCGTTTTGGTCGTGCAACAAGTGCCTTAGTAGGATGATGATGATGATTTTCGTAGTGTTGTTGCGTGCTATTTATATCTGTACTAGTACTATCTATCCATCTCTATCTATTTATTTATCTCTTAAAGTAGTGCTTTTTATATTCGTCCGAGTTGTACCACTTCGCGACGCTGGCGACGCCCTCTTCCAAAGAAATTTTGGCCTCGAAATCGAGAAGATCCTTCGCTTTGGTCACATCCGCGAACGTTCCGCCGACGTCGCCGGGTCTTCTCGGTTCGACGATGATTTTGATATCGTCGTCTGGTTCAGACGATGATGGCGACGATGCTTTAAGCTCCCCAGATGCGGCTTTTTGCACCGAACTCACGAGCCGTCTTAAACTCACCGCTTCGCCTCTCGAAACGTTGACCGTTTCGCACGTCGACCCGTTTTCCCTCCACAACGCTTTCTCAATCCCCGAACACACGTCTGCCACGTGACAGTAATCTCTCCAACTCTCGTCGCCGTCGCCGAACATTGTCAGTTTCTTTTCGCGATTTTCTTCGTCTAACAACGTTTGCATGAAGCGAGTAATCGCCATATCCGATCGTCCGTAATTCCCAAAACAGGTGAATATTCTCGTTATCGTTATCCTCCTCTCAATCTCCGTAAACGCTCGCGCGTAACTCCTCACCACCGCCTCTGCTGCAATTTTTGAGAGCGCGTACGGACTTTGCGGCATAGACTTCCCGTCGTCGCCCATGATCCCTTCATCTTCTCTCGATGGTTTTCTTCTCTCAAAATTATCCCCATACGTCGCGCCGCTGCTCAAGAACACAAAGTTCGCTCGAGCGCGCTTCGCGAGTTCAATCATAATCGCCGTCGTTTCAACGTTTGCTCTAAATGCTAGCATCGGGTCCTCGAGCGTATCTTTCACGCCCGAATACGCCGCGCAATGGATAATTCCATCGATCGTTTTAAATACGTTTGAATCATCCTCTGCATCAAAATCGTCGTCAAAATCCTCGTCCTTCTTCTTGTTTCTCTTTCGCAACTCTCTTTCAATCATCGAAAGCTCAATTCCGAGCGAGATGACTCGATCGATGAATACAAACCTTCTCTTGCCAATTTGCATCAATCGATTCAAATTCGCTCTCTTATCTTCCTTTTTGTACGGACCTTTCTCCACGTCCAACACGTCGATGCCAATAATTGTCACGAATTCATTATCATTATCGTCTTTATCATCATCATTTCTTCTTTCGAGCAGATTAGAGACGAGATTGGACCCGATGAATCCTAAACATCCCGTCACAACGAGAACTGTTTCCCCAGTACTCTTTTGTGTCTCTTTCTCATCATCTTCATCCTCAGAAGCAGCAAAAGCGGCAAAAGCAGCGAAGCGAGGACATCTTTTACTTCTCTTTCTTTCCCTACACACAGAGGAGCGTTTAGTATCACCACCGAAACGCAAAACAACCGGACTCAAAGGAATGCATTTGGAATGCATTTTAGGGAAAATTCGCCACTTTCCCCCTAACTTGCGCTTAATATTGTGAAGAGAATGACGACCAGAAAAGGAAGACAAAGAAGGGTCTCATTGGTGATAGTGCTCGTGGTGTTCCTTCTCCTCTGCCATTGCTCTCTTCACGCTCGATTCGAGGAGGAAAAGGAGGAGGAAAAGGTGGTAAACATCGGAGCGAAATCATCTCCCCGTTCCCTACTCGTAAGCGCTTTGATGACATCACGGAACGGAATAAACGACACGAATACTACTCGTTTCCCGACCAAAACAACTCTAAAACGAAGGCGAATAAAAGAAAACGACGACGACGACAACTACCGATGGGGCCCCGTTGTAAGAGAGCACGATGATGACGTCAGAAAAGAAGGGAAATTGGAGGCTTTGAGGGAAGATATTCGCCTGGAGACGAAGAAGTTGGAAATCGCTCTGAACGAAGAGCGAATACTGTTTTCGTCAAATGATGAAGAAAGATGGAGAAGGCAAAAGGAAAAGGACCAACAAGAAGTGCAAGATGTGCAAGAACATGGAAGAGTTATTGAAAATTGGCCACTTTTGAAACAACACGATGAAATGTTCGAGAGGTTCTGCGGCGGCGGCGGAAGCGAGAGCGGCGCTGGATCGATGAAAGAGGCGATGGAAAAGTTACGGAAACATGCGGAGTCGTACGACGAATCAGATTCGTACGGAAATGTGGTGATATTTGAGGCGTATAATCCGTTCTGGAACGGGTTTGGGAATAACATGAGGCGATGGTTGAATTTATTTGTGGTTTCGTCGCGATTTGACTCGTTCGCTTCGTATTTCGATTTCGGCGCGTGCGGGATGGAGGAGTACGGGAGAAACGCGGAGAACGACGGCGTCGAAGGGAAAACGTTTTATCGACGCGGGAAAGATGGGCAATCTGCGTGTCAGTTTGACCCCGGGATGTTTTTTAAAGGCGACGGTTTCGATTGGCAGTGGACGCCGAAACTGGCGAAAGAAAATCCAGAACGGTTAAGTCTGGCGAGCGTGACGAGAAACGCGACGATTTTGTGCGAAGAAGACGTGAGCGATGACGTGAGAGATTGTAAATTGTACGACGATAAGGATTTGGACCATCGACGAAGGCTTTACGACGACGGCGACAATATGGCGCATGTGGTGAAACCATTGGCGAGTTCTGGTCGAATGTCGAGAGAAGAGATTGACAGAGCGGAAGGCGCCGAGGCAAAAATTAAAGCCGCCAACGCCGATTGGCTCAGAGAGTGGTTCAAAGAGGAAGTCGCACGCGACGTGGAGAAAAAAGGCGTTCGGGTGAAACTCACCATACACGACGTGTTTGTCATGCAACGCGAAGGAGAAGTACTTTTTAACGTCTATGGCATCGACGACCCGGACCCGCCTTCAGATTTAGGCGACCCGGAGTTGCCGAAAGCGTGCTACAATCGACATTTTTTCCGGCCTCGAGAACACGTGCGAGAGGCGATCGAGGAGGTGTTTGAGAAATCTTCTTCAAACGGCGGCGGGGACATGCGAAAGTGGCGCTCGTGCGCGGCGATTCATTTAAGGACTGGGTTTGCTGATCACCAAGCGCAATGGGTGGCAAAGTATCGTATGCTCTCTGAAAACAAACGCAAGGAGTTGGAGGCAAAGTATCCGTGTTCGACCGCCGAAGGGAGCGAGAGAACCGCCGAGCGATTCGTGGACGCTTTGGACGAAACCTTTCGCAAGTGCGAACCGGATTACTTAAACGAACGAATATGCACGCTGTGGCACCAGAAAAATGAAATCACGAAACACGTGAATTTGGATATTGAAAACGAGAGCAACCTATTGAACGGGCGGCTGAAAACGTTCGATGTCGTTCAGGATTGTTGCGGCAGTTCCTTTCGCGAGCCGGACGTTGCGGACGCGATGGAACGTTGCGGGTTTGTTCCGGAAGGGATGTATCCAGAGTTGGAAGTGAAGAAGAAAAATGATGATTTTTCGTCAACCAGTCCAGTGAGAGCAGCGCTTACCTGCGCGTTGCGCGCGTCCAAATTTCACTTGGAGTCTCTCGTCGAGGAGGACAACGACAATTCAGACGACGATTCAGACGACGACGAAGGGTTTGGCGTCTTCCTTTTAGGGGATTCGCCAACCTTCATCAAAGCCGTTCCAAAATTACCAAACATCGGTAAATATTTCGCGCATCAACGAGATCCAGACACCGTTGGCGTCACCATGGGAGATAGCGATTGTTCTGGAACCTCCTGCGTCGTTCGCAAAAAGGGCGAGAAACATTTGAGTTGGATGCGTTCCGTCGTCGACGCCTACGTCGCGAGTTTATGCGAGGTGACCGTACAGCTTCCCGGGAGTAGTTTTGCCAACGGCGCTATTCACCAACTTCGCGCGCCTGGAAGAAACCGAACGTCGTCGGCTTTTCTGTGGAGTGGCGAAGTCGTCTTGGGACAGCACTTAGCGACCCGAGACGAAACGACGAACGAGATTGCGAGAGAGACAAAAATCGGGTACGACGGGAAACTCGAAAATTACGTGGCGCTCGGCGCCGCGCATTGTAAAACAATAGATTGAGATTTAGAGAACGAATGAAAGTAGAGGTCAAATAGAGACACAACATAGCGTAAAAGTTAGATATATAATCATACAGATAGCAATAACAACAACATAAACAAAACCGTCTTCTTAATCGATTGATTCCAAATCGCGATACGCAAACTCCCCCGCATTCTCTTCGTCCAACTCCTCGTCCTCGATTCTTCGATCCGGCAGACGCCCGATGGTAAAATCGTGTTCCATCCTTTTCGGCGGACGTTTCGTGCTTTTCACCATGTACATCTTCGCGTCGTCCTTTTCTTTACCTTTTCGACGAACGGCAACTAAAGGCATATCCATGGCTCGTTCCGCGAGAGATGGAGTAATCGCCAGCGGATTCGCTTCGTCTTCGTCTTCGTCTAAAACGAACGTTTTCAACGCCTTTTCCAATTTCAATCGGTCTCCTTCATCTCCGCTTCCTCCTCCGTCGTTGTCTAAAAAATACCTCGCGTTCTCCGGGTACGTCAAATACTTCTCCCCTTTCATCGTTTTCCCTCTCCTGTCTAACTCCTCGATGCGTTTCTGGACGTCTTTACCTCCGATTAAATCCGCGACTTGATCTCCGCAATCGATTTCTGCGTAAATTTTCGCCAAAGCGTGTTCGATGTCCTCCAACTCCCTTATGTGTTTATTCCGTTCCGAAACTTCAGTTTTATACCCGTGGTGTTTCGACGAAGACGTGGACGCGTACTCCTCGTAATCGACTTGTAAATGCGCGTACATCTCGTTGCTTTTTGTGCGTCGTTTACGTCGTTTACGTCGGTCAAAGTGATCAGAGTTTTGTGAATTTCTTTTTGTGGCATTTTGCAAAAAAAAACGTTTTCAACCGGTATTTATTAGTACAAATTATACAAATTCTACGCGTAAAAAGAGCAATCTTTAATCTCTCTCTCTCTCTAATTTCCTCTCCACTTCTGCTACTGTTTCTACGATTCGTCTCGCTTTCAGTTCAACTTCCTCCCACTCTTCGAGCGGGTCGCTCAAACGCGTGATGGCGCCGCCGGCGCCGATTTTCATTTCGCCGTCTTTATACGTGACCGAACGAATGACCACGTTCGCGTCGAACGCTTTGTTGCGACAGGACCAAAAGCCGACGCTCCCGGAGTACATCTCGCGGGGTTGTTCGTTTTCGAGTTCGTGTATGATTTGCGTGGTTCTGTATTTCGGCGCGCCAGTCATGGAGCCGGGAGGAAAGGCGAACTGAAACGCGCGCATGGGCGAAATCCTTTTGTTGTTGTCGTCGTCGTCGTTGTCGTCTGCATGATTTTCACCAGAGGACGTCGACGGTAACGTCCCGACCACCGTGGAGACGAGTTGGTGTACCGTTCGATAACTCTCAATCTTTAACAAACCCGGTACTTTCACCGTGCCCACCTCACACGCCAAGGACAAATCGTTTCGCAAGAGATCCACAATCATTAGATTTTCCGCGTTGTCCTTCACGGACGTTTGTAAATCGCGCGCAGCTTTGACGTCTTCCGCACACCCGAGCGGTTCCACGCGCGCGATGGTTCCTTTAATAGGTTTCGCTTCCAAATTGCCATTTTGATCGCACCGTAAAAATCGTTCCGGCGAGGCGCAGCACACGTACATGTCCGAAAAATGCGCCTTCTCTTCGCCCGTGCCGTTTGAAAAGTCAAAAAAAGCCGCATACGGCGCTGAATTGCGTTCGCGCAAAGCGTAATACAACTCTCGATACATGTGACGGGTTTGTTTGTACGCATCCATATTTCTGCGCGTTAACGCATTCGTCAGACAAACTTCGTACGTGTGTCCGTCTAAAATGCGTTCTTGCGACGTTTTAATTTTCTCCATGTACTCCTCTTTATCGTCGCGCCATTTGAATCCAATAGACTCTGCTAACTGCGTGCAGTTTTGAGTCACCACCGTCTTTTTCGGCATCTCTTCGGCGACGTGTTTCACTTTATTCAAAAGGCTCAGATTAATATCTAGAGTTGTGGTCGCGAGCCATTCCAACGCCTCGAAGAGATCCTCCGTTTCTGGTCCATCTTCGGTGAGCGTCATCGCGTACACCATCTTCTTCTCGTGGTCGACGACAACCGCTTGGTCTACGAAATATAACGCCGCTTTCACCATAGTATTACTATTACTCGAGTCGTTTGCAAAGAAAATGGGCGAATCGCACTCCTCACGCGTTTCGTACGACAGCGAACCAACGAAGCCGCACGCGAAAAGCAACGCCTCTGGCAGCCCTTTCACACTTTCCCCATCCTTCACCGCGTTCACCTCGTCCACGATGCACGTGGCAAAATTCTCTTCGGAGACGTTAAACCTCTTCAACTCTTCGTCCATGTATTCTAGAATGCTGCCGTTTCCTCCATGATAATAACTTTTCACGATTTCGTCTTGGTTATTCATGACGACCAGTTTGCCGTTCATTCGCGCTTCTACGCGTCGCCACAGAGGACCACCTTGGCACCCCATGACACTAAATCGCCCTCGCGGCGTGTCGTTGTCGCCGTTGCTGTTGTCAGCACCACTACCGCCGTCTGCGGTAGCAGAATCTAGCCAAAATGCATTTTTCTTATCGCTAAATAACGTCCTGAACACATCTTCAGAGCGCGTGGGCGAATCAAGAAGCGAAACTTCACGGGCGTGTAATCTGTACGCGCTTTTCTTCTGTTTCTTGTTACTACTTTTGTTGCTACTCTTCTTATCCTGTGTCTGCCTCGATGCGTTTACGAGCTTCATCAAAACAGTCTTCCGTTCCTCGCTTATTGTTGTTGTTGTTGTTTCGTTCCCTTCTTCTTCCTCTTCCATCTCGCCTCTCTTCTCTTTCCAATAGGCATCCGCGATGTCCATGAAATTCTTCACGATTGTTTTCCCGTGCGGCTCGGTACAAATAGACTCCGGGTGAAACTGAACGCCGTATTGCGGATACACCTTATGCCTCAACGCCATCACCGTCCCTCCTTCCTCTCCTCCTCCTCCTCCTCCTCCTCCGTTTTCTTTCTCGCTCTCGACGACATCCGCCCACGCCAACGCCACGAGCTCTTCTTCTCCTCTCACTTCCTTCTCCGCCTCCTTCCTTTTCCCAGGGAACAACGCCTCGAGCGAGTGATACCTCGTCGCTTTGAACACCCTCGGAACGCCCTTAAACAACAACCCTCCTCGACGACTTTCTTCTTCTTCTTTAACTGTCACCTCGGACACTTCCCCGTGCTTCGGATGTCTCGCGCGGACGACATCCCACCCGTATCGAAACGCGATCGCTTGGAATCCAAAACAGACGCCAAATATGGGCACTCGTCGAACGAGTTCGTCTTTTGCATTTAACAACGCATCCACAACTCCCGAATCGCAAATGCCGCTCGACGGCGTCCCCGGACCCGGGGAGATGACGATTCGGTCGATTAATTGCTCCTTCACGAGAAACCGAATATCGTTGACAGAAATGGCGTCGTTCCTTACCGTCAGAGGGAGAGAACCATTATCTTGACACTCGGCGATGACGTGCGCGAGAATGTTCGAGTACGAGTCGTAATTGTCGATGAGTAACGTCCGAGAGTGGTGCTGTTCATCATCATCGAGACGAGACGAGGTGGCGGCTTTGTTGTTGTTGGGGAAGTCATCCGTTATGGTGTCGACGCTTTTAAAGCCGCTCATACTGTTTCACGAAGACAGATCCCCCACGATCTGATTAGTACTGCCACTGCCCTATCTCAAAATGTGTTTCGTGATGATGATGCATCGTAAACGCGCAATAAAGAGCCCGCGAGCGTACTCATATTAATGCGGTTTGTTGCTTTATCCAATGTAAAGTTTTTTCCTCATTAGATAGAACTCTCTCTAACTCTCTCTCTCAGTCGCGATATTGAAGCAATTCTCTCCTCCTTTTGCTCCTCCTTATCATCTCGACGTAAACGACGGCGAAGACCACCATCCACAGAGAACGCGCACAGAAAAGTCATCGCTTTTATCAGTCATCATAACAGACACAAAATGGGTGTTTCCCCAACACCGACGAATCAAAACGTTGGGGAAAAACTCGTCTGGATTGCAATCTATTCGCTCTGCTCTTCCTCCATGCTCGTGGTGAACAAACTCGCAGTCGCGGCGATCCCTTTACCGACGGTCGTCTCCGGCGCGCAGCTCGTGTCGTCCGCGATCGTGCCTCTTTTGATGCAACTGTGCGGGTATTCGGTGATTGGAAAAATGACCTACGCGAGGTCTCTCCCGTACGTGGTGTATACTTCCATGTTCGCGGCTGGCTTGTTTGCGAACATGAAAGCATTGTTACTGACAAACGTCGGTGCGGTGATTGCGGCGAGGTGCTGTTTGCCTCTGATTGTTTCAGTGATTGAGTATTTCTTCATGGGGAGAAGTTGGCCGAATAAACGATCGATGGTTTCGTTGGTGAGTGTTCGTTGTTGGTGTTGGTGTTGGTGTTCTTACTCTCTCTCCTTCTCTGTCTTTTGCTCTTTCGGTCGTTGACACTCACCTCTTCTCTTTTTCTTCTCAAACAACGTTATTACGCATTAGGGTGGCGTCGTCTTCTTCGCCTACTTGTACGTTTCCCAAGACTCGGGCTTCGCCGTCGAAGGTTCCGAAGGGTTCGTCTGGCTCTTCATCTGGTGGATGCTTTTGGCGTTACAGATGACGTATGGAAAATGGATGACCAGCGCGATTGAGATGACCCAATGGGAGCGAGTGTTTTATACGAACGCGTTTGCGGTGCCTCCGAATATGTTGATTTGGTATTTTAGCGACGATTCGAGTCCGGCGAAAGCGCACGTGATGGACCGTTTGGACTCGTACCAGAAGAACATGTTGTTGTTGTCGTGCGTCATTGGGGTGTGTATTTCGTACAGTGGGTGGCGGTGTAGAACGGTAGTCACGGCGACGACGTTTACGTTAGTTGGGGTGGTGAATAAGATGGCCACGATTGCGTTTACGATGATTGTGTGGCCGAAAGAGACGACGTTTGCGAAAGTCGTCGTGTTGATTTTTTGCGTGTTGTTCGGTTTGTTGTATCAGGAGGCGCCGATGAAAACGAGAAAGGAAGGGATGATAGAGGGAGGGAAAAGCGCGACGGAGAGTAACATCGTGAGCATCAGGTCACCTAGACACGTGCACGCAAAGTGATAGATTATATGTACTACTTAATTATATGCTACTACTTTTTGCTTTTTTATCGCCGTTTTCTTCGGAAACAACGGCTTTACTCTCTCTGTCTCTGTCTCTGTGTGTGTGTATGTGCGTGTCTTTTATTAAAGCAAAGTAATCTTCTTCTTTCAACAACAAAACTTTATTATATTGTACTAAATGTCTTTTTTTTATTCCTCGGGCTGCGGATTTTGGCTCTCGTCCATATCGCTCGTCCAAAGCGTCAAGTTATCTCTCAACAATTGCATAATGAGCGTGGAATCCTTATAACTCTCCTCTCCTAGCGTGTCCAATTCAGAAATGGCTTGATCAAACGCTTTTTTAGCCATTTGACACGCGCGTTCCGGCGCGTTTAAGATTTCGTAATAAAACACGGAAAAGTTCAACGCTAAACCGAGTCGAATCGGGTGCGTGCTCGCCAACTCGGCTTCCGCCGTCGCCTCCGCGGCTTTATATGCCAACAACGTTTGTTCCGCGGCTTCTTTTCGCTCCGACCCACCTTTAAACTCCGCCAAATATCGCCAATAATCACCCTTCATTTTCTTATAAAACACCTTCGACTCTCCATCCGCGCACCCATCCTCCAAATGCTCTTTAATCAAATCCAATATCCTGCCGCAAATCGTCGTCAACTCTTCCTCCACGTTTGCTTTATAATCTCTTATTAACTTACACGTTTCCGAATTCGCGCCCGATTTACTATCTTCTTTCGTTTCAATTGATGACATGATTCTCCACGACGCTCTTCGCGCGCCGATGACGTTTTTATACGCCACCGACAACAAGTTTCGCTCCTCCACGGAGAGTTGCTCGTTCGCTCCCGTTTTCGAGGCGACCTCGGACATGTACTCCATCATTTCATCGTATCTGTTGTAAAATATTTCCGAGTTATTGTTTGCGCGTTTGCAAAGAAAGAGGGAGAGAGAAAATTTGTCAGCCTTTCGTGCTTTAAGCAAACGAGGAGAGAGAGAGAGAGAAGTTTGAGAGGAATAAAAATGTATCATCCCTCGCGAAACGCGCGAATATATGGGCAAAGAAGGTTTTGTGTTGGTTCACACGTGGCCTTTTCACACGTGGCCTTTTCAGCAGAAAAAAAAACATTTTCTCGAACGTTCTCTTTCCTCTCGCTTTTCGGTCGCTTTGAAACAGACATCTCTCTCATCACCCATCAACACCTCTCTGTGTTCAATCGGTTGTTTCAATATTCCCTCTTCTTACGCGCAAAAGCGAGAACACAAAAGCCGGCGCTTCCGAAAAAAAACGCGCGCGAACGCGGTTTCGATACATGGAAAACTAGTTCTCTCGCGCGAAATTGCACTCGCACGCTACGCGTCCCGTTCGCGTTTCCCTCTCACTCTACTACGCCGCATCATGAAAAGTCGTTACGAGGAGTTGACTTCCGTGAAAAAAAATGAAAATGAATCAAAATCGTCTCTCGAAATCCACCCTAAAAAACCAACACGCGACACGTAAAGGCGCATAAAAGACGCACCTCTCCGCTTGCTCGGCCAGTTTCGCCTTGAACACGAGATCGTCGCGTTCCATTTTGACTATATGGTGGTGTTTATATATATATTTCGTTAAAGCGCGCGATGTGTTTTAGTATATGAGTTTGAGCTGAATAAGCAAAAAAGTTGTACAACTGAAGCATATACGAGTGCAAGAGCAAAAAAAAGACAAAAAAGAGGCAAAAAACACTACTGGAGTAACTCCGGTGTTTCCGGTGGAGTTTTTAAAGCAAATTTTTGAGGAAAAAAAATTCAAAATCGCTCGCGTCATTTCTTTTGGTTTTTAACACAAAACCAGACTATAATACACACGTTTAAAAAGATGACGACAGAGAAGAAAGAAGGGGAGATTGTGCCCACGAAAACGAGCGGGACGATCTTATTTTGCGGATGCACGGATTTCAAACACGTCGGACGGACGAAACAAATCGACGAATCGGTGTATGCGAACGTGAACGTCCCTTCGAAAATTTCCACGTTTGTAAACGATGAAAATGCTGATTTGGAGTTTACATTCATCGCGTCCGGTTCCGCGGCGGCACACAACGTGGCCATCGATACGAAAGGGAGATTGTGGGCGTGGGGGAGGAACGAGAACGGGCAGTTAGGGACCGGGGATAAAAACAACAGGAACGCGCCGAGTGTGGTGAAAGGGATTCACTTTGGCGAGAATGCAGACGGCGAGGGCGACGAAGCGGTGAAAATCGTTTGGGCGGCGTGCGGGAAGAACCACACGATTGCGGTGGATTCAGAAGGTGGGTTTTACGCGTGCGGGTCGAATAAGTCTGGCCAACTCGGGGTTCCCATCACGTGGTCTAGGCAGAAGAAGAACGTGGACGACGAACGCGTGGAGTTTGTGAAGAGCGCGAGCGCGACGCAGGCGAAGTTCGTGAAAGCCACGTGCGGGGTGGATTTTACCGTGTTGACCGACGCGGATGGGAAGATGTGGTCGTTTGGATGCCCACAATACGGACAGCTAGGCCACGGGGACGATCACGAGTACAACATGAAGGAAGGCACGGTGAAGTTGGCGTACGAGCCGCAACCGACGCCGAAGATGATTAGGAGCGGAGATTTGAACGCGGAGAAGGATTATAAAGTCGTCAAAGTGTGCTGCGGACACAATCACGTGGCGTGCTTTTGCGAGGACGGGAAACTTTACACGTGGGGGAACGGTGGTTACGGCAGGTTAGGCCATCGCTTGCAAAAAGATGAGTTTTCACCGAAAATGGTAGAAGTTCAAGGGGGCGATAGAAACTTGATCCCGAAAGACGCCATTTTGGCGTGCGGGAGTACCGCGACGCACTTTTCCGCGTGCATGGGCCAGTTGTACGCGTTCGGAAAGTTGAAAGTAAGCGGCGATAACACGATGTACCCAATGCCGCAGATGGATTTACAAGGTTGGGTGTTGAGAGATTTCGCGAGTGGCGCGGTGACCTTCGCGACGTGCCAAGACGAGATGACCGTGACGTGGGGCGCCGGCGGGTACGGCGAATTAGGCTACGGGCCAGAAGGAAAAAAATCGAGCGCGTGCCCGGATGTGGTGCCGTCTTTGCAAGGGAAGAGAACGATTATGGTCGCGTGTGGGTTAGGACAGACGCTGTTTTTGGTGAAGAGCGAAGACGTGAAGGAAGGCGTGCCGGTGTTCGAGCCGTTGCCGGAAACGAAAGGCGGAGAGAAGAAGAAACAAGGCGCGCATTTGATCAAACCAGGGGGTGCGAAGAAAGCGAAGAAGTAATCGCCCCCGCGCGTGTTGATGTGTCGTCTCACGTGTGTGCGTGTGTGTGTGTGTGTGTGCGTCATCATTATATAAAATGGACGAATTATTATTTTAATTAAAAATTTTATGAAGTCAGTTGAAATAAACACCCGTGGTCTACGCACGGACTATTTACCAATAATATAAAACGTCATCAGTATAGTAAGTAACCACACACACACGCACGCACGCGCAAACGCGTTCATTCGTTCGATGCATTTAACTCAAACCCATGATTTGTTCGGTTTCCGTGTCGACGCTAATCTCGTAATACGCCGGTCTGGTCGGTAACCCCGGGATGGTAGGGAACGCGCCGACGAGCGGTACTAAAAAGCCAGCCCCGGCGGATAATCGCAAGTCACCAATCGGTAACGTGAATCCAGCCGGCGCGCCTTTCATGTTCGCGTCGTGCGAGAACGAATATTGCGTCTTGGCCATGCACACCGGCAAGTGGCCGAAACCTTGTTCCGTGAACAAAGCAATCTTCTCTTTCGCTTGCTCGGAAAACTCCACCGCGCCGGCTCTGTAGTATTCCTTCGCGATGTGTTCCACTTTCTCTTCGATGCTCATGTCTTCCGTGCTGTAACCGAGCTTAAACTCGCTCGCGCTCGCGTTTTCCTCGCACACTCTCGTGACAGCTTTGCCCAACTCAGTGGCGCCCAACCCGCCTTCGGCGTGGTGTGTGCAAATTTCAACTGCAGACGCGCCCGCCGCTAACGCAGCTTGTCTAATCGCTTCGTGTTCCGCCGGCGTATCCGTCGGGAACGCGTTAATCGCAATAACCACTGGAATACCAAACGATCTCGTGTTTTCGATGTGTCTGGTCAAGTTTGAGCACCCGTCTTTGACCATGTTCACGTTTTCTTCCAAGTACGCGAAATCGAGCGGCTTGCCCGCTTGTACCGCCGGCCCGCCGCCGTGGCATTTCAACGCACGAACCGTGGCAACAATCACCGCACAGTTTGGTTTAAGCCCTGAGGATCGGCACTTTAAGTTGACAAACTTTTCCAAACCAATATCGGCGCCAAAACCGGCTTCGGTGACCACGAATCCGTCTTTACCGACCATCGACAACGCAATCTTATCGGCGATAACGGAGGAGTTCCCAGTCGCGATGTTCGCGAACGGACCAGCGTGAATCAACACCGGCGTTCCTTCCAAAGTTTGCATTATCGTCGGTTTAATCGCTTCCAACATCAACGCCGTGACCGCACCAGTGACGCCCAAATCGTCGCAGTTCACCGCCTCGCCCGATTTGCTCGTTCCGACAATCATCTTCCCGAACCTCTCGTCCATATCTTCCAAGCTCGTGCACATGGCCAACACCGCCATAACTTCCGAGGCGACCGTGATATCAAACCCGGTTTGTCTCGTTTGGCCTTTCTCCGTCGGCGACTCACCAATCGTTATTTGTCTTAAAAATCGATCGTTCATATCGACGACTCTTCTCCACGTGACTTTATCGGCGTCCAAATCCAATCGAACAAATTTCGATCGTTCCTTTTCCGACCATTCGTCTGGGTTGGTCTTCTCAATACCTAAACGTTTCAATCGTCTGGTCATGTTTCTGGCAATCTTTCTCTCGCCTTTCTTGTTTGGCGGAAACAACCTCTTAAACAAAGCCTCGTCGCTTTGCGTGTTTTCGTGAAACATCCTCGTATCCACCGCGGCGGCAATCAAGTTCGTCGCGATACCTATCGCGTGAATGTCTCCGGTCAAGTGCATGTTCATTTCTTCCATGGGGACGACCTGAGAATACCCGCCTCCAGCGGCACCGCCTTTGATACCAAAAGTCGGACCCATCGACGGCTGTCGAATGCACGCCACGGCGAATTTCTCCAAATGCGCGCCCAACGCTTGCACCAATCCAATCGTCGTCGTCGACTTCCCTTCCCCCAACGGCGTCGGCGTAATCCCAGCAACGACCACGTAGTGTCCTTTATTCTCTTCCGTCATTTTCTTTGAGATCTTATCGGAAATTTTCGCCTTGTAATGCCCGTACGGCTCGTATTCCTCCATGGAAATTTTACACTGCTCCAACACGTGCGCGATGCGAAGAGGCGTCGCGGCTTGCGCCACCTCGATATCCGACGGCACCGGTTTCACGATGTTCTCCAGCTTCTTCCCGGGTGAACTCATATTTGCCGTTGCTCGAGTAGTAACAGAACTAAAACTTCTTCTTCCCGCCGCGAGTAAAAAAACTCTCCGCGTCGACGACGATGAAAACGACTTTGGATACGATGAGATTTTCGCGATTTTAAACACCGCTTGTTGCGCGCTCATTCGACGGAGAGAGAACAAAAAAGCGTTCCTTTGCTTTCTTTTTCTGTTGTTGTGCTCGCGCGCGTTTGCGTTTGCGTGTGTTTTGTGCGTGTATGTGTATATATAAACCGCAAGAACCGCGCAGAAAGAAGTGAGGATTAGTATGGATACATTGGAAAAAAGTCTCTTTTCGCCCCCTCATCAGGACCTCTCGAAAGGACAAAGGAGTCTTTTGTGGCTTATGGACCATACCAGTAAGTAATTAAAAATACTCGTCGAAATGAATTTTAATACTCGAAATGGAACGACACTTCTCTCCCTTATTAACGTGCGTAAAAAAACTTTCCTCTTTTTCGAAAATATCTCTTCGTCTTCTTCGCGCGAGCGTTTATTATTCTTATATTGCAACATCTTATTAATATATTGCAAACTTAATATCGCTCCATTATTGTCCGTTCGTTCTCCTTCTTAAAGGATGACGACGGAACCCCCACCCCCGGCGCCGCAAAGGCTCGAGAGGAAGCTCACTAGAAGCGACAACTTCGGGAATAAATATCTCAAAGCCGTATCGTTACCCGTCGCGTGGTACGATTTCGACACGTTGAATCCGAACACCGTCCATCACGAAAAGCCTCTCAAACTCGCGTTGATTCTCATTCACGTCGTCGGCCTCGCGGCTTTTGTCGGTCAGTGCGCGTATCATTACCTGGACACGATGAAGGAAACGACAGTTGCGGCGAAGGATGTGGACTGCGTGTCGGGTTGGCGATGTCGAACGCTCGTGCCGGATCCTATTTATAGTTTAAACATGTCGTATAACGAGTGCGTGAACGAACACTACGTGAAGCCGACGGTGGAGAACTTGGTGAGATACGGCTTATTCGGACCGTTGGTATTTTCGGGCTTCGACGGTGGTCAGCCCGAAGATTCATACGATGGTCCCTGGAATATGAGTACTGGGTTGAGATGGTCAATCAACACGATGACTCTGTATCACAAACCGTTCCCGAGTCTTTCCGACGTCGTCTATACGTACCCGTCTACGTGTATCGTTCCGTTTTACGCGGGGTACGAAAAAACTGAAAAGTTCAATCCTGAAGATGGGTACACATCACCGCTGGAAATGCCTCTCTCTGAGGCATACAAACGAGGCTACGATTTTTTTAACGGCTACGGGTTCATCGGTTTGGGAAACAAAGAACCGGAATTCGATGAAACGTGCAACGTCAACCAACCCTGGAACTGCGGAAAGTACGTCACGTTTCATCCGTCGAGCGAGACTGATTATGTCGCTCAGTGCAACGGTACCATTTCTGAGGAGGAGCAAGCGGACCTTTTCGCCAATGGCACCTACGCGTTTCCGCATGTTTTCGCGCAAGAGTTGAAGTGGAGCGCACCGGCTAACGCTCAACCGTATGTCGAAGAAGGCAAAGGAGATTACTTTGTCGTGTACAAACCAAAAACGGTGGGCATCACGCCGCTCTATCCGAAGACAACGACTCTTGAATTAGTCACGAACACGGCAAGTCCGAGAACCGCCGCGACGTTTTTTGGCAAAGAGCGATGCAACTTTTACGAAAAACAAATCGCCGTCAAGGCCTTTGAATACATTTTTTCGTGGCCAAACTGTCATCCGTGTTCAATCTTCAAGCAAAATTCGCCCTTCTTCTGCGAACGCGACGTCCAAAAAACGTGGCTGAACATATTCGCCCTGAGCATTTCGAACACGCTGTTTGTGATGGGCATCATGATAAGTTGGGCGCCGCTTCTTCTTCGAGTCTTTCTCGGGAAGTACGGATGATGTATATGCTCGTATTTAATTGACATTTATACTTTTAAAAGCTGTACCATTCTTAAATATCTCCAAAAAAAAGCGCATCACCCACACGCAATTATACTAAAGAGAAAGGACGCTCTATATACACATGGTGGAGAGAAAAGAAGAAGAAGAGAGGAGGAGGAGGACGACAAAAACGTTGTCGAACGCGCGCGTCGCGTTCGACGTCTCTTTGTTTTCGTGCGAGCGATTTTTACGATCGAAACGTGTGCGAGCGCGGTTCGTTACTCCTTCTCCGAATGCTCCGAATGCTATTACTAATGCGAGTGGTTTTGTCAGCGATGATGACGATGCCAACGATAAGAAAAACAAGAAAAACAACAACAACAACGAGAGGAGCGCGGATGATGAAAGAGCGATCGCGTTCGTGGACGAGAGTTCGGGGGATAGTTTACGCAACGGCGTCGGGTTGAGCGCGTTTTTGGATTTGACGGGATGTTCGAACGTGGTGGATATGACGCCGACGGAAGAAAAGAACCCCGTTGGAGTTTCGATGAAGGACGTGTGCTCGATACGAACCGGGGAGCGGGTGGCACCGACGGCACCGTTGGTGTTTTTTATAGGGACGACGCTCGCGGAGAGTGGGGAGAAGATTGTGAGAATATGCGGCGAACGACCGGAAGCGTCGATGGTGACGGTGTTGGTGTCGACGTGTAAGGAAACGCAACACGCGGGCGCGAGAGAGGTGAGAGAGGCGTTTGATTTGTGCGTGAAAGACGTGGAGAAGTTGATTTTAGAGAAAATTGGTGGTAATAGTGATGGTGATACTACTAATAATAACGCGAGCGGAGTTGGAGAAGGAGAGGAACAACAACAGAAACAGGCTGAATCAAAAGAAGAAGAAGACGATTGGGACGAAGATTGGGGCGACGACGACTGGGAAGATAAACAGAAGGAGAAAGCATCTTCGGCGTTGGAAAATACCATTTTAGCAACGGTGTCTCAGAAAGTAGTCATTCAGTTCTTCCCGGGTACGATCGTTGCACCGTTAGGACCTTCGGCGTTTCGATTTCCCACGTCGTCCGCGGTCGGCGAGTTTGCGCTCGATTACTTCGGGTTTGAAAGGACGACGTCATCGGAACTCGATGGTAAAGAAACTTCCATTTCGAAGAATAAGAATAAACAAACCTTCTCGCGCGCACAAAAACTGTCCATTATTGGCTCGCAACTAGACGCTTTCATCACCCACGGCTTAGGTTTCGATGATGAAGATCGCGTCGATTTCTACGCGCTCGGTCCGATTGCAAAGAATATAGCGCGAGATTGCGTGGATAGGAAAGACCAGAAGATTCCGAACGAAGACGATGAACTCGATACGTTAGCAGTATTAGGCGATAATGCGTACGAAACGATCGATGAAAAGTTGAGACAAAGCAAAAAAACGTGTTGCGTGATGTTGGTGGACCGAGCGATGGATCTCGCGAGCGCCTCCGCGGTATTCACAGATTCCTTCTACGGACGTATCGATGAAGTCGCGTCTACGAACGGAGCGTTTTCTTCGCTCGACGCTGAGAAACAGGTGAGCGACGAGACCGCGCATCGCGCTTTAGAAGAAGAACTGTCGAGGATGTCGTTTCGCGACGCGTGTAGGAAAGTTTCGAGATTACTCTCAGAAGCGGCGAGAAGTGACGGCGTACACGTCGAAAGTGTAATCGCAAACGCAGATGCGCAGACGTCGAATAAAAACGTTAATAATGACATCACGTCCGCGAGGTTACGCGCTCTGCGACAGGCAATATTAGATAGCGTAGGTAGTAGTGATGGTAGTCATAGTCATCAGTGGACGTTACGACTGGCGTCGGTCTGCGCGGCTGCTTTGGAACTAGAAGAAGGATCAGAAACGTCAGATGCAATTGGAAATGTGCGAACGCTCTCGGCGACTGCACACGCATTTGGTTCTTCAGGTGTTGCTGCTGAACTCATCAGTGCTTTATCTGGGAAGAGAAAACAAGTGTGTGGCGTTTCGTGCGCGCGAGCGTTTGCGTACGTGGCTTGCGGCATGACGCTCGCCGGAGAAGCCGTCTCTCGAGAATCCAGCGTAGATGCTGCGATGCATCAAATGGACGTGAGCGATAGCGCATTATTCATGAATGATAATAATGACGGCGAAATATTTACGCGAAAAGATGCAAAAGCAATCGAAGAAGCTTTGAAATGTGCGATTTGTGAATGTGTCTTGAACGGCGACGATAGGAATAGCGAAAACGTCACTTTCCTCGGGAAGGAATTATACGACGCAATCTCCGAAGCTCGAGGGTATAAAAAAGAAGGAGATGAAGATGCATCGCGTGACGAAGGGAAGGAGAAAGAGAAAGAGAAAGAGAAAGAGAAAGAGAGTGATGATGAAGAAGATGGTTGGGGTAACGACGACGACGGTTGGAGCGTGGACGACGACCCTCTTTTAGTACACCCGCCGCCATCGTTAAAGACACCTCGAGTTGAACTTCCGGATGACGTTCGATTATTCCTGGACGATTTTGTTCAAGATAAAGCGCTATTCACGAGTACGTGCGAACTCATAGTCTCTTCTCGTGTCATATGCAGGGAAAAAACTTCAACATCAGGTGAAGGTATGATGAATAACGCCAACGTATCCATTCCGTTGAAGCACTCCCGAGGTTCACTCATCGAGAACGATGGTGCATTCACCTCTCTTGTTGCCGATATCGCATCGCGTGTCGCGTCATCGAACGATACTTCGGGGTGTTGCAAAGATGCCGAACGTATCACGGCATCTGGATCCATCGGAACACTCCTCGCCTCGGCGACGTCCACCGCCGGTGGGTTCGTCAAAGGTTTTGGCTCTGGGCTCGGTAGACTCGCGGGTAACGTGCTCGATAAAGTTTCCAGCACGGTTTCGAACAGTAGAAAACCGAGTGACTGCGATTGTTTCGTTTTATTTGTCGTAGGGGGCGTATTTAAGGATGAAATTATGGCGGCAAAAAATGCATGGAGAGAAAACGGTGGTGAAGCGAGCGGGCGGTTACTCCTAGTCGGCGGCACGAACGTGCTTTCCCATCGCTCAAAGTCGGTTTTTTGAAGTTAAAGCATAGCATAGCCAAATGGTATCATATATAATAACAATATCATATTTCTCTAGATATATCTTCATACGCGCGAATGGCTGCATCCGAGAGTGGGAGCACGAACTCGCTGTTCGACCACGCCATATCGTCCGGTAACCATCCTTTGAATATATCGCCGACATCATCTTGAGATGAACGACCGCCATAGATGCGATCACCGTCAAATTGAATCGGGTTCAAGCCACTGCGCAATCCACCGCGTTCATTTATTCGACCAGAATCGAGCATGAAGTCTAACCAAGCATCGATACCTGGGGACGATGACGGCGCGCTGTTCGGTACGGACGAAGTGTATCCTCCGCCCTCATTCAACACCGGGCGTACAAACACGTCGCAGTGTAAAGCCGTTCCAGACGGTGGAAATACCGGTTTCACCAGCGATGAGCGACGACACAAGGCTAAAACGTCGTCGCTACCACCAAAAGCGACGGATATATCACCGTTTTGTAACGCCCGGAGATACGTTTCGTCATCTGATACCTTGATTTTTGCGCGCAGTCGTCGCAAAGCGTCTCTCTGAGACCGTTCGTTATCGATAGTTTTCGGATTGATTGTATTACGAGGATCGCCCATTTTCAAAGCCGCGGAGAGAACTTCTCTCGGAGCATCCGCACACCCTACGAACGTTTTGTTCCCAAAGCGTGGATCGAAAACGTCCGTCCAATCGGTAATCGCCTCGACGCCTCTGGGAAGTTTATCCGCTCTGTATGCCAGCAATGTTGCCGTAACTCTGTACGGCACCGCGAACAGTCTTCCGTTGGGATCCGTGCTGCGCACAATGTCACCAGTTCTGTAATCGCGAAAACACAAATTCTTATATACATCTGGCAATGCTCGAAACCACCGCTCTTTACCGGTGATCTCAAACGGAAGAATGAGCTTCTCGCGAATCGCCGCTTTCAAATATGCATCGCCGAGCGTAGCTAACGTCGCGGTCGCGGCCGTTTTCGATAGTTTTTTCTTACCTTTCTTATCTCTCTGGTCGCTGCTATTCCTATTTCTGCTATTCTCGCTACTCTCCTCCTCGGCGTAATCGTTTCCGTTCCCTCCTTCTTCTAGTATCGCCCTCCCTCTCCTCAAATCCTGAAACGACTTCGCCAACGACGCCGACGCCGAGTGTTCCAACTTCAACCTAGGCGACGCCTGCGTCTCCTTAAAGTCTTCGAAAACGTTCGGTGGAATCGTCCCTCGCAACACGTTCACTCTCAGCGGAACGTCAAACTTAAACGCTCGCTTCGTCAAGCCCGGCGCCCCCCACTCGATGTCCTGCGGCGTCGCTCCCGCTCTTGCCGGAAAGCAAAAGTACGAGATCGGACTGCTACTACTCGCAACAGCAACGAATGCGGCTGACGATGATGACATCGCCGCCCGCCGACCAATTAATAACGACGACGTCGATGAACGTCCTTTTCCTCCTTCGTCTTCTTTGAGCGCAAAAGCATCGTCATCTCTCGCAGCATTTTTACTCTCAACGTCGTCTGCTCTCCTCCCGTTTTTTACGTCGTCGTCGTCGTGGGAAAACAAAGACGACGGGAAACAAAAACTCTGCGTCGTCGTTCGTCGTTTACGTCGTCTGTTTTGATGAAACACCGCGAGAGGAGGTGAAGACGACAAAGACGAATTTGGCGACGGATGATTGGTATTGGAAACGCCACCAAATGAAACGCCTCGACGTCGCGAAAGCTTAAAAAAAGCTTCACACGACGACGACGACGAAAACGAGATGGACATTTTCTTTGTCTCGGCGAGAGAGACCCTCACCACCACCCCCCACAGTTGTTCGAAAGGAGTTGGGGACTTCCAAAGCGCTTACAAATGGGGAAAATTCTTCGGGAAATCTGTCACAAATCAGGTGCTCAACCTACGCACCTGTTGTTTCATACGCTTCAAACACACTCACATCAGCACACTCAGCACACTCAGCAGTATGACGAGTACGATGTTGTTGTCGCGAGGAACGCAAATGACGACGACGTTAGCCTCTCATCATCAAAACAATACCTTTAAAAGCGGGAAGTCGTCATCCATCGTCATCCGCCGTCAAGGTTCTGTGTCTTCGTTTACGTCGCAAAAGTTGGCCCGAAAGTCGAGGACGTTGGTTTTGAACGCGTCGTCGTCGTCCTCAGTCGAAAAGCTTCGATTCTTATCTCCCCAGGAAGTGAAGCAAGTGAGAGAGGAGTTTGGGACGCCGGTGTACGTGTACGATTTACAAACGCTGAAAAACCAAGCCACGAGTGCGAAAGCGTTTCCGAACGCGTACGGGTTGACGGTGAGATACGCGATGAAAGCGAGCCCGAACGGGTCGATTTTGAAGACGTTTTTGAACGAAGGGTTACACATCGACGCGAGTTCTGGGTACGAAGTCGAGAGAGCGGTGAAGGCTGGGTTTACGTACGACCAGATTTCGCTCTCGACGCAGGACTTTCCAGATTTCTTCGATCGGCTCGTCGAGAAAGGATTGAAAGTGAACGCGTGTTCGTTGTCGCAGTTGGAGAAGTTCGGGGAGAAGTTTCCAGGGAAAGAAATTGGTTTGCGATTTAACCCTGGGTTAGGAAGCGGTGGGACCGGGAAGACGAACGTCGGTGGACCGTCCTCGTCGTTTGGGATTTGGTACGAGTTGTTACCGAAGTGCCAAGAACTCGTGGCCAAGTATAATTTGAAAGTCGAAAGGATTCACACGCACATCGGGTCTGGAAGCGACCCAGCCGTGTGGCAAAAAGTCAGTGGGATGAGTTTAGATTTATGCGAAAAGTTCCCGGACGTTGTGTCGTTGAATTTAGGCGGTGGGTATAAAGTTGGACGCATGTCGGGTGAGAAATCGACCGATTTGAGCCTCATCGGCGAACCGGTGAAAGTGGCGTTTCAAGAATTCGCGAAAAGAACCGGACGAGAATTGAAATTAGAAATCGAACCGGGAACTTTTTTACTCGCCAACTCGTGCTCGGTCGTTTCCACCGCTCAAGATATCGTCGAAACCGGCACGAGCGAAGGGCACACGTTCATCAAGCTCGATTGCGGCATGACGGAAGTCCTCCGTCCGTCCTTATACGGCGCGCAGCATCCGTTAATCAACATCACCAGCCAAGGTGAACTCTCATCCAAAACGAAAAAATACGTGGTCGTCGGTCACTGCTGCGAAAGTGGCGACTTGATGACCCCGGCCCCGGATGAGCCGGAAACGATAAGCGAACGCGAATTGGGAGAAATCAACATCGGCGATTTGGTCGTCATCGAAGGTTCCGGCGCGTACTGCGCCGGCATGAGCAGTAAGAACTACAACACCTTCCCGGAAGCGCCAGAGGTGATGAAAACGAGTTCGGGTGAGTTTAAGGTGATTAGAAAGAGGCAAACCGTGGACCAGATTTTGGCCAACGAGGTTATGATTTAATACTTATACTACTACTCCTTTTCTCTCCTTTGCGTTCTGCAAGATATCATCCACGTCGTCATATAAAACTCCATAAAACAACATAAATAACCGCGCAAAAGTACGCGCGTTTGTACACGCTCAACGACACAAAAATCAGAACAAAAAGTAATATCTCATCATGACCTTCTCCTCCATTCTCGCGAGCAGCAATACCAGCGCATTGGCTGCGCGCAGAAAGTACCAAACCGCCGGGGCGATGACTTCTTCCCGAACGCAAAGATTAAGAATGACGACGACGACGAGGATATCAACGAGAAGAACAATACCTTTTGTTCAAAGTTCCTACCAAACTCTCGAACAAACCTTATCGAAAATAAAAGATTTACCACCCTCGGAGCGTCCAGAGGCGCTTCGCATGGCCGAACAACCCGTTAAATCACTCCTGAACGAAATGAAAGAAAACAATACGATTTCCAAGTGGAACTCCTTGGGAAAAATCCAAAGCGAAAACGTCTTCCCGCGAGCGTTTACGGAAGTCGGTCTGACCGACGTGGACGCGAAAATCGGCACCCCGAACAACGATGCGGATTTTAATTTTATCGTCACCGTGACCGTGACGACGTCTCTTCTGGCGGTGATCATTGGGGTGACTTTACCCGGGGATTGGGGCGCGTTTGGGAGTTATCTGATGGGTGGCGTTTCGCTCGTCGTTTTAGCCGTCGGCAGTACGGCGCCTGGTTTACTTAAAGTTGGCGTAGACACCGTTTCGAGACTCAACCCAGAATACATGGAAAGAATCGTCAAACACGAAGCCGCGCATTTCTTGATAGCTTACCTCTCGGGTATTCCCGTATCCAGCTACTCCTTGGGCTTGATGGAGATGCACGTGGAACTCTTGGAGGCAAAAATCGAGAAAAAGTTAGTCGGTAAAGCGGGCGTCATTACCACGGAAGAAATGGAAGCGTTAGCCGTCGTCGCCATGTCTGGCGTCGCCGCCGAGGCGAAATATTTCGAAAAAGTCGCCGGGCAAGAGGCGGACTTGTTCTCGTTGCAAAAAGCGATGAACAAAACGGAACCTAAACTCGGCGCTCAAAAAGAACAATCCGTCACGCGGTGGGCGGTGTACAAGGCGGCGAGAATCATCACCGATAACGAGAAATCGTACGAGCGTTTGTGTCAAGCAATGAAAGAGGGTAAATCAGTCGCCGAGTGCGTTAAAGCTATCGAGAGTGTTTAATGTAGTACATCGACGATGAATAGTATTTTATGTAATAGTATTTCCCCGCAAAACGTCACTAAAAATGACGACAAGAACAATGCGCTCGATGATGACGCCGACGTCCTCGTCCTCAAGATTAGCCCATAAAATCTCCTCACCGTCGTCTTCTTCCTTTTCTCGCAGAAGAGCGTTGCTTTTTGGAGGCACGGCGGCGTTTCTGCGAGCATCGCGCGCTGACGCTTTGGATAACGACGACGACGATTCATCAGACGATGAGAAAGAAAAACGAGCGCTACAAATCATCCTCGCCAGCACAGAAGACCAGTTAGATTTGAGCCTACCTCGAAACACGAAAGGGTGCGACTTGTACGAGCGGTCAAAACAAGTGAACGACGCCGTGGAGACTTTAATCGGGTTGAAAAGAAACAGAAAGAAAATGAGTTTGTCGACGGGCAAAGCGGATGGCGTGTGGGAGGTGTTTTACGCGCCGCACATCGAACGATTGAGCATACCGGTAGGGGTGAAAGCAAAACCTTTAAGATACACGATAGAGAAGAATAGAATTGTGAGCGATGTTTCGCTGACGACGAACAAACCGTTCGAGACGCAAAGTTGGTGGTGCGCGAGCGGGAGTTTGAAGGAGTCCAAGGAGAAGGAGGAGGTGTCGTTAAAGTTTACGGACTTTTGGGTGTCGTTGGGGTCAGAGTTACCGACGACGTCTCCAAACGAGACGGGAGAAGCGGACACGTTTGATAAACTGGTTCAGAAATTGGGAACGGTTGGATTCATCGAACAGTTGGGTGCGTTTCCGGTGTTGTATTATAGCGACGACGTGTGCGTCTTTAGATTTCCGCCTTTGCAATCGAACATCGCGGCGAGAAGGGTAGCCAAACTCTCGGATTGGGAGGAAGAGGAACTGGAAGAGGACAATAGCTTAGATACACACCGGAGTTTTCTAAATGCGAGTTAGTTGTTGAGACGAAATTAGAGAGAGAGAGGAGTATTAACGCGCGCTTTATAAAAATCTAATCTATTTCTATTTCCACTCCCGCTTCTTCTTCGCTCCTTCGCGAACGCTCTTGGAAAGCGCGACCAACGCAAATGCTGCGAATCCTAGTTTGAAAGCGACTTCTTTAAACGCCCGTTCCTCCTCCGATCGTTCCGCGACTATCGCTTTCGAAGACGCCTTTCGTTGGTGGCGGTTGCTGGTGGCGGGCCGTTTTCGCTGCTGCTGCGCGTCTCTCCGCCGCCTGAGCCTGTACGATAAAATATTTTGAGCGAAGATGATCGGAGAAAGAAATAAGCGACGCACCATTGTTGTTCGACGTTCATCCGCGGCATTCTTTTCGCTCGCGAGAAGGTCTTTCGCGCTCGTGGCGACCGACGACGGCGATTTCTTATTGCCGGTGGCAGATTTCATGTTCTCTTCCTCCGCCGCTAACAACGCCGACGCGGACGCTTTCTTCTTCGTCTTTAACGCCTTCTTTCTTTCCGCTTCTTTCTTCTTCTTCGTCTCCTCGAAGTCTTTCTCCTTCTCTTCTCGTTTTAGTTCCATTTCTGGCGTGAGCATAGAAGGAACGTCGCACCGCGATTCCCAATCAAACGCGTCCGGGTACTTGAAATACACTCTCCGAAACGCGTCTCTCGTTTCGCCGTCTTTTGCGACGAGATACGCGGTTTTACCACGCCACGGAAGGGAAGGATCAACAACAGCACCATCACCAGTTTGAGGATTCAAACACGCGGATTCAAGCATTTGCGTCAGCGCGTCAACGTCGCCAGTTCGCGAAGCCTTATGGAGTTCAGGTTCCGGAGTCTCCACGATTTTCTTCGCTTTCGCGGCTTGCTCTTGCTTGTATTCTAATTGCTTTTGCATTTCTAAATCTACTTTACTTTTACTCTCCGTCGTCGTTTTCCTCGTTCTTTTCACTTCTTTCTTCTTCTTTTCGACGATTTCAATCCCGGTCGTGGTCACCGCGAGCAACTTCGCGATGGTTCGTTTCGTTTCGTTCAACGTCGGTCGAGCGGTCATAAACGGCGTTTTCCTCACGCGCGGGTCCTTTTTACTCAAAATATTATTATCGAATAACGTCCGCGCGTCTGTTTTTGAAACGGAGATGAATATCCTCGCGGCTTCCTGTTCGTATTTATATGTACGTAATAGCGCGATAACGCGAGAGAGTACATAGTAAGTCGTCAGTTTTTTTCTCAAACGATACAATCGAATAATACGATAGAAGATAAACAAAGATAAGAGTAGTATTTTCTTCCGTCAGAACTCATAATTATACTTCCATCATCGCGAAAGGCGTTCGGAGAGCGAGCTTAATCGCCGCGAAATGTTTCGCCTTAAAAAAAGCGCGCGTTACGTTTAAAACGCGCGCTCTCCGGTGTAGTTTTATCCATCACCCGGAAAAAAAAGTACTCTTCACAAACGACGAGAAAGAAGAAAATAAAATCGAGAAAACGTACGTTCAAATACTCCTCTTTCCAATTCTCCATCGCGTTTGTCACGTCTCTCACCAAAGACATCTCGTTTTGGCGTCGCATGGAACTCCCCGCGCTCTTAATCGTCTTCCCGCCTTGATCCTTCACGCTTTGCCTCCCTCCGGCTTTCGCGCGAACGACGTATCGGTGAAACGTTTTCGATTTCAAAACAGACTCGGTCGAAGCGATCGTCGCGTTCGCACTCTGTCCGTGAAACACTTTCCTCGCGTCAAACGCCGCCGCGGCAAAGTGTCCTCCTCTCGCTAAAATAACTACCCACGGCTTTTCTCGATCTTGCCGTAAATTTTGCATCGCCTCGGCCACCGTCTGATTGGCCTCCGCCGATGCCGCGTTCCCTTTAAAGTCCACATCATCCGGTAGCAAAATCGCTCTGTACATCGCGAAACACTTCTTCTCCTCCCCTTCTTCTTGAAACACAATCTTCGCGCCACTCTCGCTCAACGTCTTCGACGTCGCCGCGACTTCGTATTCTTTCTTCTCCTTTCTTTTCATCATCCGCTTCTCTTTCGCTCGAATCGCGTCGTGCATGAAATCACCTTCATTTTCACCCTCACCGCTTGTCGAAACATCATCATCATCACTGCTGTTACTGCTGCTGCTCAAATCATCCTCTCCGCTTCCACTGATGGACTCTTCTCCATCGCTTTCTTTGGTACTTTTCTCCCCCGCTCGCAGGTCAAATTTTTCCTTAAATTCGAGTTCCGAAAGCTCTCGTTTTCCCTCCAGTTGCCGCTTCCGATTATACCGATACAGATCACTTTTCTTTTCCCGATGCCACTCACGAGCGGACGAGAAACCCAGATCTTTCCACAGGTTCACGTTCCCTCTCCGTTGTTGCTTTTGTTGAGCGATGTTTGCGTTCGCATCATCACCGTCTTCAAAGGGAAGCGTTTGATCTCCTCCGTGAGAATTATTATGGGAATCGGCGACGAGAATGGTCGCGCTATCGAGCGCGATTTTAGAGATTTTTAGCTCGGTGCTCGAGAGATCAAAGACGTCCATTACGTAGGTGTGTGTTTAGTAATTACTGCTAAGTTTGCAAATCATTTTGTTTTCTATAATCTACCGTGCGTTTGCGCTTCTTTTAATGAGGGATTTGGACGCTTTGAGAAGCAAACAACTCGAAGGGGCAGTCAGTCAGGTCTCGGTCTCGGTCTCATCCAACAAAGCCTTCTCAATCTCCACCAGTAACTCCTCGAACGTCGGCGTAAAGAAATGCCCCCCTTTCGGAAACTCCACATATTTCGCGTCCAAGTTTTTCGCGAACCTTCTCTGCACTTCAATCGGGACCAGATGATCTTTTACGCCGGCGAAGCACACGCGGAACTTTGTATTCTCGCGTATTTTACGGTAGTCCCACGGCTGGTCGAAATAGCCGGATGCTCGCTCCGTCGCATCGCCGAGGTCGTCGTCGTACCCAGCGCAGACGCATATGCCTTTGACTTTGTATTTCTCTGCGTATCGCGCGCACGCGACTGCGCCGGAGCTGTGGCCGATGAGGATGGAATGTTCGTCCGCCGCGAGCTCGTCTCGGACGAACGGGAGCCAGATGGACTGTCGACTGGTGAGAAATTGGGAACAAAAGGTCAGCAAATGCAGGCAACACAGACACTCTCTCAAATCCACGACGCATCATCAATCAAAAAAGAAGCGAATGATACGTGTAATACCATAAGTGTGGATCGGGGAAGTCTCTTAAATCCAGCGTAAACTTCTCGCGCAAGTGTGCATCCGTTCGTAATTTGTGGTCTAACCACCCGTAGAAATTCGATTCTTTCACGGGAACGCATCCCATGCCGGGGAGTAATACGAGCTTAATCTTTTTCATCTTCTTGTTTTCGTCGTTGTTCGAGGAAATTTGGTGTCGCTGAGCGGCGATGCTGTTCGCACCTGCGCTCATTTAGAGGTAGAGTTTATTCCTTAATACTACGGTTGTTCAATGGAAATCCGAACTTCAACGCACAGTCTTCGCGTTATTTTTTTCTCTTTTTCTCTCGTTCATCGAAAACGTCTTTTTTTTTTCTCCTCCATTTTATTTGAAACATTACAGATCACTTGAGATCTGAAAAAAATGAAAAAGCGCAATCTCCTTTCTCAGATGACGACCGAGCAAGTCGTGCAACGCGCGATCAAAAAGTTCGCACAGAACAACAACACGGTTGGATG
>Ga0115000_10000452_pt1 | contig 38179 bp, 33 predicted proteins | sample ArcticOcean_MG_C_6_FD_89690 | JGI IMG/M metagenome (GOLD analysis project Ga0115000, IMG submission 89690) | Marine microbial communities from western Arctic Ocean - ArcticOcean_MG_CB8_128 | ecosystem: Environmental > Aquatic > Marine > Oceanic | place: Arctic Ocean: Canada Basin | collected...
ATGGGGATGGGGATGTGAATGTTTCTGACCCGTCTGATCGACAAGATGAGCACTGTGCGGTAGCCGAGCGGGCCCCAGGTCGGCGGCACGGGTTTGGGGCATTGCCTGCTTCGGCCGTGTCTTGGGTGCGATTTTCTTGGCTTACTACCGCTCTATTTGGTATTACCGCAGTTGGCGCGGTGTGGGGTCCCGACGCACTGGAGATTCTTGCTCTCGTCGTCGCTCTCGGATTGTTCGGTGTGGGCGCGATTTTGTTTATGTGGGCGTTCTTCTTATCGGCGGACCGCAGCCGCCTAGAAGAAGTGGCCGTCGTCGAGGTCTATTTTCTGGCCGGCAAGGTTGCCCCCGGGGTCGTAAAACTCCACTTCTTCGGTGCTTTGATGGCGCAAATTGTCATTGGTGTTACAACTGCCAGTATTCGCCCGTTCACTTCGCTGGCATTCGGTATCCTGGTCCCTGTGTTGGGTCTAGGAGTTACTGGTCGGTGGAGTGCCGAGCATGCCGACTACCGAACACGTACGGTTCTCCGTACGAAGCGCAAAGCAACCGGAAAGGGTTCCGCCAGTGCCTGAGCAGACTACCCAACGCATCACTATCGACGCATCGCCTCAACGGGTGTTTGATGTCATTGTCGATGTTGCCCGATATCCCGAATGGGCGGGCGACGTAAAGCAAGTCGATATCCAACAAGCCGAGGATTCTGGCCGTCCCGGTTTAGTAGCCTTCCGCGCCGCGGCTATGGGCCGCAGCGTGAGTTATGTGCTGCGGTATTACTACGGCACCAGTCCGCTTCGTGTTGCCTGGCGACTCGTCGAGGGCGACGTCGTGAGTCGCATGGACGGCGAGTACCTTCTCGAACCAACCTATGGCAATGTCAACTCCACCGAGGTCACCTATCACCTCAGCGTCGACATGCGCATGCCCATTCCGGGCTTCATGCGTCGGCGCGGCGAAGCGCGCATCGTGCGGGCCGCATTGCAGGGTCTCAAGTCCCGGGCCGAATCGCCCGTTGCTGGCTGAACATGGAAACCATGCCGACTAATTCGTCGCATAAATGGATCGTCATGGGCTCTATGTTGCTCTAGCCTTGGGCCATGGAATTTCGTCGTATCACTTCGCTGCCGCCCTATGTGTTCACTATTATCGATGCGCTGAAGGTCGAGGCCCGTCGAGCGGGCGAAGACGTTATTGACCTGGGATTCGGAAACCCCGATTTGCCGTCCCCCGACATAGCGGTCGACAAGCTGGCCGAGGCCGTGCACAACCCGCGAAATCACCGGTATTCGTCCAGTCGAGGTATACCGAAGCTCCGACAGGCCTTTGCCGACCTGTACAAGCGCCGCTTCGATGTCGAGCTCGACCCCGACACGGAGATCATCAACACGATGGGGGCCAAGGAAGGCCTTTCTCACCTGATGTGGGTTTTGGCTCAACCGGGCGACGCCGTGTTGGTGCCGTCACCTTCGTATCCCATCCATTTGTATGCGCCTTTGTTTGCGGGCGCTGAGGTGCGCGAGATTCCCTTGGGAACCGATGTCGACTTCTTCGAAAACATGCGCGAGCGTTGGGAATACTCCTGGCCCAAGCCTCGAGTCATCTTGTTGTCGTTTCCCCATAACCCCACCACCACGTGTGTCGACCTCGACTTCATGACCAAGATGGTTGCATTTGCGAAGGAAAAAGATGTCGTGCTGGTACACGACAACGCCTATGCCGACCTTGGGTTCGATGGGTACCGACCACCATCTATATTGCAGGTTCCTGGAGCCAAGGACGTAGCGGTCGAGTTGTACTCGATGACGAAAAGCTTTTCGATGGCTGGTTGGCGGATGGCGTTTATGGCCGGTAATCCGGAGATCATTGCTGCGTTGGCCAAACTTAAGTCTTACCTCGACTACGGCTCATTCCAGCCCATCCAAATCGCCGCCACGGTCACGATGAACGAAGCACCAGAGCATCCTGCGCTAGTAAACGCGATCTACCAGACTCGTCGCGACACACTCTGCGAAGGTCTCAACCGCATTGGCTGGGAAATGGAACCACCTAGGGGCACCATGTTTGCTTGGGTTCCAATTCCCGATGCTTACAGCCATATGGGGTCGATTGAATTTGCTTCCTTCTTGGTGGAAAAAGCGAACGTAGCGGTGTCACCGGGCGTTGGCTTTGGTGCTGGCGGCGAAGGTTTTGTGCGCTTTGCGCTGGTCGAAAATGAACAGCGCATCAATCAGGCTGTCCGTAATTTGCGCGACGTTCTCTAGGCCGTACGGCCGTCTACTGTTCGCTGGCCCAATTGAGCGAGCGTTCTACGCCGCGGTGCCATTGTGTATGAGTTGCGTCGAGGGCCTGTCGGTCGCCCTCTGGTTTAACCACGACGTCGATCTTCCAGTTTGCCTCGATGTCGTCGAATGAGTTCCAGAAACCCACGGCGAGGCCAGCAAGGTAGGCCGCGCCTAACGCCGTCGTTTCTTGGACGACGGGGCGAGCGACCTGAACGCCGAGTTGGTCGGCTTGTTGCTGCAGCAATGTGTTCATCGTGCTGGCACCACCGTCGACCCGCAAACGTCGCAACGGCGTGCCAGTGGCTTCGGTCATCGCGTCGACAACATCTCGAGTTTGATGGACCATCGCATCAATTACGGCCTGCGCGATCTGCGGCCGGCCTGACCCACGGGTAAGTCCGGTAATCGTGCCGCGAGCGTACGGATCCCACCACGGACTGCCGAGCCCAGTAAAGGCCGGTACCAGCACGACCCCGTCCGATGATTCGCATTGCTTAGCAAGGCCTTCGAGATCACTGGCCTGGTCAATGATGCCGAGTCCGTCCCGTAACCACTGCACGGCGGCCCCGGTGACAAAGATGGCACCTTCGAGGGCATAGGTATGGCGAAGGACGCCGTCGATCTCGATAGACCAAGCGACAGTGGTGAGCAATCCGCTGACAGGCTCGGGGCATGTTTCACCAACGTTCATTAGGAGAAACGAGCCGGTGCCGTAGGTGTTCTTAGCGTCGCCCAGGGCGAAGCATGCTTGTCCAAAAAGGGCAGCGTGCTGGTCTCCGGCAACTCCGGTTATGGGGGTTCCCTCTGTGATGGGAAGGCCGGCGGTAACGTCACCAAAGTGGCCGCTCGAAGGCCGGACCTCGGGCAAACAATCTGGTCGGACCCCCCACAGTTCTAAGAGTTGAGGACTCCATGCCATCGTGGTGATGTCAAAAAGTGCGGTACGGCTGGCATTAGTGGTGTCGGTGACGTGAGCGGCTCCGTTGGTGAGATTCCAAATGAGCCAGGAATCAACAGTGCCAAAGGCGAGGTCGGTGTCGTCGCTTACCCCGCCTTTGGTGAGGAGCCACTGCAGTTTCGAGGCCGAGAAGTAGGGATCAAGAACCAAGCCGGTTTGGGAGCGTACCAAAGGAAGGTGGCCCGCTTCGGCCATGGCATCGCACGTAGCGGCGGTTCGGCGATCTTGCCACACAATGGCCCGGTGACGGGGCAGTCCGGTCCGTTTGTCCCATACAACTGCGGTCTCGCGTTGGTTGGTGATACCGATAGTGGTTGGCTGGCCGACCTGAGCGACAACGTCGGTTAGAACCTCGACTGTCGTCTTCCAAATTTCTGTCGCATCATGCTCGACCCACCCTGGTTCTGGAAAGTATTGGGTGAACTCGCGATAGGCGCTAGCCAATGGGTTGCCGTCATGGCCAAAGGCAATGGCGCGAACACCTGTGGTGCCAGCGTCAATGGCAATTATGTGGTCGTCAGTTGTTGCCGGGGAAGGAGTTTTGCTCACACTCGGACCGTAGACCACAAACTTGCTAAGAACGAGCGCGAACGGCCCAAGAATCCGGCATGGTGTGGGCACCGGCTGGTTTCGAAAGGTGTGTTATGCGTGTTGGTGTTCTAACTGGCGGCGGGGATTGCCCTGGACTCAATGCGGTGATGCGAGGCGTAGTACGTAAGGCCGAGAATACTTATGGCGACGAGATAATCGGGTTTCGGGACGGCTGGAAGGGCGTCATCAATAACGAAACCGTAGAACTGAGCATCGCCTCAATGCGCGGCACGCTAACGCGCGGTGGAACGGTGTTAGGTACCTCTCGTGTGCATCCCTGGATGCAAGAAGATGGCGTCGAAAAGATTGCTGCCACCGTTGCTGACCAAAACCTTGATGCGATGATCGTTATCGGCGGCGAAGGCACGCTGTCTTGTGCGCGCCGTTTGCACGACGAAGGGGTTATCAACGTCATCGGAATCCCCAAAACAATCGACAACGACATCAGTGCCACCGATATGACTTTCGGTTTCATGACTGCCGTTGAGGTCGCCGCCGACGCGGTGGACCGGTTGCATTCCACCGCCGAATCGCACGACAGGGTGATGGTTCTTGAGGTCATGGGCCGTCATGTCGGGCACATCGCGATGTGGGCTGGCTTAGCGGGAGGGGCGACCGTCACCCTGGTTCCCGAAGAACCCTTTGATATCGCCGAAGTTGCCGAGTCCATTAAACGGCGACACGAGAAGGGGCGCTTTGCCTCCATTGTGGTAGTTGCCGAGGGAGCGTTACCGAAACCTGGCACCCTCGATGTTGTCGAGCCTGAGGTTGACATCTACGGACATCAGCGTCTCGGTGGGATTGGCGCAACCGTGGCGGCCGAGATCGAAAAACTGACCGGGTTCGAAACCCGAGTGACCGTGTTGGGGTACGTACAGCGTGGCGGCACACCGTCGGCATTCGACCGGGTGTTGTGTACCTGGTACGGCGTCGCAGCAATCGATGCCGTACATCAAGGGGACTTTGGTCGGATGGTGTCCTTCCAAAATGCAGGCATGACTACCGTCAGCCTGGACGACGCCGTGGGCGGACTCAAGACCATCGATCCGCAGTTGTGGGATGTTGCCAAGACATTTTTTGGCTAGCACCCGGTTGGCGCCCGCTGACTAGAACGCGTCGCAGTATTTACGCCAGTGAGGCGTAGTCCTCGGTATTGACCGGCGTGTCTTTGTCTTTGGTGCCCGTGTCGGTGGGGAGTGCTCGCGGGTCGCCGTCGTTTTGTAGCAACACGCCATCGACTGACCGCAGCCCGACTGCGGTATAGACAATTTGCGCAAGGGCCAACAACTTGAGGTCGCCTTCCTGCATTTGGAAGAAACCCTCCGAACCCAGGTTGAGTATCAAGATGTTCTTCGGTGACTCGCCGTCCACGAAGACGGTCTCGGCACTAATGACGACGGTGTCTCGCGGAATGAAGCTCCGAAGCTGCTGTACCTCTAAGAGGTCGTCGAATTCCTCGGGATTGTTGGTACCAATCACTGATTCGATTACCGACACGGTGTTTGCCGCTACAGCGCGCGTAACCGAAACAAGGCGATCGTCGGCACCTATAAGAAAAATGTTGAAAGGAATGCCGGATGGTTCGGGCTCTTCGGTTGCATTCGTTTCGGGTGCGAGGCCGGTGGGGAGGTCAGCAACGCTTACCTCGCGAGGGTGCGAGTCGGTTGGTACGCCACAGGCACTAGCGGTGAGAACCAGAGCGAGCACAATAGCGACAAAGCGGTTCATTTTATGGCTCCAGGGATTGTGACGACGAAGCGCGATCCGCTTTGGCCATCGACGCGGTCGGTCACATAGACCGACCCTCGGTGCAGATTTATGTGCTCAGCGACGAGTGCGAGGCCGAGGCCTACCCCGGTACCTGCTCCTCGTCGGCCACCCTCAAGTCCGCGGGAGAAACGGTCAAAGATGGCCAGTCGTTCCGATTCTGGGACCCCAGGCCCATCGTCGATGATTGCAAACTCGATCTCATCGTCGTGAACGGCTATGTGGAGTACGGATGCTCCGCCCGCGTATTTGGCGGCATTGTCAACCAGGTTGGCGATGACCCTTGCCAACCGGCGCTTGTCAGCCTCGATGATGGTGCCGTCAACATCGTCATCGTAGGTAATGGGGGTCTCGGTGCCAGTGAGCCGAATGGCTTGGCGGACGAATTCGACTACTTCGAACCGACTGGGTTGCAACGCCACGATGCCCACATCGAAGCGGGAGATTTCCAGAAGGTCCTCGACCAGTTGTTCGAATCGGTCTAGGTCAGTTTCGAGTAACTCGAGAGCTGTTTGGGCCCGCTCGGGCATGTTCGCACGTTGGTTACTGAGCACTTCAACGGATGCGGAAAGAGTCATAAGCGGGGATCGGAGTTCGTGGCTGACCTCGGACGCAAACCGGGCATCGCGCTCGATTCTTTCTTGTAATGACGTGGCCATGAAGTTGAATGATGTCGTCAGGCGGTGCAGGTCTCGGTCACCTTCGTCGATCAGGCGGGTGTTGAGGTCGCCGTCGGCGATAGCGGCGGCCGCCATACCTATCTCATCGAGTGGTGACAGCACCCGACTAGCAGCCCAGACTCCAAGGGCTGCCGCAGCGAGAACCGTGATGGCGGCACCACCGAAGAGCGCGATTCCCAACGAATTTAGCGTTTCTTCGATGTCGTCAAGGGGGACGGCTTCGATGTACACAGCATCGGCATCAGGCAGCGGAAACCCTACGACTAAATAAGGTATGGCGCCGACCTTGTATCGCATCTGATGGGGCGTGCCTTGATCAAGGGCCGCGAGGAGTTTTGCGTCGATGTCGGTGTCGGCAAAGCTCGGGGCGTCTTTCAACAGCCACTCGCCGTTAACTTTCAACAATGCAATTGAGCCAATCGGGGTGGAAAGATCAAGCAAGATCTCTTCGGCATTGGCTTGTTCGACGTTTAGTTGCTGGCCGACAAGAACAGCGTTTCGACCCGCAAGCCCAATCCCGGTGGATTCACGGACGTTGAGAAGATTGCTTCGGGTGAGGGTGAAGGCGACACCGGCCAGCAAGAGCGATAGGAGCAAAGCGCCCATCACAAACACCATGATGACGCGGTTGCGCAGGCCCATGCGGGGGCTGTGGGGTTCCGCTTCGTTTTGGGTTTCTACCGCGGCGGACACGGGTTCCTAGGGTTGGAGCTTGTAGCCAAGCCCGCGCACGGTAACGACGTGGCGCGGGTTGGCGGCATCGCTTTCGATTTTGGTGCGGAGTCGGCGAACATGGACGTCGACCAGGCGGCCATCGCCGAAGTAGTCGTAGCCCCACACCCGTTCGAGTAGGACTTCGCGGGAGAACACGCGACCCGGACTGGAGGCCAGTTCGACGAGGAGACGGAACTCGGTTTTGGTGAGATGGAGTTCCTCTTCGCCGAGCATGACTCGGCCTTCCTCGGGGATTATTTCGAGGTCGCCGAAGCTCATGTGAGTGACACCTTGCTCGGTGGCTCGAGAGCGTCGGAGGAGCGCACGGATTCGGGCGGAGAGTTCCTTGGGGGCAAACGGTTTGGTGAGGTAGTCGTCCGCTCCGGCCTCGAGACCAGCGACGACGTCGTGGGTATCGTCGCGGGCGGTGACCATGACGATCGGGACGTCGCTTTCTTTGCGCAACGAGCGACAGACCTCGAATCCGTCGATACCCGGCAACATGATGTCAATGAGTACGACGTCGGCTGGTTCGCGGCGAAACGACAGCAATGCGTCTTCGCCATTGCTCGCTTCGTTTACCTGCCAGCCTTCGTCTTCGAGGGCAAGCTTGACCGCCGTGCGGATGCGTTCGTCATCTTCGACGGTGAGAATTCGAGTACCCATTACGTGAATGGTGCCTCATTCTGAGCCAGAGTGCAGATCATGACGCAGATTTTTTGGAAACGAGCGGGATGTCGGCGTTCAAATCGACGAGGAGTTGTCTTAGCTGGGGTTCGATCGATGGAGTGGACGCAAAGGTGAACGTGGAAGTGGGAGGACCGTTGCGTAGGTCATCGACAATGGCACCGGCCTCCGAAGCAATGAGGGCACCGGCCATGTAATCCCAGCTGTTGAGCCCGATTTCGTAGTAGGCGTCAAGACGGCCACATCCCACCCAACAGAGGTCCAGAGCGGCGGCACCGAAGCGACGTATGTTTCCGATGTGAGCGAGAAGGTCGCGGATCACAGTTCCTTGATGGAACCGGATCGAGCGGTCATAGGCGAAGCCGGTGGCGACGATGGCACCAAGTAACTCGTTGGTTTTGCGGACCGAAATAGCCTCGTTGTTGCGGAATGCCCCCTGGCCGGCAATTGCGGTGAAGGTCTCGCTATGGGAGGGATCAAACACGACTCCCAGGGTAGGAACACCGCCCATTGACGCCGCGATGGATACGCAGTAGCCGGGTTGTCCGTACACATAGTTGCTGGTTCCATCGATGGGATCGATGTGCCACGTGACCGGGGAGGATCCGGAACGGTCGGCACCCTCTTCGCCGATGATGTTCGCGGTCGGGTCGTCGGCCAGCAGATGCTCGACGATGCGTCGTTCGCACTCTCGGTCAACATCGGTGACCAGATTTGCGGCGTCGGTCTTGTTGTCCACAACGAAGCCAACGGCAGACATCTCTTGGGCATAGCGACCGGCATCGTGGGCCGCGGTGACGGCAACCTTGAGAAGCTGGGAGAGATCTTTCATCGACGTGTGTTGCGCCGGGTGCTGCCCGTGACCTTTATGGACTCCCATTCGTCCATGGCCCGCAGAGCGAGCACCGCCACAATTGCGACACCGGCCGCTCCGGATACAGCACCGATTATTGTTCCGGTAGTGAGCCAACCTTGGCAACTGCCGCTGCACTGGAGATCGGTGAAGCCGTACCCGATCATCGCGCCGCAAGCCCCGCCAATCAGTATCGAGGCGAAAGCCACCCAGCGGATCCAAACAGGAGGTGCAGCAGACGTCAGCGGTGAGTCGGGTACAGAATTGGTCACACTCTGAGGGTACTCTGAGCGTTGATGGTTCCCCAGCGCATATCCAGCCGGACCACAACGGCACCTAGCCGCACAGCGGCGCTCCGATGAGCGCGGAGGTCCGCCGGATTCTGCATGTCGATATGGACGCTTTCTTTGTGTCGGTCGAGCTAATCAGCCGCCCCGAACTGCGCGGTCATCCGGTTGTTGTTGGTGGGGCAGGCGAGCGAGGTGTCATCGCCGCGGCTTCTTACGAAGCTCGGGCGTATGGCGTTCATTCGGCTATGTCGTCGGTAAAGGCGAAACGGATGTGTCCGGACTTGACGTTTTTGTCAGGGGACCACGGTGTTTATAGTGACGTCAGCCGGCGCCTGATGGAAATTTTTCGGTCGCACACACCGTTGGTCGAACCCCTGTCGCTGGACGAAGCTTTTCTCGACGTCACCGGGAGCCGCAAACTTCTGGGCAGCACGCGCCAAATCGCCGATTCGATTCGAGCTCAGGTTCTTGATCAAGAACACTTGCCTTGCACCGTGGGGGTCAGCGCCAAAAAGTTCATTTCGAAACTCGCGTCGGGTAAAGCCAAGCCACAAGCATCTGCCACTGGCCCAATTCCTGGGCACGGTGTCCTGGTGGTGCCGCCCAGCCAAGAGTTGGCATTTCTTCATCCATTGCCGCTTCGGGACCTTTGGGGTGTGGGGCCCAAGACCCGAGCCAAGTTGGATCGACTCGGAATCAGTACTGTCGGCGAACTGGCAGCACTACCGGTTACTGCCTTAATCAACTGTGTCGGGCAGGCTTCTGGTCAACACCTTCACGACCTCGCCAACGGGATCGACACACGGCCCGTTGTTCCGGATCAGGAACTCAAATCGGTTAGTCACGAAGAAACCTTCTCGACCGACATTCACGATCGCGAGCAACTCGAATGCGAACTCGTACGGATGGCCGATGCGGTCGGACGTCGGCTTAGTGTCGGAAATCATCAGGGCCGGACCATAAATATCAAGGTCCGCTACCTCGATTTCACCACGCTGAGTCGCTCGATCACCATCGATCACAGCACCGATAGCGGGCGCAGCATTGCCCGGGAAGCAAAGCAACTCCTGGCCAAGGTAGAAATCAAACCGGGCGTGCGGCTCTTGGGTGTTGGTGTGACAAATCTTGGCGGCGATGGTTCTCGTCAACTCCGCCTGGGTGAAGAGGTCGATCTTTGGGATGAGGCCGAGCGGACGGTCGATGAAATCCGTGATCGTTTTGGTTCAGGTTCAATCGGCCCCGCGGTTTTGGCCGAAGATGGCCTTCTTCGCGTCAAGGAAAAAGGGCAACAACAGTGGGGTCCGAGCGTTTAGTACGCCTTACGCGTTGTTGTAGTGCTCCTGGTGTGCGAAACTTCATGTGTGCCATTGTCAGATAACGAAAAACGGATCCTTGCCGAGATCGAAGATCAGCTCTACGTCACCGATCCCGATCTTGCGCGCGAGGTTTCCTCCACCACTGTTTATTCTGACTCTGCCCGCGTGCTGCGCTGGGCATCGCTTGGAGCATTGCTGGGCCTACTGATGATGATGCTCACGTTGACCAGATCGTACTTGTTGGCATTCGCCGGCTTTGGCATCATGTTGGTAGCGGCCTATTTCGTTGAACGCAGCCTGCGTCAGCTTGGCAAAGTCAGTGTTAATCAGTTCAGCCAAGCGCTCAAGCGACGTTCGGTTGGTGGCTTTGCGGAGGCCAACAGCGCTCGCCTTCGGGGCCGGTTCGGCCCACAAGACGGGCCACCGCCTCCATCAGCGTCGTAGTTTCGACCAGCTAAGTTCGGCTTTCAGTCGCTGCATCCGATTGGTTTTCTCGCGCACCTCGGCCACGATGATGGCAGCAGCTGTTTCGGCTTCGAGGGTTTGTTCAATGTCGAGGCTCGTTGAGCTAAACCGAACGAGATTCGTAATAGTTGCTAATTGTTCGATGGCTTTACGATCGGTCAGCACCGGTTGGGATCGGGCGGCAAACTCGGTGGTGGTCTCCGCCTGTTGCTGACGCAACCCAAGAGGTAGAAGTGCGGTGGTGGCTTGGTCCCAGGCGCCGAGGATGCGCCGGGCCGCAGCATCGGGGATTGTGGACAGCCTTCGTAGGCGTAGACGACGCCGCAGGTAGGGAACCGCACTCACAATGGCCCCGAGAATCGTGGCTAAGAGGCCGCCGATCTTTACCGACCGAGGAATCGCAAACCCGTCGGTGTTTGCCTTGGCGTCCGACGTAACTTCCGCGATGAGCGGTTGGTCTACTTCAGGGGTCGGAGAGTCATTTAACGCAATTGCCGCGGACCGACCATCAAGATCGGCGGCTTCTGAGGGACCAGTTTCGTCTTGTTCTGGCGCCACATTGGTGTACGCCTCGGCCCCAGGTCGGCCGCGACCTGGCGTAGGTTCGAAAGCAACCCACCCCGCATTGGCGATGTATACCTCAGGCCACGCATGGGCATGTTCACCGCGTACTCGGTAGAGCGTGGGATCGTTGGGGTCGCTATCGCCTTGTGTGAAACCGACCGCTACTCGGGTGGGTAAGCCCAGGCTTCGAGCCATGGCGGCAAATGAGCCGGCGAACTGTTCGCAATAGCCGATCTCTAGAGTCAGGAAATCATCGATGCGCGCCGCACTGTGTCCCGCGGCCACGTTTATGTCGTACGTGAAAGCGCGGAAGTAATCTTGCAGGGCGAGGGCTTGGGCATACGGGGTTGATGCATTGCTCGTGACGTCGCGAGCGATTTGCCTTGCTAGCGGACTGAAGTCCTCGGGAAGCTCAATGTATTCTGCGAGCTCTGCGGGGTACCCCGATTGGCTGGATGCCAATTGGGCAACGTCGTAGCTAGGTTTCTGGGAAACCACCGTGTAAGTGATGTCATCGGAGGTGCCGCTGGGGGTTTCGTTGCGAACAATGAGCGTGGCCGAATTGGCCTCCCAAGAAACGTCAGCCCCGACTACATCATCGAGATTGGCAGCCTGAAACGCGGCGGGCAACCAAACTGCTCCGAGCGATTCGATGGAGAACTGTTGGGAGATCGTGACTTGGTCTGTTCCGGACTCGATAACGACGTCGACTGCTCCGTCGGCTCCGTTGTAGTCCGCCCGGCTGCTCCAAACTGTGCCGTTGAACGTGTCGAGTGCGGTGAGGCGCCAGTAGGACGGTTCGTTGGAGCGGACCTGGAAGACTTCGACGTCTTGTTGGGTGACAATCCGACCCCGGATGTCGACCAGCGGACTGATCACAACTCGGGCCGCTCCACCATTGCTAGACCCAATTTCGACGAGGGCGTTGTCGGCTCCAGGAACGATAGGGATGGCGGCGAAACCGGCCAGGCCCGCCACAATAGCCACGGGGGCCGCGATGCGGGCGACCGTCAAACGGGCATCGGCAGAAGACCCCAACCAGACAAGGTCGCGAGCTTGAATCGTGCTGCGGTGGACCACCGCGAATAAGAGACCGGCCGCGAGCGCTAGTGCGGTGAGTGTGTAGCGCCGGTCGGTAACCCCGAAACCGGAGATGAACACAATGATTGCCAAGTGCGGAGCGAGCGCCGCGGTGATTGATTTGGCGCGAAAGGCCGCCGCGTCGGCGACCCCGATGAGTAGCCATAAAGCGGCGCTGCTAAGGAGAAGGAAGGCTGTGGTCGGTGCTGTCGGGGCAATAGCGTCCGCGAACTCGGCCGTGGAGTCGGTGATGATCTGCTGGAGGGTGGAGAAACTAGTTCGGGTGGGAACTTGCCGGCGGGTCGTCTCGGCGGCATAGGTGTGGGTCAGCACAACGAACCCGCCCGCGAGGTAGAGACCTTTGGCCACCCAAGGCGGAAGCGGTAAACGGCGGACGATGCCAGCGACTAGGTGGCCCAAGACTGCCAACAAGAAAAGCTCTCTGCGCCATGACGTGGTAGCGAATAGTCGTTCGAAGCTGGCAATGGCTGCCAAAGTTGCGCCCAGCAAGGTGAGTTCGGCGAGCAGTGTGGCCGTGTAGTCCGTGGGTGTCCGGCCTGTCGGAGATTGTGTAACTTTCATTACCGGCCTAACCGGGCCCGTTCGGTAAGCAGGTTGGTCCATTGGGTCGAAAAGTTACCGACGATGCCGTGAGGGTGGGTGCTGGACTTGCCAAACCGGAAAGGCAGATGGGCTTGGAATCCTGTGGCCAGGTCACTTTCATTGTCAACGCCGGCTGCCCCCAACAAGGTGACGAGTGTGCCGGACCGTTGGCAGCGGCGCAGGGCTTCCCGTGAGCGGCCCAGGGTCGAAATGTCGCGGACGAGCGATACTCGAGCTAGCGCATCGAGAAGTGGTCCTAGACCTTTTCGGTCGAGAGCTTCGAACGGTCCGGAACCGTCGCTGGTTAGGAGCGCTACGTCGTCGCCGCGGGTGGTAGCCGCTATGAGGACACTGGCGGCAGCGCTGAGTAGTTCCTCTAATGCATCGGGGGCCACGGTGAACTCGCGCACGTCGACCAGAACGGTGGTGCGCCCCTCGCGGGAGTCGTCGTGCTCACGGATCATGAGATCATCATGGCGGGCGGTTGCCCTCCAGTGAACACGGCGAAGATCGTCGCCGTGTTCGTAGGGGCGTAAAGCGTGAAAGTCTTCGCCAGCACGGACCTGAGTGGGTGTGGTCACCGCTGAGGCTAGGTCGCTCGCTCGAGGGCGTGGTGGCGGAGCTATCTCTTGGTGGCGGGGGTGGACGATGAGTTCGCTGGTGTCGAGCCACGCCACCCTGCGCCGTATCAGGCCGAAGGGATCTTGCCGTTCGATTACAAGCGGGCCTACGGCTAGCACGCCTCGCACGGACGGGGGTAGACGGTAGCTGGCTTGGCATTGTTGGTTGCGACGCATCGGCGTGGCGTGAATCAGTGCGCCGTCGGTCCCGGCGACGCCGTCGCTGAGCCGTAACAACCCCGACGAGAAACGGCCGACTTGTTGTATGCGGATGTCGACGTGGGCGGTTTGACCAGCGCTGACTCGTTGTGGTCGTAGACGTCGAGAGGGCACCAGACGGCCCCGTGGTGCAAGGGTAATGAGTGCCCCTAAAAACACTATTGCGAGTAGGGACAAGCCGACGATAATTAGTTCGACGATTCCAAACATGCGTCCGGTGACAACGCCGAGCAGGCTGAGCACAATTGTGGCTAGGCCCTTCTTGGTCACCGGGTGGTGCCGGTGGGCACAGCGATTGTCTGCACGATTTCAGTGACGACGTCGGTTGGGGTTAGGCCGCGTGAGTAGGCCTGCGGCGAGGCAATTACCCGGTGGCCTAGCGCAAAGGATGCCAGCGCCTTGACATCATCAGGAGTAACGAAGTCTCGGCCAGTCGCCGCGGCTCGGGCTTGCGCGACGCGCTGCAAACTGATGGTGGCACGCGGTGACATCCCGAGCGTAAGACCCGGGTGGTTTCGTGTGGCGGCCGCAAGATCGACGAGGTAGCCCTTAATTTCGGGGGCGACGTGCACATTGCGAATGGCGCGTATCATGCCGCGAATTTGCGCGGTGGAGATAACCGGTCGGAGGCGGTCAAGTGCAGAGTCAGCCTGCTGCGATCCCAGGATTTCGAGTTCCGCGGATCGGGCTGGGTAGCCAATAGATACGCGCAGCAAAAAGCGGTCGAGTTGACTTTCGGGCAGTGGGTAGGTGCCTTCGTGCTCGAGCGGGTTTTGGGTGGCGATTACGAGGAAGGGTTGGGGGAGAGGGTGGGTGGTTCGGTCGACGGTTACTTGACGCTCAGCCATGGCTTCGAGAAGGGCTGATTGGGTCTTTGGTGAGGCGCGGTTGATTTCATCGGCCACGACGATGCTGTTGAAGACGGGGCCTGGTCGGAAGTCAAACTGCGAGGTGGATCGGTCCCAGACGGAAATGCCGATTACGTCGCTGGGGAGCAGGTCGGGTGTGAACTGGATGCGTCCGACCTCGACATCGATGGACCGGCCGACCGCCTTGGCTAGTGATGTCTTACCGACACCGGGTGAGTCTTCGAGCAGAAGATGCCCTTCGCTCAATAGACAGAGCAAGACAAGCCGGATGGTCTCGGCTTTGCCAAGAATGGCCAATTCGATGTTGTTGGCAATGGACTCGAACAACTCGCTAAATGTGGCTGAGCGGGTGGCTGCCGATTCGTTGGACACTGTTCTCCTGTGCGTTGTGAGACTGACCGTTGAGAACGGCCGTCGATGCCAAGGCTACCCAATCGGGGATTCGTGTGGACCGCGACCGCTAGAACCCCAGGTTATGAGGGCTGGTATTGGGTGAGGATCGTGTAGGTGATTGTGGGATACGGTGACCTCGTGAATTCATCCTCATGGAGAGCAATTGTCTGGGCTGTTGCCCGTCGACCGCTCCTTTGGCCCACAGCGATACGTCAGGGGTGGGGTTTGCGACGTCGCCGCTGGTGGATGCACGCTCCGTTCCTACCTCTGCCCGACCGTAAGTATGTGCGTTTTCGTTCTGTGACCGCTTATGGCGGCGACGGCGAAACGATTCCAACTGCCGCTGATGTCATCATGTGGCTGTCGTGGTGCCGAGACTGGCATGTCACTCGATGACCTTGTAGGGCCAGCTAATTGGTCGCAACGGATCTGCCGCGGCTCAGTCGCGGAACTTCACGCGCTGACCGTTGACAGTGCCGCGGGCCGCGAGGTGTGGGTAATGCAACCATCGGGTGTCGGGTTGGCGCTGGGTTCGGCGCAGAAAGAGCCAGACGCGTTATACGCGAACGCGCAGAGGGCATCTGTCGCGGTTGGTCGCCGCCGGAGTGGTGGAGGGGCGGTGCTCATTGATCCGACGCAGATGGTGTGGGTGGACGTGGTTATTCCCGCGACAGACCCGCTTTGGGTCGCCGATGTGGGGGAGGCCTTCCACTGGTTAGGTTCGGCATGGCAACAGGCGTTGGCATCATTGGATGTTCACTCCGAAGTGCATCACGGAACAATGGTCACCAACCCACTTGCTCGACAGGTGTGTTTTGCCAGTCTGGGACCCGGTGAGGTGGTTGATAACAGCGGCCGAAAGATTGTTGGGCTGTCGCAACGGCGGACCCGACTCCATGCGCGGTTTCAGTGCGCTTTGCACCGGCAGTGGCAACCGGAGCGGTACCTGGAGCTTTTTGGATCCGATGCGCTGCCGGAGTCTTCGGCTGAGGCACTGAACTTGTGTGCACGAGACATTGGGTTTTCTCGTACGACGATTTTGCGGGCTTTCTCCGAAGCAATAGCGGCGTATTAGCCAACATCCGACGGGCGAAATGACCGTATTTGGGCCCGTGTTTCCTCGTAGTGGGGATAAATGGGGGTAAATGGGGCAAAATGGTTGACGAGTGGGGGTTCATCCCCTATGGTGTTGTCCGTGGGGCAAGGGGCCACTTGGTATCCCTTTTTTCGCAGGCACCATTTACCGCTTGGTTACGGCCAGGCTCCAGCAGGCAAAGGAATACATGTTCGTCGGAACTCACGAGCGATCGGTAGATGAAAAGGGGCGCTTCGCCCTTCCGTCGACCTTCCGCGGCGATGTGGGTTCACATGCTTACTTGGTCAACCTGGGCTCGTGTCTCGCCATCATGAACTCAGCTCAGGTTACGAAAACACTTAAGCGACTCGAAAAGAAGATTCGTAACAACGACGAGCCACAGTCGGCCATGCGAGTGTTTACCGCTGGCATGTCCGAACTGAAGGTTGACTCCCAGGGCCGTGTCGTGGTTCCCGCCGGTTATCGCACCGCAGCAGACATCAGCGACACCATGACGCTGGTTGGAGCTTTCACACGAATTGAGTTGTACGCACCTGAACGTTGGAATGCCCTAGCGCCTTCCGACGACGACATGACCAATGTGAGCTGGCTGTAATGACGGCCGCATTTTTTCCCTCATCCAACCCATGCGGGCATCATTCCGCTCGTTCATGGGCAGTTTCCCGACCGGCAAAGTGGAAGGCCCCTACTCCGCCCGCTTGCCACTTAGCGCGATCGGGGAGAAATCCCGACGTGCGTCCGCCGGTCGGGGAACTGCCGATGAACGAACTGCCGTTCCCTAAATGGAACCCCGACGAATGATTTCCGACACGGAGGACGTGGGGAAACAATCAGACGCAGTTCCCTTTCACCACGACCCTGTCATGTTGCAAGAGATCCTCGACTGCTTTGGTTCAATCCCGGCCGGAGTCGTTGTTGATGCAACCGTAGGGGGTGCTGGCCATAGCGTCGCGATCCTTGACCTGCGCGCTGATCTCGACATAGTGGGACTCGACCACGACGACGTGGCACTTGAAGCCGCTGGTAAGAGCCTTGAGGCATACGGCGAGCGCGCCCGACTCTATAGGACTCGTTTCGACGGCCTCTCCGCGGCACTTGACGCGCTAGAGATTGAAGAAATCGTTGGCGTGTTGTTTGACCTGGGAGTCAGTTCGCCTCAATTCGATGTGCCCGATCGAGGCTTTAGCTACCGTCACGACGGCCCGCTCGACATGCGGATGGATACCACCGCATCCCTCACCGCGGCCGAGCTTGTCAATCATGCTGATTTTGGCTCGTTGAGCAAGATCTTGCACCGGTATGCCGACGAGCGATTTGCCCGACGCATCACGAATGCCATCATCGCCGCCCGTCCCATCGCAGGTACACAAGAACTCGCAGAAATCGTCAAGATGGCGATCCCTGCTGCCGCCCGACGCACGGGTGGGCACCCCGCAAAACGTACGTTTCAGGCGCTTCGTATCGCTGTGAACGCGGAACTCGACGTTCTCGCCCCAGCGCTCGAACAAGCCATTGATCGGCTGGCCCCGGGCGGCCGAGGTGCTGTTTTGAGCTATCACTCCGGTGAGGATCGCATCGTCAAACAGGTGCTTCGAGAGGCAGAAAATGCGACCCGGACACCTCGACACCTGCCCGTGGACGTGCCGTCCGTTGGCACTATCAAGCTCCTGAAGCGGGCAGGAACTACCGCCAGCGAGGAAGAACAAGCTCGAAACCCACGTTCGGCAAGTGCTCGACTTCGTCTCTTTGAAAAGCTGCCGGTAGCGGCATGAGCGCCCGAAAGGCGACAGCCACCAAGACCGCGCCGGAGCGCCATCCCCAGACCAGTCCAGGTCGGGGCAATGTTGTCCGTTTGCGACCTTCACAACCTGCGCCGCAACGCAAACTCAAGGTTGTTAATGCGACACTCGGTGGACGCGCCATGCGCTGGATGGCTCCGGTCGCCATGGCCGCCATCTTCGGTGTTCTTATGTTGATGGCAGTGATTCAGACAATGGTGGTACAGGGGCAACGGGAACTCGACCGTCTCGCGGTAGAGACGAAGACCGCTCAACTTTCGAACGATGCGCTGGAGCTTCAGTTGGCTGAGCTTGAGGCTCCGCAACGCATCGTCGATGCAGCTCGCGTTTTCGGAATGGTAGATGCACCAATGGTTGTGTATCTAAGCCCCGGCACAGTCGCAGTAGCGGAGTAAACCCAATGACCCGATCTCGGAGCTCTCATCAACCAGGTGCCCGGGTATCTCGCCCAGGTGGCACGCGTCGAACGGCTGGAACCCAGCCAAGTAGTCGTCTGCTACCTTCGACCCGGTCAGTCACCACTCGTACACGGACAACTTCGGGGTATCGCCCCCGTACAAGTCCTGCCCCGCGCTCATCGAAGGCAGTACAGCGGGCGGCAACGTCACCCAAACGTCGCCTCTTGGGCTTACTGCTAGTCATTTTGCTAGCTGCGGGCGGATTGACCTATCGCATGGTGGTCTTGCAAATCACCTCACCAGAGCAATTTGTTGCCTATGGGGAGACGCAACGTCTCCGAACCCAGGATCTTCCTGGGCGTCGTGGCGCTCTTCTCGACCGCAACGGCGAACAGTTGGCAATCTCGATTCCGCAGCGGACTATCTGGGCCGATCCGCGTTTGGTAGTCGATAAAGAGGGCACAGCGTTGGCGCTGTCGCAGGTGCTCGACGTTTCTTATGCGTTCCTCCTTGAACGACTCACCACCGATGCCGCGTTCGTCTATCTTGAACGCCAGGTGGACAATACGACGGCAGAACTTGTTGCCAGCTACGAACTAACCGGCGTTGCGGCGTACGACGAACCTCACCGCTTTAATCCGTCGGGGTCCACCCTCGCTAATGCCGTGATCGGGCAAGTCGGAGTGGATCATGAAGGCCTGAGCGGCCTCGAACTGCAATTTGACGACCTGCTGGCCGGCGTCGCAGGTGAGATTAACCTAGAGACCGCGCCTGATGGTCGCACTATTGCAACCGGTACACGAAGCGAAACACCCGCCGAAACGGGTGCAACGCTTACCCTCAGCCTTGATCGACCGTTGCAGTTCGAAGTCGAACGCATGCTGATCGCCCAGGTTGAAGACATGGCTGCGAAGGGCGGCGTTGTCGTCGTTATGAAGCCTGGAACTGGCGAGATTTTGGCCATGGCAAGTGTGGTCCGCGACGAAGACGGCGACGCGGTGACTACATCAGAAAATCGGGCGGTGACGTGGTCTTTCGAACCCGGTTCGATAACCAAACCGCTTACTGTGGCGGCAATAATTGAGGAAGGTATTGCGTCGCCGGAGAGCGTTCGCAGTGTGCCATCGTCAATGGAGTTGTACGACCGCACCTTTAGCGACTCGAGTCCGCACCCGGACTCCATGTGGACGCTCACCGACATTTTGGTAAAATCCTCAAATGTCGGCACCACGATGTGGGCGCAAGAACTCGGAGAGACCAAGGTCGATCAGTACTTCCGTGACTTTGGATTCGGCGAGTTGACGAGTCTCGATGCCAACTTTGAGAGCACTGGCGTGATGCCTTCGCTTGAGGAGTGGTCAGGTGTATCGATTGCCACCATTCCTATTGGCCAAGGTATTTCGGTTACACCAATTCAGATGCTCACATCGTTGAACACGATTGCCAATGGTGGTGTTTATGTGCCCCCAGTTCTGGTGACCGGCGCCGTAGATGGCGAAGGCAACGAGATTGAACTCACCGAACCCGACACGCACCGAGTCGTTTCGGAGCGTACCGGTGCCACTGTTCGTGAGATGATGGCGCAGGTCGTGACCTCGGGAACGGGCAAACGTGCCGCGGTGACCGGGTATCAGGTGGCTGGTAAAACAGGCACGGCATGGAAGCCCTTTCCAAACGGTGGCTATGGCACCCCGGGTGACCGTCTTTACATCGCCAGTTTCGCCGGTTTTTTGCCGGCTCATGCACCGGAGCTTTCCATTTTGGTCACTATCGACGAGCCCTCGAACTCGATCTATGGCGGATCGGCTGCCGCCCCATTATTTGCCGATATAGCCGAATATGCAGTACGTCGATTCCAGATTCCTCCCAACGTAGAGTTGGTCCTGAGGGACGTCGAAGTCGACACCACGAGTCAGCCAGTCGAGGATGGTCCCGAGACCGATCCGACTGATGGTGTCGAAGTCGTCGACGTCGAACCTCCTCGGGTACGCGGTGAGGCTGCTGTGCTTCCGGAGCCGGTCGAAGAAGAGGTTGTGTTGCTCGACGACAACGGGGAACCGATCCCAGCGGCCGGATCCGAAACAGCGGAGTCGACCGGTGGCTAGTTTGGCCGCGGTTCTCGAACAAGCCAAAATGCTGGCCGACGACCCATTGGTTGTCGCCGGGAGTAGTTCAGCGTGGGACTTGAAGGAAATTTCTATTTCCGGGGTCGCCATGGACTCGCTTGACGTGATCGACGGCACGCTGTTTGTCTGTGTCTCAGGCGAGGCACATGACGGTCACGATTATGCCCACCAGGCCGTGGCCTCTGGAGCAGTTGCACTGGTCGTTGAGCGTCCGCTCGGCCTTGGTGTCGCGGAGATTGTTGTCGAATCCAGTCGCACTGCGGTTGGCTGGTTGGCAGCGGCGTTTCATGGCACTCCGTCTACCACTGTTCCTGTGATCGGAATTACCGGAACGAACGGCAAGACCACAACCGTTTATTTGTTGGCGGATATTTTTCGTCATGCTGGGAAACGAGCGGCTCAAATTGGCACCCTAACTGGAGCCCGCACAACTCCGGAAGCTCCTGTTCTTCAGGCGCTACTTGCCGCTGAGCGAGACGCAGGTACTGACATGGTCGCGATGGAAGTTTCTTCCCATGCGCTGGCTCAGCGTCGGGTGAACGGGGTGCAGTTTGCTATTGCGGCATTCACTAATCTGAGCCTCGATCACCTGGACTACCACCACACGTTTGAGGAATATTTCGAGGCGAAGGCTTCGCTGTTTGAACCCAGCCGTACGGCTCTGTCGGTAATCGATGTCGGCACAGCAATGGGTAGGAAACTTGCCGAGCGCGTGGCGACCGAAGTTATAGAGGTGAGCTTGGACGACGTCGAGGATCTCACGCTGTTTGCCGATCGTTCGAACTTTGTTTGGAGAGGTAAGCGCATCACCTTGCCCCTTGGTGGTCGATTTAATGTGGCAAACGCGGTCGTGGCAGCAACATGTGCGTCGCTGTTGGGTTTGAGCGATGAACAAATTGCCGACGGATTGGGCGCGATCACGGCGGTCCCGGGACGATTTGAAACGATTGCAGCGGGCAAATTCTCCGTCGTTGTTGACTACGCCCACACTCCTGATGGTCTGCTAAAAGTTCTCACGGCGGCTCGCGAACTTACTTCGGGCGAAGTCTGGGTCGTGTTTGGAGCCGGAGGCGACCGTGACCGGTCGAAGCGACCGGAGATGGGTCGTGTGGCCGCAGATAATGCTCATCGTGTCGTCGTCACATCGGATAATCCTCGAAGTGAGGTTCCTGAGCAGATCATTGAGGAAATCATGGCCGGAATCGCCGAATCCGAGCACGTGCGAGTTGAAGCGGACCGCCGAACGGCCATTTCCTTGGCCCTTCACAATGCGGCCGCCGGCGACGTCGTGGTGATTGCTGGCAAGGGTCACGAGACAACCCAGACCACCGGAACAGTTGTTGCCGATTTTGATGATCGTGTTGTAGCTCGACAAATTCTGCTCGAAATGGAGACCGTGGCATGACTCGATTACTTATTGCTGCTGCTATTGCGATGGTTACGTCACTCGTCGGAACGCACTTTCTTATTCAATGGCTTACCCAACGGGGGATAGGGCAACCAATTCGCGATGATGGTCCCGACGGTCACCATGTCAAAGCAGGTACACCCACCATGGGCGGAATCGCCATCGTGGCCGCCATTTTCGTCGGTTATGCCATCAGCGATCTGTACAACGGCATTTACACTCGCACGGGTCTGCTAATTCTTGCGGCAATTATGGGCGCCGGTTTCGTGGGATTCGTTGATGATCTGCTGAAGATTCGTAACGAGCGCAATCTGGGGCTCACCTCTCGGACCAAAATGATTGGTCTTATCGCCGTCGCCTTGGGCTTTTCGATCCTTATGGTCACGCTCACCGATGTGCACACCGAGGTGTCATTCACGCGCTGGAACTCTCCGGGTTGGGATCTTGGACCGGTGGGATGGGTGCTGTGGGCGACGTTCCTCATTATCGCAATGAGTAACGCGGTGAATTTGACCGATGGGCTTGATGGCTTGGCGGGTGGGTCGGCCATCTTTGCTTCGGCCGCGTTCGCAGTAATAGCGTTCTGGGCCTTCCGAAACCAGGAGATTTACGATGTGGCCCATGGGCTCGATATCGCCGTAATTGGCGTAACCATGATGGGGGCCATCACTGGTTTCCTATGGTGGAACGCAGCCCCGGCGCAGATCTTTATGGGTGACACCGGGTCTCTGGCGATAGGTACGGGATTGGCGTGTTTGTCGTTGGCTACAAACACCCATCTGCTGCTGCCGATTATTGGTTTGGTCTTTGTGGGCGAAACAGTGTCGGTGATCTTGCAAGTCGGATTTTTCAAACTAACCGGGGGCCGCCGAATCTTTCGGATGGCACCCGTCCATCACCATTTTGAGCTTTCTGGTTGGCCCGAGACCACGGTAATTATCCGCTTCTGGATCATTGGTGGTTTGCTCGCTGGGTTGGGCCTGGCGTTGTTTTATGGCGACTTTGTGGCCATCGGAGCCGCCGACTGATGACGCATGCTGTGGTTGTAGGTTTAGGGGTAACGGGGCGGGCGGTTGCTACCGCTCTGGCTAAGCGCAATATTGCCGTCGTGGCCACTGAGGACCGACCTCGTCCCGAAGTCCGGAAATTCGCCAACAGTCTGGGTATCGATCTCGTCGAAGCTCCGTCTCCGACTGACCTAGCTCAAGCCTTGGACGGCGCCATGTTCGTGGCACCAAGTCCCGGTGTGCCCGATACCCATCCCATCTTCGCGGCGGCGCAAACCGCTGGTGTGCAGGTTGTGAGCGAGTTCGACTTGGCTCAGGACTGGGATACCCGCCCCGTTGTTGCGATCACCGGGACCAACGGAAAGACCACGGTCACGGAACTGGTTACCTCCATGCTGCAGTCAAGCGGCCTGTCCGCGGTGGCAGCCGGCAACACGGACACACCACTCGTCGAGGCCATCGAGGACACCAGCGTTGATGTCTTTGTGGCTGAAGCCTCATCTTTCCGACTGGGCCATAGCGCTCGCTTTCGGCCAGTGGTCGGGGCCTGGCTTAACTTTGGACCAGATCACCTTGATGTGCATGCTTCATTGGAGGCCTACGAAACATCCAAGGCCAACATCTGGGTTCATCAGAATCCAGATGATATTTCTGTCGCCAACGCCGACGACGAGGTAGTCATGGGGCATTTGCCCGCGGCGACTGAGCATCGGTTGGTGGGGAGTAACGGTGCTTATCGGGTCGTTGGTTCGATGTTGATGGCTAACGAAGTAGAACTTGTGGATGTTGCCGAATTGTGGAGCCCGTTGCCACACAATACGTTTAACGCGCTGGCTGCCGCGGCAATAGCTAGCGGCGTGGGAGCCACCTTTGAAGGCATTAGGGCCGCATTACGAGCGTTCCCTGGCATTGCGCACCGAGTCGAACTTGTGGCTGATTTTGATGGCATTCGGTGGTATAACGACTCCAAGGCCACCACGCCTCATGCCGTTGTCGCGGCCCTGGGCGGATTTTGTTCGGCCGTCCTGATTGCCGGCGGGTCTGACAAGGGGATCTCGTTGGCGCCTATGGCCGAACTGCACGAGCATGTTCGTGCGGTAGTGGCTATCGGCGATTCGGCGGACAATGTCCGTGAAGTATTCGGTGAATTCGTCCCGGTTGTCGACGCCGGGTCCATGGCTGAAGCCGTCGAGGCGGCCCGCAATCTTGCATCGCCAGGGGACGTAGTTTTACTCTCGCCGGGGTGCGCATCTTTTGACTGGTACGAGAACTACACGAAGCGCGGCGATGATTTTCGCAGCATCGTGCAAGCACTTCCTGGGGGAAACAAATGACCCCGACCATCCAGAACCGTTCTCATAGTGGGACTGGTCGGCAACGTCGGGCGGCGCCGGCAAGGACAAAACCTGGATCAAAGCGCGGGGGCTTACGTACTGGTTCGGGCGCGTCGCGACCGGTGCGTCAGAGTGGTCATCGGCGTTCGGGCAGCTTTGTTGTCTTGTTGGTCGTGGTTATCGCTTTGAACCTCATTGGCCTGGTCATGGTGTTGTCCGCTAGTTCGGTCATTGCTCTAGATCAGACGGGTTCCAGCTGGTTTCATTTCCAACGACAAGGAATTTGGTTTCTCTTGGCCCTCGGTGGGCTAACGGCCGCCACACGGCTCGATTATCGTCGGCTGCGCGATTTTAGTGGGTTGCTACTTGCTGTTGCCTTCGCACTGTTGTTCCTGGTCCTGGTGCCAGGCATCGGCACATCAGTGAACGGGGCCCGGCGTTGGATTGTGATCGGACCGCTTTCGATACAGCCATCTGAGTTGGCCAAACTGGCCATGGTGGTCTGGACCGCATCTTTGCTATCTCGCCATGCCGGGAACATTCGCGATATTCGTGCGGGCCTACGCCCGGTAATGCTGTGGCTGTTTGCGTGCAGCGCGTTGATCATGTTGCAGCCAAATTTAGGTACCACGCTAATTATTGCCTTCACGGTTTTCGTCATGATGTACATCATTGGTGTTCCCATGGTGCCGCTTGCTATATGTGCCGGAGCCGGCGCGGGGGCCGCCGGAATATTGGCGATGCTTGCGCCCTATCGCCGGGCCCGGATCTTGGCCTTTCTTGACCCATGGGATGATCCGTTGAACAACGGCTACCAGACCATTCAGTCGTTGGTGGGTATAGCCTCAGGCGGCGTTGGAGGTGTGGGTCTTGGCAACGGACGAGCAAAATGGGGGTTCCTTCCCTTCGCCCACACGGACTTCATCTTCTCCGTCATTGGCGAAGAACTCGGCTTGGTCGGCGCCGTGATGATTATCATCATGTTTGTCATCTTGGGCATCGTCGGTATCAAGATTGCGGGCGAAGCTCCGGACCGCTTCGGCACGCTGTTAGCAGTTGGTATCACCGCCTGGTTGGTCGTGCAGGCCTTCGTCAACATTGGCGCTGCTATTGGCGTGTTACCAATTACTGGAGTTCCGTTGCCGTTCTTGTCGGCCGGAGGTTCCTCATTGCTTATCAACATGATTGCGGTCGGCATTATGTTGAACATTGCGCGTCAGGCTCGAGTATGAGTGACGCTACGCCCACGTATGCCATCGTCGCTGGTGGTGGCACGGCTGGTCATGTCAATCCGGGTATCGCCATTGCCGAAGCACTCGTTTCGGCGGGCCATGATCTCGCTGCCATTCACTACGTGGGTAGCGCTCGAGGGATCGAGCGAGACATGGTTCCCAAGGCGGGCTTCGCCCTGGTAGTTCTTCCCGGCCGCGGAATCCAGCGAAAGCTCACGCTAGGTAATGTCTCCGCGATTGCTGGGCTGATTAAGGCGACCTTCCAGGCGTTCTTTCTGGTACGCCGATTGCGTCCGAAGGTTGTTGTCTCCTTGGGCGGCTACGCCAGCGTTCCGTGCGCGTTCGCCGCCAGGCTACTCAAAGTTCCCGTTGTGATCGCCGAGCAGAACGCTGTGCCGGGCGCCGCAAATAGAGTGGTGAGCCGTTGGGCGAAGGCTTGTGCCATTTCGTTTCCGGGCACCGACCTGCCTCATTCGGTCCTTACGGGAAATCCGGTCCGTCCCGAGATGCGGGGTATCAACCGGCCAGAACAACATGCAGCAGCACGAGAGCGGTTGAACATTCCCGAAGGACGTCGATTGGTCACCGTGTACGGCGGCTCACTTGGAGCGCGGCGAATCAACCAGGCTGTTGTCGAGGCGGTGGGTTCCTGGAATGACCGCGACGATCTGGTCGTACGCCACCTCATCGGAGCCCGAGATTGGGATGTTATTGATCGGCCTCCGGAAACTGCTGGGTATGTGCCGGTCAAGTACGAGGCGGATATGGCAACGGTCCTGACGGCCTCGGAACTTGTTGTTTGCCGTGCCGGTGCTTCATCGGTGGCCGAATTAGCTGCCGTAGCGGTCCCTAGTGTTTTGGTGCCTCTACCAGGAGCGCCGGGCGATCACCAAACGGCGAATGCCCAGGCGATGGTTGACGCGGGCGGCGCCGTGCTTGTTGCCGACGGCGACTTGACGGCATCCGTGTTTGGCGAACTGGTCGACGAGCTCTTGGGTGATACCGAGCGTCTAGAGGCGATGGCCGCAGGCGCTGCGTCGGTAGCCCGCCTAGACGCGGCTGATCAGGTAGCCGCATTGGTAATGGAGCATGCGCGTGACTGACCAGTTCTCCGCAAGTGACGTTGTTTCTGCCGGACGGCACACCCACATCGTTGGTGTAGGCGGCGCCGGTATGAGTGCCATAGCGACTGTGTTGCGACAAATGGGTCAACAGGTGTCCGGCAGCGACCAGCGCGAGTCATCGACGGTTGATCGCCTACGGAAAATTGGCGTGAGCGTGACGGTCGGCCATGCGGCCCACAACATTGCTGGTGCCGACGTTGTAGTCATTTCTACGGCAGTCTCCGATTCGAACGTCGAAGTTGTCGCTGCTGGCGTTGCGAGTGTGCCGGTGCTGCGACGCGACCAGATGCTGGCAGCCATAACGCAACAACGACGCAGCATTGCGGTGGCGGGTACACACGGGAAGACCACCACTTCCTCCTTCCTGGCTCTAGCGTTACGGTCTGCCGATCTCGACCCATCCTTTGTTATAGGAGCCGAGGTTGCGGCCTTGGACGCCAGCGCCTACTGGGGCGAAAGTGACTTGTTTGTGGTCGAGGCTGACGAAAGTGATGGCACCTTTCTACGTCTGGATCGAACCGCCGCAGTTGTCACCAGCGTGGAGCCTGATCACATTGCTTACTACGGGTCTGAGGCTGCCATGGTGGCGGCGTTCGTGCAGTTTGTGAAGGAGACCGATGGCCCCGTTGCCGTATGCATCGACGACGTCGGGGCCAGTGCATTGCTAGCGGTCACCGATAGCACAATCGGGTACGGCACTCATGAAGATGCTGCGGTTCGCATTTCTAAATTTGTCGGCGCCCAGAATTCTTGCACCTTCACAATTGTTACCGAGGATGGTGAGTGGCCAGTTTCATTAACCACTCCAGGTCTACACAATGCACAGAATGCGACGGCAGCATTTGCTATTGCGGTTGCCCTCGGTGCTGATGTGGAGGGTGTGGTGTCTGGTCTTGAGGCCTACACCGGTGTAGCCCGACGCTTCGAACTACGAGGAATCGCCAACGGCATCACCTTCGTTGATGACTACGCCCATTTACCCACTGAGGTTGAGGCGGTGTTGGCTGCCGCGAAAGACGGTGGGTGGGGTCGAGTCGTTGCCGTGTTTCAGCCCCACCGGTTTAGTCGAACTGCTGAAGTGCACGCGGGATTTGCAGGTTCGTTCGTCAATGCTGATGTGGTGGTTGTCACCGACATCTTTGCATCCGGCGAGGCACCTGTCGCGGGGGTGACGGGGAAGCTCGTCGCCGATGCCGTACTGGCAGTCGATCCGTCGAGTCATGTGGTGTTTTTGCCGCAGCGCGAGGATCTGGTCACCTATTTGATGAGCACCCTTCGTGCGGGGGACCTGTGTTTGACGTTGGGGGCGGGCGATCTTACGACCCTGCCCGACGAACTCATCCTTCAACTGGCAGGGGAGCGCTAATGGCTCCGGATTGGACTGAATTGGCTGGCCGTCTCGCCAATGCGTGCCCGACTTCGGAGGTCAGCGTCGAGTTTGCGATGGGGTCACGCACGACCTATCGGGTTGGTGGCGTCGCACGGGTTGGGATCGTCGTGAACGATATTGACGAGGTAGCCAACCTGGCAGCAATTGTGTCAGGCGATGTAGTGCCGACGGTCGTCATTGGTCGCGGTTCAAATCTGCTTGTCGCCGAACAAGGGTTTGAGGGAGTGGCCATCGTGCTTGGCCCAGCGTTTGCTTATGGGCGTGTAGCCGATGCGACGGTCTCGGCTGGTGCAGCCGAGCCGTTACCCAAGTTGGCTCGAACTACTGTCGGGCATGGGTTGACCGGCTTTGAATGGGCGGTCGGAGTTCCGGGTTCGGTTGGCGGTGCGGTCCGTATGAATGCGGGTGGCCACGGTGCCGACATCGCCGGTTCGCTTCGCAGCGTGGTTCTTGCTGATCTTGTGACTGGCGCGGTAACCGAGATCCGCGCCGATGATCTGGAGCTTTCCTACCGATCCAGCAACATTGCTCCTCATCAAGTTGTGCTGGAGGCTACGTTCGACTTGGTAGCTGGTGACCCACAAAAATCGCAGGCGCAACTGTCGGAGATTGTTCGCTGGCGTCTGGCCAATCAGCCGGGCGGTCAGAACGCAGGGTCGGTATTTACGAATCCGGCGGGCGATTCGGCCGGGCGATTAATTGATGCTGCCGGAGGCAAAGGCCTTCGCGTGGGATCAGCCAATGTCTCGGAGAAGCACGCTAACTTTATTCAGGCCGAGCCTGACGGATCGTCCGATGACATTTTGTTATTAATGAAGAAAATTCGGTCGCTGGTGCGTGACCACAGTGGTGTGTTACTGAACGTCGAAACTCGTTTGGTCGGCTTTTCCGAAGACGCGACCCGAGCACTTTACGAAAACTCAATGGGGGAAGTATGACGACAACCATCTCGATGGATCCGCGCATTCGGGCGCGTCGCGAACAGGTAGAGGCAGAGGCGAGTCGAATTCGGGTGCATCGATTGGTGTGGGTTGCGCTTGGTCTGGTGGTGCTCGTTGGTGCTGGAGCACTATCGCTTAGGTCACCGCTGCTCGATGTTAATGAGGTGCAGGTGCTTGGCGTAAGCCAGACCAACCCCGAAACCATTCGCGCTGTCAGTGGTATTTCTGCCGGAGACACACTTTTGGAAGTTGATATGGCCACAGCTGCTGCGGCGATTGCGGAGCTTCCCTGGGTCGATGAGGTGAGTACCGAGCGTTCGATTCGCGGAGCTGTTTCCTTTACAGTGACCGAACGAGAGCCAGTAGCTCAGGCACAGATCAATGGCCAGGCGGGATACGCCATCGTTGACGCTGATGGTCGAGTATTAACCACACAAAGTGAACCTCGCCCCGAACTCGTCACGATCTCGGCGGCCCGAGGATCAATGTCACCGGGTGGCTGGTTGGCCTCAGGTTCGCTTGAGGCTGTTGCGGTGGCCGATGCCTTGCGATTACCTCTGGGTGAAAAGATCGACTCGATTGTCATCAACAAATCGGGAACACTCAACCTTTACTTGAACCGCGAGGTGGTCGGAGAAGCGGCGGCTGGCGGCGTGATCTTGATCGGCTCAATTGATGACGTAGATGCCAAGGTTTTGGCGATTGAGACGATTTTGGCTCAGGTTGACCTGGCTTGTTTGGCCGTGCTTGATGTCCAGGTTCCGACTGTTCCGGTGATAACTCGGACCTGTTAGTGCAGGTAGAGGCCGTGAACTACGAGTCTTAGCGATAGGTTTATTGTTTCCTTAAGAACGTCCGGCCAGGAATCATTTGTTAAAGGTTGACTCTGGGCAGCAATGTCTTCTACAGTTAACGGTTGATGTCGCATTGAGGAGCCTTAACCGGCTTCGACACCTGCTCGCAGGAGTCAATCGGTGCACAGTACAAGTAGAGCATAACCCTATAGTAAACGTCAAGTCTTTTGTGAAACTGTCCAACAGTTCCATTTCAAACCGTAAATCTTTCCCCTCATAAGGATTCATTCTCATGGCAGGCGCCCCTCAGAACTATCTCGCAGTAATCAAAGTTGTCGGTGTAGGCGGCGGCGGTGTTAACGCCGTCAACCGCATGATCAATGCCGGTCTCCGCGGAGTCGAGTTCATTGCTATCAACACCGATGCCCAGGCATTGCTCATGAGCGATGCCGACGTCAAGATCGACATCGGTCGCGAACTCACCAAGGGCTTGGGCGCAGGCTCAGACCCTGAGATCGGCCGTCAAGCCGCCGAGGATCATCGCAACGAAATCGAAGAAGCAATAGATGGCGCAGACATGGTATTCATCGCCGCCGGCGAAGGTGGCGGTACCGGTACCGGGGCCGCCCCTGTCATTGCCGAGATCGCCAAGACACTCGGGGCGCTGACACTCGGGATCGTTACTCGTCCTTTCGCCTTTGAAGGCCGTCGCCGCTCGGTGCAAGCCGAAGCCGGAATCCAACGACTCAAAGAAAAGGTCGACACCCAGATTGTCATTCCCAACGATCGGCTGTTGTCGGTAAGCGACGAGAAGACCTCCATCCTTAACTCATTCAAGATGGCCGACGATGTGCTGTTGCAAGGTGTCCAAGGCATCAGTGATCTCATCACTACCCCAGGCCTGATTAACACCGACTTCGCCGACGTCAAAATGATCATGAACGATGCTGGTTCGGCTCTAATGGGCATCGGCACATCGAGTGGAGAAGACCGTGCTGTGAGCGCCGCCCGCAAAGCAATCTCGAGCCCGCTGCTCGAAGCCAGCATCGAGGGTGCTCGTGGTATCTTGCTCACCATTACTGGACCTTCGGACCTGGGCCTCCACGAAGTCAACGATGCCGCTGAAATTGTCCAAGGGGTGGCTCACCCCGATGCCAACATCATTTTCGGAACCGTTGTTGACGACGAAGTGGGCGAGTCCGTCCGCGTTACGGTTATTGCTGCCGGTTTCGATCGCTGGGACGGCGAGAAAACCGGTCGAAACGGCTCGCCGTCAAGTGGTGCATCTTCTAAGCCTCGTAGCGGTTCGTCGGCCTATGCCAGCGAGCCCGATGTCTTTGCCGAACCGAGCACTGACGAAGACGACGACGAGTTTGATGTGCCTTCATTCTTGAAGTAGTCGCCTACGCTTTGTGCCATGAACAACTTGCCGACGCACCGGGCGATACCTGGTACCTATGGTCAGTGTGTGACTGGCGAGCTTGGTGACGGTACGACTTTCGAGGCCTGGTTTACTAATCAAGCAATCGGAACGTTCGCGACCGGAACAAATCTTGAGGAACTCAACGCTCGACGAGCACTTATAGCGTCGGCTCCGTGGACCTGGTTACGCCAGGTCCACGGAGCCGACGTGGTTTTGGTGCAACGAGCGGGCGAGAACGCTGGCGTAGATGCCGATGCAGCGGTGGTAAACGTCATTGATGCGCCTATCGCTGTCGGAACCGCAGACTGCGCCCCAGTTTTGTTGTGGCACCCCGATGGTCCGGTGGCGGTAGTGCACGCCGGCTGGCGCGGGGCAGTCGCCGGTGTGTTGCCATGCGCCGTTCAGCGACTGCTTGCCCAGACCACTGGTGGTGTGCCTGATGAGATTTGTGCGGTTGTCGGTCCGTGCATTGCGCCGGAGTCCTACCAATTTGGTGTGAGCGACCTTGGCATCATTGAGCGCGAGTTCGGTGATTCGGTCATTGGTGAAACCACCGATGGCGATGCGGCACTCGACCTGCGTGCCGCGGTCTGCCGCAGCCTCAACCAGGCAGGGGTGAACGACATTCAACACATCGTGGCCGACACGGCGGGTGCGGATCAGGAATACTTCTCCCATCGTGCGCGCCGCGATGAAGGCCGTCAGGTTTTGGTGGCATGGAAACAGAACAGCACGGTCGCAACGTGATCGCCGTCTCACCCGACCTTCGCCAACGCTACGACGATCTTTTGGCACGCATTGCTGCTGTCGACAGTGAGCCCGTTCAGGTCTTGGCTGTTACCAAAGGATTTGATGTCACCGCGGTGCGCCAAGCGAAAGCTCTTGGGCTCGAAGCGGTCGGTGAAAATTACAGCCAAGAACTTCTTACCAAGGCGACACAGTTGGCCGAAGCGGAGGAAACGGCACCCGATTGGCATTTCATTGGCCGTCTGCAACGCAATAAAATTCGACCAATGGCCGATCTGGTGACGCTATGGCAGACCATTGATCGCGTTCGCCTTATTGATGCCCTGGCCAACCATGCTCCAAACGCAGCAATACTGATTCAAGTTAACGTGTCGGGCGAATCACAAAAAGGCGGCTGCGCCCCAGCCGATGTTGAGGATCTGGTCAGTCACGCGCTCGACCTAGGCCTCGACGTACAAGGGCTCATGACCGTCGGAGTAGAAAATGATGCCGCAGCAACCTTGGCGGGCTTTAAGGCTCTTCGCGCCCAAGTTGATGCGCTCGACCTCGCTGTGTGTTCGATGGGAATGAGCAATGACCTGGAGGCAGCGATCGGCGAGGGATCTACAATGATTCGGGTCGGTACGGCGTTGTTCGGTCCGCGAACGGGTCGGGGATGACAGTGGTCCGCGATCCCACCCACTATCCGTGAGAAACTACGATTCTGTCAGAGGATGATTTATGTCTGTTTGGAATAAAACGAAGTTGTATTTAGGCCTCGCGGCCGACGACGAGTACGACGAATATGACGAAGTGGCCGAACGCCCGACTCCGAACCACGAGCACGGTTACCCGGACGCGTCCGGTGGCATGGTTGCTCCGAATGAGTCGATGGCGCACGGCGGATCAAGTGGGCATTCGGCATCGACGCCGCCGGACGAATTTGTGCTTCGACCGAAGCCTGTCTCGGGCATGTCTGATGCTCGGACCGCAAATTCGTCGGCACAGTCAGTCTCACCCGGGGCGAGGGCCGTCGGCACTGGTTCAGTAGTACGTCCTATTCCTGCGGCCCGTAAGACAACACCGCAAGTTGTTTCTCCGTCCAGCTTTAACGATGCGCAAAAGGTGGGCGATCACTACAAACAAAACATGCCGGTGGTCATGAACTTCCAGAATGTCGACCGTGCGCTTTCGCGGCGCCTTATCGATTTCGCCTCGGGCATGTGTTACGGCTCGGGAGGACAGATGGAAAAAGTCGCCGATTTTGTGTATCTCGTGAGCCCGGACAACGTCGAGATTTCCGAAAGCGACCGTGACGACCTTCGTAGTCGCGGTTTGCACGACGCCTAGCCTGTGAGCGGATTACTCTGTGAGCTGATTGGGCTCTACGTATTAATTATTTTTGCGTCGCTGATCCTGAGTTGGTTTCCTACCGACCCACAAAGCCCCGTGGGCAAGATTCGTTCGTTCTTGTGGCGCTTGACGGACCCGTTGTTCCGCCCGCTCCGTAGCGTGATCCCTCCCGTTCGGATCGGGAGTGGCGCCATGGACTTGTCACCCCTTATCGTACTCATTGGTTTGCAGGTCCTCCGAGCGGCTATCTGCGGCTAACGAGTATTTACAATTGTGTGACGGTGTCACCCATAGCTAGGGTCTGAGCGAGTTAACATCAGCGGATGGATCTAATACAGAAGCTCGAGTCCAGCGAATTTAATCAGCGGTTGCGTGGGTACGACGTCGATGAGGTCGATGCGTTTCACACCGAAATTCTTAGCGATATTGCCGAGATGCAGCGCGCGCTCGATGATGCGTATGCCGCAGGAGTAGCCCCAGCAGGGACTTCCAACCCTACGCACTCGCCAACTCCGGTGCGTCTTCACGATCCCGAGGGCACTTTGCAACGCATGTTGGCGGTGGCGCAGCGCACGGCAGACGAGTCGGTGCGTGAGGCCAAACTCGATGGGGCGAAGACTATTGCCAATGCCGAACTACGAGCCGCGAAGATCGATGCCGAATGCGAGCAACAACGTGCCGCGATCGTTTCCGGCGCCGCCGCTGAGGCCCGGCGCGTGGCCGAGGCCACCCGTGCCCCTTTGGTCGAAGAAATTGCTGGTCTAGAGCAACGCCGTGATGAACTCATGGCCGACATGGTGGCCCTTGAAGAGCACATCAAGGCCGAGCGCGGCTCGTTGACGACCTCGCTGGACCAACTCCAGTCCCTGCTGACCGACCCTGCCGCGTTTCGTAGCCTTCCCGCCCCCGAAACTTCACCGGTCGTTCGTGAGGCCGAGGTCGACACTTACACCGACGACAGCGCCGATGACAGCCTCGAGCGCAATGAAGATGAAGCGGTAACCCCCGAGCTAGCCGACGAGGCAGTCGTCGTATTCGACGACGAGATAGTCAGCAATGAGTCACCCGAACAAGCGGTGCCAGTCATGCGACTTGCTCCCGAGCCGGCACTCCGATCTGACAACGACGAAAATGTCGAAGTCGCGCTCGATGATGGCCCCAGTGGCGATTTTGATTTGGGCGGTTCGGTCACCGATCTGGCCTCTGTTCGCAACGAGGTCTTGCACGAAGCCGAGGCGCCATTGCCCGAACCCGAGCCAGTTTTTCCGGGCCCGCAAACCTCGCCATATCCCGAGGCCCACCGCGTGCCGATCGCTGATCGTTCGCGGGACGACCTAACCCCCGATTCGGGGCCACCAACCGAAGTGCACCTGCTGGACGACTTGTTAGGTGACGCGACGCCTGGTACGGCACGTGACGATCAGTTCCTATCCGAACTCCGCAAGGCAACCGAAGACGACTTCGTCGAAGATAACGACTCCGATGCTGCCATGGCAGCATTCTTCGACCGAGAAGAAGAAGAAGAAGAAAAATGGGGCAGCCGCTTCGGCAAGAAGTAGCCGCCTACCGGCAGTGCCTTACTCATTGTTCACTGCAATAGTGCCTTACTTATTGTTCACTGCAATAGTGAACTGCACCGCTGCGTCGCCAATGATGGCCTCGGTTGCTGATTCGTTCACTTGGCCGAAGTCCAGCGAGGTGGCCAGAACTTGGTCGGCTACGAACTGGAGATGTGGCTCGATGGCTGCGACGAGCGCGGTGGGCGCCGCCACCACAACAGTGATGCGATCGGTTACAACGAAATTCTGATCCTTACGAGATTGTTGGATTTGGCGCACGAGATCTCGAGCGGCACCTTCGGCGATTAAGTCGTCGGTAAGTTCGACGTCGAGGGTGACTACGGCATCGTTGGAACGAAGCGCCGCGGCAGTGACCCCCTCGGGAGATTCGAGGCCCAGGGAGAATTCGCCGACTTCGAGTGTGTGCCCAGCCACCGTGACTGTCCCATCTTCGTTGGCCGTCCAGTTGCCCGAACGGGCAGCACCAAACACCGTCTGGACGTCCTTGCCAAGCTTGGGGCCAAGAACCTTTCCGTCGGGTTGCAGCGCAAAGGTGGCTAGGTCACCGATCGCGTCGGTGAGTTTGACCTTTTTCACGTTGAGTTCGTCGGCAAGAAGGTCGGTAAACGGCGCAAGCGATGATGCGCCATATCCAGCTACGGTGACGCTTGCCAGAGGCAAACGAACCCGCAACCCTTCGTCTTCACGAAGCCGCAGGCCGGTAGAGGCTACGTCGCGCAACCGGTCCATTGCTTCGACTAACTGCGGATCGGACGGCAGTTGTTCAACATCAGGCCAATCGGTCAGGTGAACGCTGCCACCTTCGCTGAGGCCTGAGTAAATTTCCTCGGTCACCAACGGGAGGAGCGGAGCAGCGACACGACAAAGGGTGGTGAGGACGGTGTACAGCGTGTCGTAGCCATCACGCTTGTCACTGTCATCGGCAGCTTCGCCGGGCGCCCAAAAACGATCACGACTACGACGGATGTACCAATTGTTAAGGGCGTCAATGAATGACTGGATCTCGGTGCATGCTCCAGAGAGGTCGTAGGCATCGAGGGCCGATTCGGCCGACTCGACGAGTTGGCGGGTCTTGGCCAAGATGTACTGGTCGAGCACAGCGGTACTGTCGGTGCGCTCTTGGGCACGGTAACCGTCGATGTTGGCGTACAGCGTGAAGAACGAATAGGCATTCCAGATCGGAGTAATGACTTGGCGCACTACATCGCTAATTGCCTGATCAGAGATTCGGGCATCGCCACCACGCACAATGTTGGACGACATGAAGTACCAGCGCAGCGCGTCGGCGCCTTGCTTTTCAAAAATCTCGCTGGGCTCGGTGTAATTGCGCAGTTTCTTCGAGAGCTTCTGACCATCTTCGGCCAACAAGATGCCGTGACAGATGACATTTTCGAACGCAGGTCGGTCGAACAAGGCACCGGCCAATACGTGCAGCGTGTAAAACCAGCCACGCGTTTGGTTGATGTACTCGACGATGAAATCGGCCGGGAAGTGCTCCTCGAACCAATCCTTGTTCTCGAACGGGTAGTGCACCTGAGCGAAAGGCATCGAACCAGATTCGAACCAGCAGTCGAGAACTTCGGGAACCCGGCGCATGGTGGATTTGCCGGTCGGATCGTCGGGGTTGGGGCGGGTGAGCTCGTCGATGTAAGGGCGGTGCAGGTCGGTGGGCCGTTCACCAAAGTCGGCTTCGAGTTCGTCGAGACTGCCGTACACGTCAATGCGTGGGTAATTGGGATCATCGCTGCGCCACACAGGGATGGGTGAACCCCAAAAACGGTTGCGGCTAATTGACCAGTCGCGGGCGCCCTCGAGCCAACGGCCGAAGCGACCGTTTTGCACGTTGTCGGGAACCCAGTTGATTTCTTGGTTGGTTTCCAGCAATCGATCACGGAAATCAGTGACCTTTACGTACCACGAAGGCAGGGCGCGGTAAATGATGGGCGTATCGGTACGCCAGCAGTGTGGGTAGTTGTGGGTAATCGTGTCATTGCGGATCAAGCTGCCGTTGTCGCGCAGGTACCGGATGATTGAGGTGTTGGCCTCTTGGACCTGTTGGCCGGCCCACTCGGGGACGTCGTCGGTGAAGCACCCTTGATCGTTGACCGGAACAACCATGCCGAGGTCGTTGGCTTCGCCCAGCAACTGGTCGTCTTCGCCGAAGCCGGGGGCGAGGTGCACGATGCCGGTGCCTTCGGAGGTATCGACCCAGTCGGCGCCGAGAATGGTGAACGCGCCTGCGCCACATTTGTCGACGAAGTAGTCGAACAGTGGCTCATATCGACGACCGATGAGATCGGCACCAGTAAGCGTGGTGACGGGTTCGACGTCGCCTAGTTGGGCTTCGTGAGCGGCCGCGGTGGCGACGCCCAAGATGAGGTACTCGTCGCCGAACGGGTAAATGCCGTATTCGACGTCGGGCCCCACGGCGAGCCCGAGATTGGATGGAAGCGTCCATGGAGTGGTTGTCCAGGCCAGGATGCGTATCGGGCCTGGGTCGTTGTCCTGGGGTATGAGCTTGAAGCCAACGGTTGCGGTGGGGTCTTGGCGAGGGCGAGTGGCATCGTCGATGCGGATCTCAAAATTGGAGAGCGGTGTTTCGGCGCCCCATGAGTAGGGCATTACCCGGTTGGCTTCGTAGAGAAGTCCCTTGTCCCAAAGTTGTTTGAACGCCCACATAACCGACTCCATGTAGTCGGTGTCCATGGTTTTGTAGTCGTTGTCAAAATCGACCCACCGTGCTTGGCGGGTAACGGTTTCTTCCCACTCTTTGGTGTATTGCAGCACCGAGGTGCGGCAGTGTTCGTTGAACTTGTCGATGCCCATGGCGGTGATGGCTACGCGTCCCGATACGCCCAGTTGCTTTTCGGTCTCCATCTCGGCGGGTAAGCCGTGGCAGTCCCAACCAAAACGACGGTCGACTTTTTTGCCCTTCATCGCCCAGTAACGAGGCACTACATCTTTGACGTAGCCGGTGAGAAGGTGCCCATGGTGGGGGAGGCCGTTGGCGAACGGTGGCCCGTCGTAGAACACATACTCGTTGTCGTCGGACCGTTGATCAATAGAGGTCTGGAATGTCCCATCGGCGGCCCAACGCTCGAGAATTCGGTTCTCGATAACAGGCAAATTGGGCTTGGGATCAACGGAGGGGTATGGCTTCGACATGAGAAACAAATGCTATCTGGTTGAAATGCCGCAAGGCGGTACGTTGTTGACTGCTTTTAAGCGTTTACACTACGCCGACCGTTTCGGACCCAACAGGGTTGAGAGTATTCGCCGGTTCACTCCCTCTCGGAGCGATACCGGCCCAAGTGAGACACGCAGGCCGTGTCAGAAGGTGAAGAACAAAGGCGCCGACCAGCAAGAAAACCACCAAAAAGACCGCCGCCAAGAAGACCGCTGCGAAGAAGACCGCCGCGAAGAAGGCCCCAGTCAAGAAGGCCCCAGTTAAGAAGGCCCCAGTTAAGAAGGCCCCAGTTAAGAAGGCAGCTGTCAAGAAG
>Ga0115000_10000453_pt1 | contig 38144 bp, 22 predicted proteins | sample ArcticOcean_MG_C_6_FD_89690 | JGI IMG/M metagenome (GOLD analysis project Ga0115000, IMG submission 89690) | Marine microbial communities from western Arctic Ocean - ArcticOcean_MG_CB8_128 | ecosystem: Environmental > Aquatic > Marine > Oceanic | place: Arctic Ocean: Canada Basin | collected...
GAAAAGAGAGGCGAGAAAGCGGAGGATTACTTGTGATGTGATACGTGAACACCGTAGTATTATGATAGCGTTTTGATGTGTATTAAAATCTTAATATATATATATAATGTATAGCAACACGTCTCTCTCTCTCTCTCTCTCTCTCTCTTCTTCCTCCTTCTTTTTCTCTACTATAGTATTATTATTGCACGTTCACGCTCACTCGGTTCTCCTTCTCAAACTGCTCCTCGGTTTTTGCAAACTGCGTCTTTTCCAAATCCGCAAAGTACGGATGTTCCAACGCTTCCGTCGCGTGAATTCTCTTCGCCGGATCAAACTCCAACATCTGTTGCAACAAATCGATCCCGTTTTCATCCAGCTGCGGGACAATTTTTGCCAAATCTTGCGCTTTCCATTGCGGAAACTCGTGCCAATCTCTCAATTTGGTCACCCCCGGCCACACCGTTTCGTTCGGCGTTCCCAACAACTTAAAAATGTGCAACAACTGTTGCAACTCGGAATCACCCGGAAACAACGGTTGCTTCCTGGCCATTTCCGCAAAAATGCACCCGACGGACCAAATATCTACGGGAGTAGAATAGTGCGACCCCCCCAACAAAACTTCCGGCGCGCGATACCACAACGTCACAATCTCGTGCGTGTAACTCTTCACCGGAACCGAAAACGCTCTCCCCAAACCGAGATCCGCAATCTTCAACACGTTCTGCGCTTTATCCACCAACAAGTTCTGCGGTTTCAAATCTCTGTGCATCACGCCGTGCTTGTGTAAATGCGCGGTGCCTAACAAGAGTTGGTACATGAAGTTTTGCACCGTCGATTTCGGAAGCGGGTTCGCCGGTCCTCGTCCGGTTTCATCCATGAAGTGCTTCAAATCTTGGTTCAAATATTCAAAGACTAAATAAAGCATCGCTTTGCCGTCTTCTTCCACGTGTTCGACTTTTAAAAGGCGAACGATGAACGCGGATTCGGAGAGCATTTGGAGCAAGGATACTTCTCTTAAAGCCGTGGATGGTACGCCTTCTTCTTCCATCTGTTTAGTATATAAAGTATACGTATGAGTATGATATAAAAACAGAAATGAAAAGTTCCCGAACGCGCGAAGATTTTCAAAAATTGGAGACGCCGTTCCCCTCTCTCATCGTGATGAAAGATTTTGATTCCGTTTTCAAAAACAGAAGCGCGATACGAGAGAGCAACGAAAAAGAGAGAAACGAAACCTTCGTCTCTCTCTCATCTCGAACGAGACAACCGGGAGACCACCCGCTTTCACCGTCGGAAACGACGACGCAACCTCTCTCTGATCAAAACAAAGAGATCCACTTCTCTGCTCTCATCAAAATCTCCCCAACAAAAGGGGAAGAGGGAAAAACGTAAAAAAAACGACACCACGTACCTCCAATCTTGTTTTCTTCAGCGCGACCAATCTCCCGGTCGCGCGTTCGCGGGCTTTGTACACCTTCCCGTACGTCCCTTGCCCGATCTTTTCGAGCTTTTCGTAGCACTCGTTGATCGCGGACGCGTAACCCATGGTCTTGGTCTTCTTCTTTTTCTGATACAGAGAATATAAAGATGATTTTATTATGAAGAAAGAGACTCCTTTCGACAGTTCTTTTTCTCGGTTTTTCAAATTTTTTTTCTTGAAATTTTGAGGAAAAAAGAAGCAAAAAACGGCAGATTTTTGTCTCCTCTCGGAAAATGTCAACAACCAATGTCAACAAATTCCAAGCTGCGTTTCGAGCGAAAGTGGAGCAAGTTAATGAGAAGAAGAAGATAAAGAAGCAAAGAACGATTAACGGAGAGGACGACGAAGCGCCAGGAGGAAGAAGAGGAGGAGGAGGAGGAGTAGGAGGATTAGGAGGATTAGGAGGAGGCTCTTTGATGATGAGCAATCGGAGGGAAGAAGGCGACGAGAAGAAGGTACTAATATCTTCTTCTTTGCCGGCGGGTTTTTTCGACGAGCACGCGGCGGCGCATGCGAAGGATGAGGAACGCAAGACGAGGAAAGATGAGGAGGAGGAGAAGAAGGGAGGCGTGGTGACGACGACGACGAGGAGTATTGACAACACACAAAAAACCGTTGCGGACGAGACGAGCGGGCAAGAATACTTGAAACAAAAAGAAGAGGAGGAGCGAATGAAACGAGAAGAGGAAGAGGCGGCCATGCATGCGAAAGAGTTGGCGGACGAGGTCATAGCGGATACCGTGGCTGGGTTTGATAAGGTGGACGCCTTGCGGGAGAAGGCGATGGAGATTTTGATGAAGAAGAAGAAGAATAAAGAAGACGGCGCAAAGAAAGTTAACTGGCGGAAAGGCGAAGAGAAGGACGAGAGTAGCGACGACGATGATTCGGACGAAAACGACGATTTCGCGTGGAGAAGAAAGAAGAGAAAGAAGAGCACGTGATGCAGATAGTATTTATATTCTAAAAAGTAGCTTTCATAGCGTTTAGACTTTAAAAAAGTTCAGAGAGAGAGATGTATTGTTTGCGGTTTAGCGCGCTCTCGCATACATAAATAATAATTATTATAGAAGTGCACATCGTCGACACGTTACGTTTCGACGGTGATAATATTATCGATTTCGTTTTCATTTTTATCGTTCGCGCCCTCGCAGTCGTCTTCAAGCGCTTGGAACGCCGCCTCGTCCTCTTGAGAAAGTTCGACAAAGTTTGTATCGTTTCTCGCGCTGCTCTCTTCGTCGAAACCTTCCTCCTCGGCGATTTTCTGCAACATGGCGTATAACTCCTTCTCCGATCGCGGACACTGTGGAACAATCGGAGGTTTCCTCCATTTGCGTTCACTCGCCAGCTTCCAATCGACCGAGCGAAACCAAGGATGGTTTTTGATTTCAATCGAGCCATACGTCGAGCCGAGACGATTCGCGCTTTCGACGGTTAAGAGTTTACGTATCAAGTCTCGGCTTTCTTTCGTAAATCCGAACGCGTTTTCAGTTTCTTCTTCTTCTTCTTCATCCTCTCCTTCTTTGTCGTTTTGCTTTCCATTGCCTTCGTCTGTTTTGACTTTTTTCTTCTTACTCCCACTCGTTGTCGTCGTCGATGTCTCTTTTTTACCGCTCTTATGCTTCGTCTTCTTCGCTTTCTTCGGTTCTTTCGGCCCAAACGTAAACTCTCTCTTCAAAATTTTCTGATACGTCGCCCACGGTTCTTCGCTTTGAAACGGCGGTATACCTCTCACGAGTTCATAGAGCAAAACTCCAAGCGCCCACCAATCTACGGACTCGTCGTGACCTCCGTTCAAAATAACTTCCGGCGCTAAATAGTCCGGCGTCCCACACAACGTGTACGCCTTTTCGTTTTCAATAAATCCAACCTTCTGGCGCAACTCTTCCATAGCACCATCGCAACCACCACTACCGCCGCCGCCGCCGCCATCTTTCCTCTTACCAATACTTTTCGGCCCCAATTGCTTCGCGAATCCGAAATCCGCCAACTTCACGTACCCGTATCCGTCTAACAAAACATTCTCCGGTTTCAAATCTCTATACGCCACCCGACACGGCTTCGCGCACGTCTCGTGCAAGTACTCGAACGCGAGCGCGATTTCAACGACGTAAAATCGCGCGATGTCATTTTTCAATCGTCGATAGATCCTCAACTGATTAAATAATTCCCCTCCCGGAACAAACTCCATCACTAAATGAATTTCCTCCCTCGTTTGCGCGTACGAAAACAATCGCACGATAAACTCGCTCTTGGAACACCTCTCGAGTATTTTTTTCTCCTGAACGATGTGCACGATCTGTTTCGTCTTGGCGACGTGCGCTTTAGATAAGATTTTAATCGCGACGACTAAGCCCGAGTCTCGGTGTTTGGCAATCGGAACGATCCCGAACGACCCGGTGCCTATGATTGGGCCCAGCTCGAAGTTTCGGATGGGTGTTTTCGGGTGTATGGAAACGTTGTTCGGGTTCGGGTCAAAAACGGGGAATACTCTGCTGCGAGTTTCTTCAACATCTTCTGCTTTTAGAAGAGGAGGTTTGTTAGTACTCTCGCGAGTAAGGTTTTGAGAAGAGACGGCGCCGCCGCCGCCGCCGCTGCTTTTTGTCGTCGTCGGCGGCGTCGCGATCGAACTGCACAGCTTCTTGAACATATTTTTCCCGTGTGTGTGTGTGTGTATTTTGGGTAGTAGTGTGTGTGTTTGACTTGACTGTATTTTTAAATGTACAAAAATAACTCTCTCTCTCTCTCCTATTCTTTCTCTCTTCTTCTCTCTCGCGCTCTCATTAACTCTGCAAGAACGGCTTTCTTCAATCTCTGATGATAAAAACGAACGCATACCGCTCTACTCTTTCTTCTGGAGCGGCTACCCACCAACTGACGACTAATACCGCGCTCAACTACTTCACCATCGTCTTAATCTTCGCGATCGCCTTGGCCGGATTCAAGCCTTTCGGGCACACCTTGGTGCAATTCATAATCGTGTGACATCTGTACAACTTGAACGCGTCGTTGACTTGAATCAACCGGTCCTTCTTTTTCCCGTCGCGCGAATCGATGATCCATCGATACGCTTGCAACAACACCGCCGGGCCTAAATATTTGTCCGAATTCCACCAGTAGGATGGGCAGGACGTCGAACAACACGCGCATAAAATGCACTCGTACAAACCGTCCAATTTTTCGCGATCTTCTTTCGATTGTAAATTTTCTCGGCCGCTCGCTTTGGTTTCCTCCTCGTCGTCTCGAATCAACCACGGCTTGATCGATTTATACTGCGCGTAAAAGTTGCTCATGTCTACGACTAAATCTCGGACGACAAACATGTGCGGTAACGGCGCGACTTTCGTCGTCTCCGCGGCGGTCGATTTCTCCACTTTAGATAAGCACGCTAACGTGTTCACGCCGTTGATGTTCATCGCGCACGATCCACAGATGCCTTCTCGGCACGATCTGCGGAAACTCAACGAGTGGTCTTGTTCGTCTTTAATTTTCAAGAGAACGTCGAGCATCATCGGCCCACAGTCGTTCAAGTCGACCGAGTACGATTGATAGTGCGGTTTAGAGTCTTTAGAGTCTTTCGGAGCTTCCGGAGACCACCGGTAGACGTCGAAATTCTTCACTAATGGGGAAGACGTTTCAGAAGCCGTTGCTGTCGTCGACGATGTTGATGATGATGTCGAGGACAAATTCCTATTAAAGAGTGATGATGGAGACGCAGAAGAAGATCTCATAAAAGACGACGACGTGCTGCTACTACTAATGCTACTCCTACTGATGATCGCGCTAAACGCGCGTTCGATCGCTCTCTTCTTGCTCGCCATAAATTCCGTTTTTGGTATATAACGAGACAACTTTTTGTGTGGAAAGAGGTTTCCCTCAATAATTCGTAGGCGACAGAGAGGAAAAGGAAGATCGACCCAAAAAACGACTCAGTTTCTCTCTCTCGAAAAAAAGAACTTTTGCTCTGTTTGACTGTCTTGTCTCTCTGTTCGTTTGCCCTCTCTTTTTCGAGAGAGAAGAGTTGTTCCTTTTTTTTCTTTTGCTGCTCTCTCCCCCTAAAAAAAGCGATTTTTGTGGAGAGATGGAAACCGACGGCCAGAAATTTGTGAACAGGCTCAACTCAAAACTTTAGTTCTTCACACAAACGCACGCACACATCGCATATATCACACATCTATCTTTTCAAAAGGTACGCAAACTACGCGCAAAAGTGACTAACTCTTTTTCGCACGCAGAACATATTCGTGAACGATTCTCGAACGTCGTTCTCGCGCGTTTCGATTCGCGTCTCTCGTTATTTGTTGTTCGCGCGCGATTGGAAAAGGGAAAAATTTTAGGCGGCTGAAGAGGGAAGGAAGGAAACATTTTATGCCGCCACATCCCCCGGAACATCCGCGCGCTTTTTGCCCCGTTGCGAGCGAGTTTTGGAGCGAGACGCGCGAAAATGTCGTCGAGATGTTCTCGTTGCAAGTGGATTTAAATCTTAACTCGTAATGCGTGGATGTTTCGGTGCTCTTTTCGTTCGGTTTCCGGACCATCGATGATGGAACATTTTTTCTTTCTGAACGCTTTTTTTCCACCACAAACTTGGAACTTTGACAGCCAGACACGTTTTATCTTCTTCTTTCCAATTTGATTTCTTTTCTTTGTGTTGTTCACTAACCGACGACTTCTTCGCTTATTCTTCTTCACGCATACACAGAACTATTTAATATACAATGGCTCCCGCGAAGTGCACCGTACCGAAACCGTCCTCCGTGGTGACCGCGGAAGTCATGGCGTCTCTGCAAAAAGACGCCACGAACAAGAAAGAGCCGGAAACGAGAGCAAACGCGGCGAAGAAAATCGGGGAGTTGGCCTCGAAATCGGGCGCTCAAGAGGAACCGTTCATGATTGAGTTGTTAGAAGTGGCTATTACCTTGGCCGGGGATAACAAGTCCAAAGACGTGAGAGAAGCGGCGGACCCGGCGGTGGATGCCATCTTGGCCAAGTTGTCGCCGTTTGCCATCAGAGCGTGCCAAAAAGCTATTTTCGCCGGTTTCGCCAGTCCGTTTTGGCAATCCAAGATGGCTGCGTTGAGAGTCATTGACTTTTTCGTCGGAGCTGCACCGAAGTCGGTCGCCGCGGCGTTGCCGGAATTGGTTCCGGAAATTGCGCAAGTCATGGTTGACATGAGAGATGAAGTCAAGGAGAAGTCTTCGGATACGATGGCCAAGGCGGCGTCGACGATTGGTAACTTGGACATTGAGCCGTTCGTGCCGACGTTGATTGAGTGCATCGTCAAGATTGACGAAGTGCCGGAGTGCGTGCACAAGCTCGCCGCGACGACGTTTGTTCAACAAGTCGAGTCGCCGACCTTGTCCATTCTCGGTCCGCTTTTGATGAGAGGTTTGTCGCACTCGCAAATGACTGCGATTAAGCGCAAATCCGCGGTTATCATCGACAACATGTGTAAGTTGGTCGAAGATCCGATGGATGCCAAACCGTTTGTCCCGAAGTTATTGCCGTTGTTGAAGAGAGCGATGGACGAAGTTGCCGATCCGGAATGCAGAACGGTTTGTACGAGAGCGTACAAGACGTTGTTGAACGCCGCCGGCGAAACCGCGGAATCCGCCGCCGCGGAAGCCGAAGATGCCTCTACTCACTACGATGAATCCATGGTTTCGAAAGAGTTACAAGCGCTCATGGTCACCGCAACTGGTGCCTCGGACGCGGACGTTGCGAAGTTTGTCGAAGATCCGGCGGTTGCGCCGATCTTTAATCACATTTGCGCCTTGTCCGTCAACGCGCTCTTGCAAAAGAACTTTGACAAGGACCAGTGGACCAAGTCGTGCGCGACGCCGTACATGAAAGTGTTTTACGCCGACGCGGATGCCTTGACGGCAACTTTGGTTTCCAAGGCCGAAGAGTTGTACTTGTCCACGAAGAAAGTCTTCGTAGTTGAAGACGAAGAAGGCGAAGACTTGTGCAAGTGCGACTTTTCCTTGGCGTACGGTGCGCTCATTTTGCTCAACAACGCCACTTTGCACATGAAGAAGGGTAAAAGATACGGTTTGTGCGGTCCGAACGGTTGCGGTAAATCGACGCTCATGAAGGCCATCAACAACGGTCAAGTGGACGGTTTCCCGCCACCGGAAGAGTTGAGAACGGTGTACGTTGAACACGACATCCAAGGCGACGTCGGGGACATGAACGTCGTCGACTTCATCTCTGCCAACGATGTCATCAAGGAGCACGGAACCAGCAGAGACGAAGTCAAGAAGGTTTTGACGACTTTCCAATTTACGGAAACGATGCAAGAAGGTGCCGTCACCGCGTTGTCTGGTGGATGGAAGATGAAACTCGCCTTGGCAAGAGCGATTTTGATGAAGGCGGACATTTTGCTTTTGGACGAACCAACCAACCACTTGGACGTTAAGAACGTCGCGTGGTTGGAGGAGTATTTGATCTCTCAAACGACTATTTCTTCTATGATTGTCTCGCACGATGCCGGTTTCTTGGACAGAGTGTGTACGCACATCATCCACTACGAAACGAGAAAGCTTGTTACGTACAAGGGTAACTTGACTGAATTCATCCGTCAGTGCCCAGCCGCGAAGAAGTACACCGAGTTGTCCAACGACGAACTGAAGTTCATCTTCCCGGCGCCTGGTTTCTTAGAAGGCGTGAAGAACAAGGATAAAGCCATCGTCAAGGCGACCAACTGTTGGTACAAGTACCCGAACACGGAGAGGCAAATCATCCAAGGCGCCTCGATCCAACTTTCTTTGTCTTCCAGAGTCGCGTGCTTAGGCCCGAACGGTGCCGGTAAGTCCACGTTCATCAAGTTGCTCACTGGTGAAGCTGAACCGGACCAAGGTACGGTTTGGAGACACCCGAACATGCGTTACGCGTACGTCGCGCAGCACGCGTTCCACCACGTCGAACAGCACTTGGAGAAGACGCCGAACGAGTACATCAGATGGCGATTTCAAACCGGCGAAGATAAGGAAAACTTGACCAAGGTCACCATGCAATACACGCCGGAAGAAGAAAAATTGATGAAGGAAAAGATCAACGTCACCAAAGAAGATGGCAAGGTCATGAAGTTGGTTGTCGAAAAGATCATCTCTCGTCGCCAAAAGAAGAACAAGTACGAGTACGAAGTCAAGTGGGAGAACTTGTCCATGGACCAAACGACGTGGATGGAAAAGGACAAGCTCGAAAAGTGTGGTTTCACCAAGTTGATCCAACGCGTCGACGAAAGAGAAGCCGCGCGCGCTGGCTTGTACGCGCGCCCGCTAACCACCGCCAACGTCGAAAAGCACTTGATCGACTTTGGTCTCGAAGCTGAATTTGGTACGCACAACAGAATCAAGGGTTTGTCTGGCGGCCAAAAGGTTAAGTTGGTTCTCGGTGCCGCCATGTGGCAACAACCGCACATCGTCGTCATGGACGAACCGACCAACTATTTGGACAGAGATGCGTTAGGCGCCTTGGCGTGCGCGGTCAAGGAATTCGGCGGCGGCGTTTTGCTCATCACGCACAACTGCGAATTCGCGGACGCGTTGAAGGAGGAAACTTGGGACGTTCCGGGTACCGGTGAAGTCATCATCTCCGGTAACAGGTGGGGCCAAGGTAAAAAGGGCAAGGCTGAAAAGACGGACTGGGATGGACCGCAAGAGGACACCATCGACGCGATGGGTAACACCGTCAAGGTCAAGGGCCCGAAGAAGAAGTTGTCTAGAAAAGATATCAAGGCCAAGGCCAAGTCTCGTGCGATCAAGTTAGCCGCCGGCCAAGATTTGACCACCGATTCCGACTGGGACTTGGACGTCTACATCGGGGAAGACCCGTCCAAGGCAAAGAAGGCTGGCAAGGAATAAGCATGTGTACTGCGATGAATTTAGAGTATTATATATGCGCCGTAGCTGAAAGCGAAAAGGAAAGAAAATTTCCTCTCGCGAAAGAGACGTTATTACATTTTTAAGAGACACAATATTATTACATAGACGAGATAGCAACATGTTCTAATTTGCAAACTTTGACTTTTATCACGATTTATCATCATCATTCATTCATTCGCGCGTAGTATAAAAACATACTCTCTCCTCTCGTCGCGGCGCTTTCCTCCTCGCGTTTTGTTGATTTCTCATCAGATTCTCTCACAAGTGTCACATTCTCTTTTTAACGAACGTTTGTTTTTTGTTTCAAATTTCTTCAGATTAAAGCAGGCGCATAAAAAAGGGGGATGTTATTCGCAGCGCAAGAAACGCCGCTGTTCGTTTTAAACGACGACGAGGCTCTTTTCGCGAACGAAAGAGGATCGACCGCGGAAGATGCGAGCACTCGAAACATTAATGCGCATTGTAACAACAACGAAGAAGAAGAAGAAGATCGAACGCGAATTGAAAAGAAACAACAGAATGACTTTTCCTCCGGCTCCGGCGATATCGTTCGATTGCGAGATGGGAGTTTACTGTCCTGGCGAACGAGGAGCGGAAAGAATGCGGTCGAAATCGTCGAGTGGCGGGAAGAGCGCGGTGGGAAACGAAGAGAGAATGCTGCGAGCAGAGCGGTGAAGACGATTGAAATCACGTTTCCAACTGACACCGAAAACGAGCTGTGCGCGAAAAGCGTCGTTCTGGCGCCGACATCTGTGAACGACGACGGCGCGTCGTTGTTTCGCGTGATCGCGTGTAATCGAACGGTGCAGAATAACGGGAAAGTTTTGGAAATGTACGTGGCTACCGTGGAAGAGTCTGCGGATAAATCGTCGTTGCGATTGAAAGGAGGCGCGGTGGCGAAGAAAGCGGTGAAATTGGAAACGGCGGGGGTGGGAGACTCGGTGACGTGCGCGGGATTGGTGAGCGGTGCGGACGAACGGTCGCCGATCGTGTGTGTTGGCGGTACGGACGGGCGAAAAGTCGTTTTCGTGGACGTTTTATCCGGCGAAGCGCTTTCGGAGATTGCGGTTGGGAGCCAATCGATATCGTCTTCCTCGGCTGCGGCTATTGGGAGTTCGTTGTTGGGAAAGTTTGGGATTAGCCTCGGTGCAAAAGGGACCATGCCGCCAGTAGTCCACGTATCCCCCAGACCGATCGAGTTAGATGGGTCGATGGTGACAGTGATAGTCACCGGGGATGGGGCGGTGACGTGCGTTACTTCGTCGACAGCGAATACGAAGGGGGCGTTTGGCTCAAACTCGCAAGCAAACAGACGCGTATTGTTTCGAATGATGTTACCAAAAGGAGCTTTGAAAAGTGATGCATTGATCACTTCTTCATGTCGCGAAAATGACACAACGAATTCGGCTCCCCAATACTGGTTCGTTACGGGAGCGCGGGCGACAGCTGGCGGCAATTTAGTGGTCTTCGGAAACGAAGATTTAGGTAGGGAACACGTTACCGCGTATACGTTTGTGAGCACGAACGAAATCCGACGCATGGCTACGTTTACTATCACTGATAGTGCTGATAGCGTTCGAGACGTGTATTTCGACTCCGAGAGTGGGGAGATCTTCGTCTTCTTTTCGAGTAACTGCGTTTCGAAATGGTCCGTAGCGGATTCGTTGAGGGTCGTTGAAACTTTAGAATCTGATTTAGCCAAGTTTGAATCGTGGGCCATCAACGGTGTAGGTTCCGAAGCCGCTTTAAGCGCTTTGAGAATATCGTTTTTCGGAGATTTGAATGATATTGGAGTCGATAAAAGCGAGATGCACACGTTTGCAAAGATTTTAGCCTCGGAGATTTCAGAGATTGGTCTAGATAGAGGGGTGAGCGCGGCAGGATTTCGTCGAGCACTTGGCAAAGACTTTGAAAGCGATGGAACGTCGATTGTTGATGCTATAGCCGCGACTTTAGCTTCATCCTCGGAAACAGTCGATGATCTTGTTCAGAATTGGGGAGAGTTCGTGAAACGATACGTCGCTGAATGGAAACTAGGGAACCTCGGGGTTGCTTTTTCCGTTGTGAAATCGTTCACGGACGCGGAAAAAGAAGAACTATTATTCTTGAGAAAAAGTGGTATCAGCGCACTCGCGACGAGTGGAAAGAACGCTTCATCGTCTGGAGCGCACATGCGGTTCCAAAACGACGCGGTTGAAAATGCGACCTCGTTACTTTCTCGAGCGGCGGGGAATTCTGTCGAACGCATGGCAAAGTTGCTCGGGTGTAACTTCTGCGGTCTCGAGAATCGCGAAGCTGTCGATTGGCTCGACCTTGCCACATGTGAAGCGACTGGTACTGGTGGCCTTAGTATGACTGGTAGAAGCTCCTCGAGCAGTGCGCACGATGCGTTGTTCAGGGACCAAAGACGCTTGCTCCAACGCCAAACGATTTTGACCGTTCGAAAAGCGTGGGAGTCGCTGATTGTAAACGATAAAGATTTGGCGGCGTGCGCACAAAGTATTGAAGTAGCTTTATCTCAGAGCGTTCACGATATTGCGTCTTCTTCATCCTCTTCCTTCACGTCGGCGAAGAAGCTGCGCATGCTAGCACACAAAGCGTTTGAATTTGCCATGTTGCTCCGATTAGCCTCAAAAGGCAGCGCCTGTTTAACGCCAAAAAAGGTTTCGAACGATGCATTTACTTTGTTACCGCGTGTTCTCTTAGTTTTTGCGCTTTCTTCCGCGCTTTCCTCCGTCTGTGCGTTGGATCCAGATACGATTGCTATCCAAGCATTCGCGAAACAAAGAGGCGATCCGGCGATGGTGGTAGTTGATCTTTTTCGTCGAGGCGAAATCGAAGCTTCAGAGAAGATTGCGCTGGCATTTTTAGGCAGCGCCATTCCGGGTGATTACGAGAAGAAAAGTGAAGAGGATGAAAGTCTGTTGTGCTACGAAGGCGAGCGACCGGCGCTGGCCTTCGCGCGTGCGTTGGCAATGTTGGCGAGAAGAGCTGCACAAACGAGTCACTCGGACGAAGAAGCTTCGAGATTGTTTTTCCAGGCGGCTTTGCGTTTAGAGAAAGTTGACGACAGCGAGAATAAAATCCTAGCGGAAACGGCGAGAACGATTCGCACTTCGATACTTGGTGACGATGACGACGATGCCAAGAACGCGCAAGATCGAGGAAGAGGAGCGCAAGATCCGCGCACGTACGATGCGCTTGAGCATCACGAAACGGTCGCGTTAGCGTTTGAACGCGTCTTCTCCTCGCGTCTTTCTCACGCCTCTTTGAAATTCACAATGGCGGCAATCTCTGAAGCCGAGCTCGTCACTGAATTTGAATCGCAGGAAGATGCAGCTAGGCTCATCGACGCTAAAGAAAGACTTTGGCACGCGTCTCTGCGACGCGCTTGCGACGAAAACGATTTCGTTTCTGCGTTCGTTTCTACACTTTTCCTGTATAATTCCCCGGCGGCGGCGAGACATTCGAACTTTTCAGGTGTTCGTGCACTTGTCGAATCGGCATGCGACGCAATGGGCGTGAACTGTGGTGCGACGGCGGATATTGGTCGAGTGATTAAATCGTTGCCGTTTGGAGAGGCGATTTACGCGGCGAGAGAAACGCTTGAAAGAAAATCTCGAACGCACAAGTTGAATCACCAGTCTCAAGACGACAAAGACCAAGGAACTGCTACAATCGTTTCTCCGTCGGAGATTTTATATTCCATGCTCGTCGATCGTTGGGAGTTGAAGGACGCCGCGTTAGTCGCTGCCCAAGACGCCGTGCGCTTCGGCGACGAAGCTCGACGAAAAGTTTGCGAAGCCGCGAAAGACCCGCAAAACGCGCAACTTCGAGACGATGCCATCGAGTCAGTTCAACGTCATTTGCACGGTTTAGAAAAGTCTTTAGCCGCGTTGACTGCGACAAGAGGCGACGAGAGGTGTGGTACCGACGGCGAAGTGTTCTTTGCACCGACGCACGACGATTTTGGAGAAGAAGAAGGCACGGACGATGAAATGCACGTCGAGAAAGGATCCTCAGAGTCCTCGCAAGAAGAGATCGTATTTGAAAAACTTCGCATTCATAATGACGACAACGACGAAGGCAACGATGTTGCACGTCAGAATCAACAACCACCGAACGACCGCGTGCCTCCACCAAAACCGAAACGACACAAAATGCTCCATCCTCCAACGGGAGACGACGAGATTGGCGTTGGTTCGCCTCTTGCGGCGATGGCGAGAATGGTCGCGCTCACAAAAGCGCGTCTTCTTCTTTTAAAAAATGATGCCTATTTAGAAGAGCTCGCGATTGAAAAGCAGAAGTTCACCAACATAGCTTCCTTATTCGATGAGAGCGCGGTCAAAGCTGTGTGCGAGAGTTTGTTAAAGCGCGGGTTCTTCGATGACTGTTCGGATTTGGTTTCTTTGTGGTTTTCAAACCACGAGTTGCGCGACGTCGCGAGTCAAATATCATGTTGCGCCGGTGCGTTTGCGGCAGAAACGATTCAGCATTCGAGCGAGAGTCATCATTCGGCAAAGTTACCCATTGGTTTTAAATGTGTGAAAGTTTCGAGCTCGCTATCGAACAGCTCAAATACCCTCGCCAATGAGAACCCGTGGGTGGCGTCGAGAAAAATCGTGGACAAGTTTGAAAACGTGGAAACGAATGGGATGATTGCTCATTCCGCGTGTTTAGGCGCCTTAAGCGTGAACCCAGATCTCGAGTTACCTTTGTTTCTCACAGAAAACGTGCATTGTGATAAGCTCATTTCGTTGTATTTGAAGGCGAATCGTCCGGCGTGCGCCGCTCGGGTGGCTCTGAAAGAGTTGGAGCTTTATTCGCGCGCGAGTGCGATGAAACGCGTTAAACATAACGCCGTTTGGCTTCCCATGGATGCTTTTCACGCGGTTCAAATTGCGCTCGATGACGACGCGTTCTCAAATAAAAAGAAACACATAGCAGCTGCTTTGAGAATCGTGATTGATTCACATCGAAACCAACTGGAGAAGGATGCGAAAACCCTCGCTCAGGTGCACCAGATGTATTAATAGCAATAAAAAGCAATAAAAAACACAATAGCGCCAAAATTACGTACCAGTTGGTACTAGGAAATAGACAAACTACATGCATGCCAATCATAGTCAAAATTACAAAAAGCTAATCATTCTCTTAATAACTCTTAGCGAATATGCATACCTCTTTCGCTGGCTTTCCAGTTTGGATGCAGTTTCCAACCGAGCTCGGTTGTTCAAAAGGGAAGCATCGGATGGTCGCCCCCGTTTTCTCCTTGATCTCTTTCTCTTCCTCGTCCGAACCTTCCCAAGCGCACCTCGCCCACTTCCCGTCCTCGACCGCTTTTTCTAAATCCGCCATCGTCGCGCAATCGACGATATTTTCATCTCGAAACTTTCTCGCTTTTTCCAACATCGCGTCTTGGATCTCGTCCAAAATCACGTTGATTTTCTCCACTAACGACGCTTTTTCCGCGGAAACGCCAAACTCTTTGCCTTCTTTACCCGGCACATCTCTTCTGGCCACAACGCACGCGTTCTTCTCGACGTCTCTGGGACCGATTTCAATACGAATCGGCACACCTTTCATCTCCCAAAAGTTGAACTTCCATCCGGGCGATTTCGTATCGTCTGCATCAATCTTCACGCGAATGCCCGCTTCTTTCAATATTTTCGTAATCGCATCGCACGACGCCATCACCGATTCCTTATCTTTATTCTTTTGCCAAATCGGCGTCACGATGACTTGCACCGGTGCTAATTTCGGCGGCAACGTCAATCCCTTATCGTCGCCGTGCGTCATAATCACGCCACCCATCATTCGCGTACTCACGCCCCAGGAGCTTTGATACACGTTCTTTGCTTTCCCATCGGTATCTAAAAACGTCGTCTCGAAAGCTTTTGCAAAGTTATCGCCTAAATCGTGCGAAGTCCCGGCTTGTAACGCTTTCTTATCGCCCATCATCGCCTCCATGGTAAACGTCGCCTTCGCGCCCGCGAAACTTTCAATGCTGGATTTCTTTCCAACGATGACAGGCATCGCGAGCGTCTTCTCCGCGAATTCTGAATACACTTTAATCATTTCCATGGCCATCGCGTTCGCTTCTTTCGCGGTCGCGTGCGCCGTGTGTCCTTCTTGCCACAAAAACTCCAATGTTCGAATAAATGGCCTCGTTCGCATCTCCCATCGGTGCACGTTACACCACTGGTTCAATTTAATCGGCAAATCTCGATAACTTTGAATCCACTGCGAAAGCATGTGGTTCACGATAGTCTCCGACGTCGGTCTCACCACTAACGGTTCCTCCAACGTCTTCCCACCTCCTTGCGTGACTACGGCCAATTCTGGAGCGAATCCTTCCACGTGCGACGCCTCCTTCGTAATGAACGAATACGGAATCAACTGCGGAAAATAACAATTCTCCACCCCTCGCATTCCAAATTGTTCGTTCAAAATCGTCTGCGTCGTCTCCCACATGGCAAACCCGTACGGGCGAATAACCATAGTCCCTCTCGCCGGTCCGTAATCGGCCAATTCGCACTCTCGGATGACGTCCAGGTACCACTTGGAGAAGTCTTCCGAGCGCGGCGTCACTTGCGCTTCCGCCTCTTTCCCTCCTTTACTGCCGCCGTCGTTCTTCTTCTTTTTATCGCTGCTATTCTCTTCTTTATTTTTTTTCGCTTCTCCGGCCGACGGATCCGCTTTCGCTTTCAGTTCCTTCAACACCGCCACGGCTGCTTTCACGTCCTCGTCCTGGTTCGTTTTCCCGGACGCTTTCAAAGCTTTAATCAAATCGCCTTGTTTTGCAATCGCGTCGGCGACATCATCTGACGTCGCCGCGCTGCTGCTGCTGCGGGTAACGACCGACGATGTAAACGACTTAAACGTCGTTTGGGTAAAGAAGAAACGTTTACCACCACCACCACCAAAACCACCACCCGTTTTCCTGTTTTCATTCTCCCTAATATTCGCCGCGCTGAAAAACGAAGAAACCGAAGAAATTGGTTTCGCCGCCGGGACGACGGGCGTCGAATTTAAAGCAGACGATGTAGTACACGACGACGTCGCACGCGACGACGGCGCGGGCGAAAAACACCCGCAAGAAGGAAACCACCCCTTAAAACTGTTTCGGCGGCTTTGTCGTCTCAAAACCGTCGTCGTCGTCGTCATCATCGTTCTCGTCGTATTGGTAAAATGTCTTCTTTTCGTCGTCGTCGTTTGCCTCCTCCTCAAGAACACGTTCGTATTCGTCGCGGAAGCTACAAAAGTCATTTATTTCTTCTCAATCTCTGTCTCTCTCTCTCTTCTCGCGCGAAGAACACAAAGAAAGCTGTCTTTATATGTACACGCACCACCGTCGAGTGTGTGTTTGTGTTTGTGTCGATGGGAAATTTTATCTCTTTGTAATGACCAGTGCGTTGGTCTTTTTTGGGCACTCCTGCGTCTCACACTTTTTTTCAACGAGACCCTTGCTTGATGATTTTATTCATTTTTCACAGACAGAGAGAGTTTTCAGACAAAAAGCAAGAGAGAACAAAAATTTTTCAAAAAAGGCAAAAAAGAAATCTCCAAAACATCCGCACAACTTTTCCTTTTCCTCTTCCTCTCGATCTTCTTCGTCTCAAAGAGGATATATATACACACACAAGGGAAGAGCGCGGAGGAAGGTCGTCTCCGTATTTAAAGTAAAACCTCTTTTTTCACGACGCGAGTTTTCTAGGAAAAGAGAGAGAGAGAGAGTTGAATTGTTATTTTTTTTTCCCTTTTGTGTTTTTGAAACCTCGGAGAGGTCAGAGAAGGGATGTCGTCGATGGTTTTTTCTTCTTCTTCGGCGAAGGCGACTTTGCCGCCGGGAAAACGCGACGGTGAGAACGAGCACACAATCAGGAGGAGGAGGAGAAGAAGCTCGCCGTGTTCGCCTTCGTCGTCGTTTACGTCTTTAACGAAGAAGAGGAGGAATTTTTGTTGCGCGTTTGTGACAAGCAACAAAAGGAATATTGGCGGCGTCTTTTTCCCCAACACATCATCATCGTCGTCGTCGGGGAAAGAGAGGAGGAAAGCAACAACAACTTTGTTTTTAGCGAATAATGCCACGAAGGATTTGACGATGGGAAAAGAGCGTTCGATGACCAGCATAGCACGCGGCGGCGGCGCACACGTGAATATGATGACGCGAAGACGACGGTACCAAATCAACAAAAGAAGACTATCATCTACCACCACCACTTCGTCAGCCACGGCTTCGAACCGAGGAGGCGAAACCGCCAACGCGAGCGGGTTAGCCGTGGGTGGCTTTGCAGCCGTGAAACCTTTACTTTCTAGATTATTACCAATGAGTGCGATGTTTTATTGCATGGCGTTTGCGAATTCAATCTTGGACGCGTTGAAAGATACGCTGGTCGTGACTGCGTTTGGCGGCGCCGAGCAGATTCCGTATTTGACGGTGTACGCGGTGTTGCCGATGTCGTTGTTGTTCGTGTCTTTGTTTACGAAACTGAGCCAAAGGTGGGGGAGGGAGAAGCTGTTTTATGCCGCGATTGGAACATTCATAAGCTTTTTTGTGCTGTTTACGATTGTGTTGTACCCGATGCGCTCGGTTTTGCACCCGGTGGACTTATCCGTGCAGTTGTTGAAATGGCTGCCGAGCGGTTTGAGAGGCGGCATCGCGGTCTTTACGAATTGGACGTATTCATTGTTTTACGTGTTTAGTGAGTTATGGGGCGACGTCGTTTTGTCGTTGCTGTTTTGGGGTTTAGCGAACGAGACGACGTCGTTGCACGACGCGGCGATTATATATCCGTTGCTCGGTATCGGGGCGAATGTCGCTCAGGCGAGTTCTGGGTTTATGATGAAATGGGTCACCGGGAGTGGAAATTTCATCTCTTGGGATGCTAAGCTCCGCTTTTTAATGACGGTAGTTTTAACGTGTGGTGGGTGCGCGACGTTGATTCACGCGTACATTTGCGATAAGCAAAGGCGACGGTTCTTGAAGGTTGAGAAGAAGAATAATAAAATTACGCCCGAGAAGAATGAAGAAAAAAAGAAAGTTTACGACGTCTATTTGGACGACGCGGACATCGATGAAGCGAGCGAAGAAGACGATTCGAACACAGAGGTGGCTAGGATTGAAATTCTTCCCATCGAAGATATACAAAAGAGTAAAGACGAAGATTCCATGGACGAGTCAGAGCTTGTGCAGAGAGAACTTTCGCAACGGGTAGGAATGACGGAAAGCGCACCGCCGACGAAATCGCAAATGACAAAAAGAAATCGGTCGAAGTCGAAAAGAGGTTTGTTTGATGCGTTGAAGTTCGTCGCGAACTCGCCAGAGTTGTCTTGCTTAGCCGTGATGGCGATTTCACAAGGCATCTCTACGATTTTGTTCCAAGTCGCCTGGAAGACGCAGTTGAGAATTTTACACCCCGACCCGACCGCGTACGCGCAATTTATGGGCAACGTGCAAATGTACTCTGGATTCGTAACTGGAATATTTATGATCTCCGCACCGTTTCTGTTTAGGAACATCGGGTGGAAAGGAACCTTATCGATTACGCCAAAGTGCGTCATTATTCTCGGTTGGTTCTTCTTCGGTACCTCGATTTACGCGTCCCGAGTTGGCCTTTTGTCGCAAACGAGTTATTGGCTTCCAATTTTAGTTGTTGGCGGTGCTGCAATTTACATTGTCGAACGAGCGGCGAAGTTTTCGCTGTTCAAACCAGCGGAAGAGATGGTGTATATTGCATTAGACGATGAGGCGAAATCTAAAGGTAAGGCCGCCGTGGACGTGTTGGGTTCGCAATTTGGCAAAACTGGTGGTAGTTTCATGCAACAAGGTCTGCTATTTTGGTTCGGGAGCATTATCGCGGCGTTACCAGTCATGGTTTTCTTTCACTCGACCATTGCATTGGTATGGTTAGCGGCGGTGTACACGCTCGCGGGGAGAAGAGAGGCGCAGCTTGACGCGGAAGTCAAAGGCGATTAGAGATTTTTAGAAAAAGAAAGAGAGAGAGGGAAAACATAAAATTAGATGAGATGAGAGAGCGAGTATATAATATATAGAGGAGTTGTTGTAAATCTGAACGCATTTGAATACGAGTCATGCCACTAAGGCGCCCGCTAGCGTGAACGCGTAACCACCCACGCTCGAGAAAGGGTGATACCGCGTCGTATCTAAAACATACATCAACATCCACAGCGCGGATGGGCGGATTAAAAACCATTTTCGAAAGTCAACGTCATCAACCACATTCCGCGCTTTTAAACTCGCCCCAAACGTGGACCAGTTCAACAACCAAATCAATCCGAACAGAGAGTGTTCCCACATCTGCGGCAACCCTTCTCTCAAGTTCAATAAATCTCCGTGTTGAATGGCCAACGCCGTCGGTACTAACTGCAAACTAAACAAAAGAACTCCAAGCCAAACTAACAAAACGGACCGTTTATCATCCTCCGTAACGAAAAAGACGTAGATGTACGTCAACGTGTGCCAAACGAACGGCAAAGCGCACCCGTACAAAGCAATCGCGTCCAACGGCGCTAACGCCTCGCCTGAATTCAATCGACACAACTGCCACGTCATGACGAGCTGGAACGCAATCGATCGAAGTGATAACTCCTGTTTTCTCCAACCTTTGTTTTGTGCTAACGGTATGCCGCTTAACGCGCACGCCGTGGCTAATAAAACCGATATCGAAGCCGCGACGCTCCAATCCCCTACTCCCGTTGTTAGTGTTGTTGCTTCACCTACTAATGCACTTTTACTCATCTCTCCTCCGAATATCGCGCCGTAATCGTTTCGGCACCACTCGTACATGACGTCAAAACCTAAAATTGAATACAATCCTCCACTCACAGAGTGCACGTGAAACCTATCCGCTCGCGTCCACATCCTCTTCGCCTTCGATTGAATGGAATCCTTTACATCTTTATCCGTATCTTTGACTGACGAAGATGATGCTTCGTCGTTGGAGGACGCGCGAAGTGCGGCAGCCATTCGACTACACGTTTTCTTGAGGCGTCGAGAAGGTTTCGGTTTTGTCCACGGGTGGTGGTTCACCGCGAGCTCGCCCGCGCTGGCTCGCATACCTCTCGTGTCTTGTAAAAAAAGTGAAGCATATGATGGCAGTAGAGTGTTCCTTATGGGTTGGTATATGTGCTCTCTTCTCTTAACATGTATAATATTGCTCTTCTCTCTTTGTTCTTCTATGTATAAATCCTCCTCGGGGCTCCCTTCTCTTTCTCTCTCTTCACGATGATCATAACCTCGACTTCAACTGTTTCAATTCCATGGTCAATTTCTTGATGTATTGATCTTTAACGTCCGGCGCTCTTCGCGTGACAAAGTTAAATTGTCCAGACGCCAAGTTCAACATGATTTCCTCGCTTCCACCAGGAATCGCGTACGCCTTCACTTCTCTGTATATGCGTTCGACTCGGACGCCTTTACCACCTCTCGTATATCCAGCGCCGCCGAAGACTTGCATCGCGCTCGAGGCGCAAAACTCCGCCGTTCGCGACGAGGCGAGTTTGAGCATGGCGATGTGCCCGCCTAATTTTACGTTTTGTTCCGATTTTTTCATCGTGTTCATTTGAAACGTAATGTTCTCTAACCACGCGTGTAATGATTCAACTTTCGTGGCCATCTCGCCAATTTTGTGTTGAATCACTTGGTGTTCGATTAAAAACTTACCAAACGTTCGTCGCGATCGAGCAAACGATAGCGAATCTTCCACGCAAATCCTCGCCATTCGACACGCTTGGGCGGCTAACAACCACCTCTCGTGGTTAAAGTTATACATGATTTGTTTAAAGCCACCACCGACTTGACCGATGATGTTTGTTTCCGGCACTTTCACGTTATCGAACTCAATATACGTCGTCCCCGAAGGCCAAACGCCCGTACAATCCATCTTCGTCGTCGTTACGCCGGGCATAGTTCTCTCCACCAAAATCATCGACAAACCTTTATGCGCCGAGTTCTTATCCCCAGTTCTCACTGCTACGGTAAAATAATCCGCGTAGATCCCATTCGTAATCCACTTCTTATTCCCGTCGACGATAAAGTGCCCGTCGCCGGAGTCTTTCGCTGTGCAGGCCAAATTCGACACGTCCGACCCAGCCCCCGGCTCGGTGATGCACAAACAAATAATCTTCGTCCCGTTTAAACACTCTCGAATGACTCGATCGCACTTACCTTGGTCCATCGGCATCCCAAAGTTAATCAAAGGCGGTAAACCAATCCCCAACCCACCCATGAGCGCCCACGCGATGCCACCTCCGCACCTCGTCCCTTCGTCCACGTTAATCAACTCGTGAAAGTAATCGTAATTCGCCGGCGCTGGCGCGTCCGTATATTTCGACGGCCACGGCGCGCCAACCACCCCGGCTAAAATCCCATACTCGGCGGATTTCCGGTACATCAACTGAATGTACTCCTTACACTTCGCGTGGTTGTTCAATACCGCTTGTTTGTCCCAATCGTCCACGATTGGTTCCACCTCGTTCTCGAAAAACGAGCGTATTTTGGAGCGCCATTGCACGTGCGATTGATTGTAGAACGGCGAGTGCAAGTTTTGGTCTGTTTTGTGTCACGAGATTGTTTTCATCAGGTTGTTTTTAGATGTCGTTAATAGGAGCGAAGAAGAGAGAGAAGGACGTGGTGTCAGCGCAAATCGTACGAATCAAACAGAGTTGTTTCGCTGCGTACAAACGCAGAGAGAGAGAGAGAGAAAGAACGGCTTCTCCGAACCACCGACCGATGTGTAATGTAAACGCGTAATGTGTTTGCGTAACGGAATCAATTCGGTAAAAATGCTCTCATCGATTCGCCGCGCGTAAATACAGAAGTATATCAGAATACTACCGATACTACGAATACCACGAAGAAAAAAGAACAACAACAACGAGAAAAAAAGTAAAGCGCGCACACCAAGACGGTTCCGATAAGGGCACCTCCGCACCGAACGGTTCGTATTTCACGAGCGGCTGATGATGATGACTCATTTTTTTTAGTGCATTTGCCAAATCGAGAGTTTTTTTAGAAGAGAAAAAGTGACGCGACAAAAAGTTTGACAATTAATTAATTAATTAATTAATTAAAATCTGCTCTCCTCTTCCTCTTTTTTGTTTTTCGTTCTCCACAAAAACGTCCTCAGAATTTTAAGAAAAGAACAAAAGAATGTCAGCAACAACAACGAAATCATCCTACATCCAAGCGGAAACGTCCTCGCGCATCGACGCGTGCTTCGGCGGCGTCGTCGTCGAACACGAGAGTCACAAGTTTCAGTATTACCAAGATAGGAACAAACGGTGGCCGTTTACGTGTTCGGAGAAAGGATGTAAGTTTGTTTTTGAAGATTTTCTCGATCTCTAATCTTTTCTTCGTCTTTGAACTTTCTCTCTTTAACCGAACGTAACCAGAACCAGAGGCGTTTTGTCGTCTGCGTTTGATTGGTCTTTCGTTCGAGAGACGAGGAGTGCTCGTCCGGCTTTTGGCTCTTCTTCTTCTCCGAATGGGTCGGGGGCACTTTCTTTCATTTTAAAAAGGAAAAAATTGGTTCTCTTCTCTCACGTGAAGTGGTGTGGTTGGTCTTTGTAGCACATTTACTGACATTTTCTTTCTCTCTCTCTCTCTTTCTTTCTTTCCCTCTCGACGACACTCCTGCAACAAACAAAAACAGACGCGTTACTGACGAAACTGATGACATCAGTCACGCCGGTTTTGAAATCTATCCGCCAAGAAATCACGGATTCCGGGAAGAACATCGACGAGACGCTGGAGAAAGGCCGCGAGATTTACGCGAGGAAACCCGCCATCAAGAACGAAGACGTCACGTGGTCGCAAGAGGAATACGCCGATTTGGGGTTGATTTTTGAGTACTGTCGGTATAAATCTATTCAGAGGTTGACCGAGGCGTGGTCGACGTTCGAGAAGGCGAAGAAGAAGCGCTTGTTTGAGTTTGTGGATCGAAAGATACAGCAGATGGACGAGAGAAGACAGAAACCGAGGGAGACGAACGAGTACGACGCGGACGCCGCGGTTGAGGCGGCCAAGGAAGAGGAAGAGGACGTGGAGAATGTTTTTTTACGCGTGGCCTCTTTAGGCGGGGGACCTGGATTTGAACTCTTGGCGTTTAAGTGGTTCGTCGAGTACGCTTTTCGAACGAGCTACGACGCGAAGAAACACGGCGACGTGGAGTTGATCAGCTTGGACATCGCCGAAAGCTGGGAAAAAATCTGCAACCAGTTACAACCGATGAAGTTTTCCGCGTTTGATTTGGTCAAAGATGGCGACGCGCTGTTGGAAGAAAAGTGTGGCGGTCCCGTGGACGTCTTGTTGCTTTCCTACGTCGCTAAAATGTACTGCTGTAACGACGAGTGTTACGAGTGGGTTTCCAAGAAAATCAACGACCGACAAGTTTCGATCGCTTTTGTCATCTCCAGAGACGAGAAAATGGAAGAGTTTGTTCGCGATTTCGAGAAGAAAGGCGTTTTAGTGACGCCATTGATGGACCAAGCGTTGGGTAAAGACCACCGTTTGTTGGCGTTGACGCGTCGATTGGATGAAGACGTCTCCAAAGCCATCGAAAAGCTCGAATTAGAAGACAATAGAAGAAAAAGTATAGACAAAAAAGTAGTCGCGGAGGACGACGACGGGTGGACCGAAGTCCACAAAGAGAAGGAAATTCCGCCAACCTTCCCCAACGTCCCGTACGTGGAGCACCGCAAAGCGAAGGTGGACAAGTACCAAAACAAAAAAGCCTCCAGCTACCATCACCACGACAGAAACAACGGCAACAACCCGAAGAGCGAATCGTACTCGAATTTTTCGAGAAACGCGCACGGGAAGGAAGTGTACTCCAGAGGAGGTGGGCGCGGTGACGGTGGCGGCAGTGGTGGTGCAAAAGGCAGTCGCTGGTAACTTTTTACATTGTTTTTGTAACAACAGGTATTAAAAAACTTACGATATCTCAATCTCTTCGCGCCATCCAATCCTCCTCGTCTCCAAAATAATACCCATCCTCCGCGATCTCTTTCTCCGTTAACGGTAAAATAAACTCTGGATCTTTCGTATTGTACACCTTCTTCAAATCTTTCGGCACGTCCTGCAAAGTCTTCGCGAACGTTTCTTGCATGTACTTATCGAACAACTTCTGTTCGCCCTTCGTCGGGTTCTTCGGCAACACCGGCACGTCTTCAATCTGCCCGACGTAATACTTCTCCTTGACAATTTCCGGCTGATCCTTCCTTGCAACCGCAATCCACACGCCTCCTTTACTATCCACCACCATCCCACCTTTCCCGTTATACGTGATTATTCCCTCATCTTTCGAAACTTTGAACAAGTTCCCGTCCTTGGTTTTGTACGCGACGATATTGCCCGGCGTGTCTCGGTTGTACAGTTGCATCGCTAAGTTCGATCGGCCTTTATCGATATATTGAGGATTCAAAACTGAAATTAAAGCGACGAGTGCAAACACTCCGTACGGGTTTAAAACGTACTTCTTCAACACGTTCTGCCATCTCGGCGGCACTCCTCTCGGAGTTTGAGGATTCTTGTTGTTGTTGTTCCTCTCGTCGTCGTCCTCGTCCTCCTCCCAGTACGAGGAAAACCTGTCGTTCGTGGTGGTGGTCAATGCATTCCTCGTCGGTGCCACGAACGGCTTCAAACCCTCTCGTCGAACATCTCTCTGATTTCTCTGCCTTCTCAGATTCTCCAGCGCGTTGTTTTCCTCCTCCGTCTGCCCCTCGTACCCACCCGCGTTGATTGGGAAACCTCGCTTCGGGAACCGCTTTTGTCTTCGCAATGTTCGTTGGAGGCGAAAATTGGACGATGATGATTGTACGACGTCGAAACGATCGACGACGCGAAGCAGCCCCGCGTTCGTTTTTACGCGAGAAGAAGTAGTACAAGAAGTATAACGATGCGTTGCCGCCGCGATGGGGAGAACGCGATGATGAAACAACGATGATGATGTCATGATTTAAGAAGGGGAAAAGAGTGCAATTGAAATGGCGACTTAATTGAATGAAGGAAAGAACACAAAAGTCGAGCGTCTCTCGAACGCGTTTACGTTTCACGCGTAATAGTAATCAATCGATACACAAAAGCAAGTGTTATCATCATCTCCCGACGTTTTCAATTTGTTGGTTCAATTCGTCAATCTCTCGGTTCTTCTCTTCGATTTTCGCTCGGTATTCCTCGATGCCTCTTTGCGCGTTTAAAAACGCCTGTTGCACTAAGCCCGAATTCGATTGTTCCATGTGCGGGAAACATTCGACTCCGAAATTTTGCATGATTTGTTTGATTTGTTGTTCGAAGTACATCACTTCCGCTTGGAGTTTCGTTCTCTGTTTTGCACGATCACATGGAACAGAAAAGACGCGTTTGTCAGTCGAGAGAAGATTTGAAGGCGAAGATGAGCGCTCGAGGACCGCGACCGGGAGAGATGATGTGTCGCGAGACCATTTCCCCGGGGGTGTCGGAGTTTTGTTTCACCTTCGCTTTCTGATTACACGCGAAAGAGGAGAGAGAGACTCAAAGAAAGAGAAAGAGAACAAAAGACGCACGATGGAGACGAGTTTCGTCGTTTCGGCGGCGTTTTGGGCGCCAGTCGTCACGGAATCCCAGAACGACATGGCGGTCTTCCTCGCGAGTAAAGTTTGGACGGAAATGGTGGCGAATTTTTGTGACGCGACGCGGCCTCTGTTGTAAGCGAAAGAGAAAAAATAGACGCAGCGGCAGCGGCAGAGGACGCGAGAATCGCTCGCAACTAGTATTATTACACGGACTATTATATCGTATTTATTATTGAATGCAACAGTTTTCGCTGGTTTTCGCGCCGCCACCGCTCCCACTCCCGCCTTTCTTACCACCCGAGGAGGAAACTTTCATCTTTCTCACGGGACGTAAATAGGCGCTTCGTTGCTCTCCGTGGCCTTGTTCGTGCGGCGCGTTGGCGGCGTACATCGGGTCCTCGGCTAAGCGACCGCGAGCGCCGTAGGTTGGAGGGATATCCGCGAAATGTCCAGCAGAACGACGTCCTCCATTTTCGCGTTCTCGAGCAGCGGCGGCGGCAGATTGTTCCTCCTCTTCTTGTAAACGCATGGCGTAGGCTAAATCAGCATCCGCGCTGTTTTCGTACGTTTGCGACGGAGGAATAAATTGCGCGTCGACGTGATGCGCGTTCGGAGCCACTGGGGCCTCGAATCGAGCGTTGCAGTTTAACTCCGAGTGCAGTTTTCGAGCGACTTCGAAATCATCGTCCGAGGAAGTCGTCGTGGCTGTTGGAGTCCCGCCTAAAGCTTTCGCCGGGGACGCAGGGAAGGAGGTGCCTTGCCGCGGCGAAAACGCCGCGAGGCCACCTCCGCTCATCGCCGAGCCTGGTTGCGAGGAAGAGACTGACGCGCGTCCGCTTCTCGTTTTAATCGCACCCGGTGAGCTCTTTTCTACATCGAAATAGTCTTCGCCTGTGCCGTCGAACGGTTTGAAATCGGCGTTTAAGAAAACTTGTTCGCGTTCTCTCGCGCGTTGCTCTCTCATCAACCGCGCCAATTGATCGTCGTCAGTTTCTTCGGCGTAATCGATATCGTCGTCGTCGATCGCGCCGTCGTCGTAGACGATTTCCCAAACGATTGACGGTTCGTCGATGAATCCCTCGTCAGTAACCAGAGAAAGCAAATACTGATTATCTCTTTTAAAAATTACCGAGAAGTGATTGTTTCGAAAAAACACGCCCAACTCGTTGTTCCGCATGTTACCAAAAACAGATTTCAAACCTTCCTCGGTGCACTGCGTGGAGGTAGCCTCTAGAAACTCTTCGATGGCCGTGCGCTCCATGACAATTTTATTGAAATTGTTCAATATTTGTCTCTGTAAACGCACTCTCTCGTCCTCTTCTCTTTCTTCTTCTTCGCCGATCGCCGCTAAACTCTTTTCGCTATTGCTATTATCGTTATTGTTATTACTGTTGCTCTTGTTGTTATTCTCGCTAAAACTATTCTGATTACTTTTTGATCTGGGCGTCGTCACGTTGCTCCCACCTTCCATCATCTCCGCCAACTCGTCCAACTGTTTGTTCAGCTCCCCAGTCGTCGGCGAATCCTCCGTGTGAAGCACGTTTTCCTTCGCGCTTAAATTCAACTCTTCCTCGATCTTCTTCTTCTCTTCCTCGATCATCTCTTGTTCTTGTTCCAAGTCTCTCAATTCAATCAACCGTTCTACGAGTTGATTATAACTCAGTCTACTAATCACGTGCCCCGTCGCGACGTCAAACTTCGCGTCCACCACCCACCCGTGGTATAAACTCACGTCCAAAGCGTCAAACACGCACAAGTTCGCCGTGTACTCAAACGCCTCGGAATCGATAAACTGCACGTTCACATCTAACCCGTTCACTAAACTCGGCAACACCGACAACGCCGTCTCAATATTCTTCTCGTTGTTCTCATACATTCGTTCTCGCGCGTTCTCGCCCAACTGAAACCCTTTATACGCCTCCCCCGTCTTCTCGGAGACGTTCGAGTCTAATATTCTCGTCGCTAACGTCGCTATGACTTCGTGCGAGGAATAAAGTTGAGGATTTGACGACGACTCTTCGCCACCACTACTACTCGTCGTCGTCGCAAAATTCCGCATTTGAATCGCGTTTCTGAGGAGTAAAACATTCGCCAAAGCGAGCAACGGACACGGACCGTTCTCGTTTTGCGTGCACACGTGCACGATTCGTCCGAGAAAATGAATTCGTTTCGCTCGGTAAAAAGACTCTTTGCGCTCCTCGTTGTGGTCCATCATCATATATATCTGCGCCCTTTCAAAAAGAAAGACGCCGCTCTCTTCGACCTCGAAAATATAATATAAAACAACGTTCAGTCCCTTCTCTTCCCTTCGCTTCCCTTCGCTTCTGTCTCTCTCTCTGTGCTCTCTCTGTGCGTTTACTACTATCTGAATTCCTTTTAAAGACGCAAAAGGGGTAACGGAAATGAACTTGACCTTTGGTGGTACTTTGGATCTCAAGTAGGGTTTAATACCCTAAACTGTTTTTGCTCCTCAATTCTTCTTGGGATAAAAAGCTTCAGAGAGAGAGAGAGTGACGAAGTTAAGACGAAGAAGATATAAGAAGAAGAAGAAGAAGAAGAAGGAGATAAACACACATATATGAGCACTTCTTCACCGTCCTGCTCTGTTTTTTTCCTCGGTCCGGCGAGAGTCAGAGGAGGAGGAAGATCGAGCAGCGGCATTCGCAGCAGTTCTTCGGGGAATCCTCCTCCTTTGACGTCGACGGGGAGAAGATACGATTTTACCACCAAGAATCCTCTTCTTACGAAACAAAGGAGAAGATCTTCTCCTTCTGTCGTGGCGGAGCCGTCCCGATTGACCAAAGAAGACGACGACGAGATGAACGACGAGAATTCGACGACGAGGATCGCCATCGTGACCTCCTCCTCGTGTAAGCACTGTAAGCGCGCGAAATCAGCTTTAGATAAAATGTCGCTCTCGTATCTCGACGTCGATGTGGACTCGTTTGAACGAGAGGAAAGCGGGGAGAGGATTTTGGCGCTCTCGAAATCGGTGTCGAACATGCGAACGATACCACAGATTTACGTGGACGGAGAAATACTCGGCGGCGCGGACGAGTTGATCAAAGCTCTCGAAGATGGGAGTTTGATGGAGAAGATAAATGGAAATGATGGTGGTGGTGAAAAGACGAAAGAGGAGGGGAGGAGCAAAAGCGCGTTGCCGGAGATTATCATGCGAGAGCTTCTGAAGGAGAAGATGTGCAAAGAGAACGCGTTGGGGGTGGAGGAGTGCGAGATTGATACCACCACGACGAGTGGCGTTGTGGAGGAAACAGAGGAAAGAGTAGTTGAACAAACGGGAAAAACGACAGAGCGAAGTCGCGAAGGCGGCGACATAAAGTTCGCCGACGAGATTCCATACGAAGGATTGGTGCACATCGTGAACATGGCGAGGAGAGATCCTGAAAAGGAAGGCGGGTTGAAGTTAGTTGAAACGAAGAGAAGGACGATAATTCCGTTTTGTCCGCAAAGGTATCCGAAAACGTTCAGCGCGGAACGGTTTATTCAGTGGTTGGTGGTGAGAGATATTTGCGCCGATCGAAAAGCGGCTTTAGACGTGGGCGAGATGATGGTGCAAGAAGAGTTGATGCACTCGATCGATAGAACGGACGCGTTTAGTAGCTCTGTAAACATCGATCCTAGCAAATTCGGCGTAAACGGGTACCAAAAAGGTGTATTTCGGTTTCAAAAAGACGAAGTTGAAGTTGGCGTGACTGGATTGAATAGCGAGTTTATCTTTCGCGGCGCGGCGAGAGACGCGACGACGGTGGCGAACGATCTTCGAAAGCGCATATTGGAATTGTACGGCTCATTTTTGAACGCAGACGGAACGTACGTAGATTACGAAGGTATGAAAAAGAGCGAAAAGTTTGAGGAGTACAAAGCCGTCGCGGCTGAGTTGCAAAGATGCGATCCGCGTTTGTTGAACAGAGACGATCGAATGGCGTTTTTCATCAACATTTACAACGCGTTAATTGTCCACGCGACCATCGTTAAAGGCGTACCGGACGATACCTTCAAACGATTGAAGTTCTTCGACGAGGCCAAATATGATATCGGCGGATTACAATACTCCGCGAACGACATCGAACACGGCGTGTTGCGTTCGAATCGACCTTCGCCGGCGGCGATTGGCGTGTTGTTAGGCAAACCAGAACTCTCGAGAGGACCGTTTAAAAACGGCGACGCGAGACGCGAATGTTGCATAACGCCGATGGATCCGAGAATTCACTTCGCGCTAGTGTGCGGAGCGAAGTCGTGTCCACCCATTCGAGTTTTCAAAGGTGATAAAATTGATGAGCAGCTGGAAGACGCTGCTTTTGCGTTTATCGAAGGCGACGTCGAAATTGATTATCGATGCTCTTTGCTCATCAACCGAACGGACGGGAAGAGAGACGACGAAGAAAGACCTTGTATCGTGGATGAAATCAGAGCGTCGAAGATTATTGCTGAGTGGTACAAAACCGATTTTGGTAAATCTAACTTTGAGAGACTTCAATTCATCGCCAAGTACCTGAAAGAGGACGAATCGAAAGAGGCGCTGATGTACATTCTCTCGCGAACGCTCGGTAAGACTGGCGCCGGCGAGAAAACGCTCCCGGTTTTGAAAGCAAAACCGTACGATTGGACTTCGAACGGAGTAAAAAGTGAAACTGCGACGCCGTCCGGTCCAGAGTTCAACGCCGTGAAAAGTACGTATGATAAAAATGAAGTTCGAGAAGGTTCGGTTGATTTAGGCAAAAGATAAATAAATGCACACATAGAAAAAGCGATATCGCAAACGACAAAAATCATCACTTAGTTAGCGACTTATTATTTAAAATATCCAAAGCTGCTACATTACTGCAATAGCGTGCTGTTATATATATTTACTACGATTCCTAAATTCCTATCCCTACTTCTTTTTTTTAACGTTGCCGCCAAACCCACCTCCCATCGCTTTTCTTTTCACTGGCGATTTCGTTTTCGCTTCAGGCGGCGGTAACTCCTTGGAATACTCCTTAAAATACTTCTGCGATATCTCTTCTTTCTTCCTCACGTCTTCATTGTTCGAGGTATTTCGAACAGCCTCTCTCAACTCCTCCAGCTCCTTCATCGCCCTGTACGCAAACTTCGACATCCCTACGCTTCCTCCCCCGTTTTCGTTTACTAAAGCAATATCGCTCGTGTTCCAATCCGTCGGAGTCGGCGGCAGCGTCAACGTAAACGGTTTCGAATGTCCCTTCATCACGCACTCAATCTCGCAATACATGTTATTTTTTCCTCGGAGCGCATCCAACGCCTGATCGTTCGACAACCCTTGAAGCGACGGACCGCCCCAGCCGCGCGCATCGCTGCTTGTCCGTTCCACCACCACGTTCACTTTTCTCTCCTTCTTTCGCAGCCCCTCTCGAATCATCTCGCGCACGTCTTCCTCGTCCGCGCCGCTGAAACCGATCTCTTCGATGTGCCTTAAAACACTCTCCATCGAAAATGTCATCTCCACCCACGCGACGTTCGGCATCGGTCGACACCATCTCCCGTGGCTGTGTGAAGATTCAATGCGCACGTGAAGGCACGATCCCTCCCGCTGTGCCGCTGATCCGAATGATGTACACTCGACGCTCACGGCGAGCCAACGACCTTCTTCCTTTACAGGCCCCCAAAAATCATCATCACCGCCGCACCCTTTGCCATCGAGCCTTAAAGGCGCGTACGATTGGCCGAGAAAAAAAACGGTGGTACTCTTCCACGTGTCGGCGTCGTTATCATCCTCCATTTTTGGCGACGAGGAGGACATCCTTTTCTTTGTCTTAAAGCCTTATGGCATAAACAAAGGCATTTATTTGATGATGATGAGAGAAGTGCAACCCCCCAAAAAGATACAACTCTTGTGAGAAAATTTGGGCACTTTTGATGCACAGAAGAAACGACCGAAGAAAAAACGAAACCTCTGCCTCACAAAAAAAAGAAAAAAAAATATGCAAAAACAAAAACAAGGAGGAAAAACGACTACTACGACGACGAATAGTACTGTTGTCGGGTCGTCGTTCAACACCACCAACGTGGTGCGACCGAGGACGAACGCGCACTTGTTTAAAAAAGCGAGGTAGGTGGTGGAATTTCTTCGTCGTCGTTAAAGTCTCGTGTTTTTTTACGCGCGTTTACGTGTGCGAGTACGGACGTAAAAAAACGTCTCTTTTATTATTACTTCGCGCGTTTTGTTTTGTTTTGTTATCTGACCTCCTTTGTGCGACACACAGGATGATCGAAGAGGAGGACGATTTGGACGATTTGGACGACGAGTTTAAGCTCGAAAGCGATGAAGAGGACGAGGTGATGGGTCTAGGCGAAGACGACGTCGAGGAACACTCAGAGGAAGAAGAGGTGGAAGCGAAGGACGAGGTGAGAAGAGAAGAAGATAAAGAAGAAAAGGTAAACGAGGAGGCGAAAGAAACTGACGAACAAGAACAAGAACAACAAGAAAAGCACGAGGCAACGACTTCTGCTCGAAACGCGGAATTGATACAGCCGCGAAATTTACAGATCGCGCTCACGAAAGTCGTCGCGCTCGGCGAAGAAGGTTTTACGAAAACGGCGAGCACAAACGCCATCAAGAGGAAAGTTTTACCTCCGACGCCGGGGAATACGCCGGTGGAAATGGCGGTAGAAGGTGCAGAAAAGGCTAATGCGATGACGAAGGAACAAACAAAAACATTGTCGTCGAATTTACTTTTGAAGCAACGCTCGATGTTACCACCGACGATGACTTCGCCGTCGAAGAAGAAGCGCCGAGGCGAAGGCGGTAAGGAAAACGCGGCGAAACCGAGATCTGCAGAGGATCTTCCCATCCCCACTAACACCGCTACCGCCGTATCTACGAAAGGGATGGAAGGGAATACCAACACCCCGAAGTCATTTCCGCAGGTTCCACCCGTCGAAACGAACGCTAACCGAGATTGTTTGGAGGACGAGAAGCGTTACGCCGCGGAGGCTATCGATCTCACCAGTCGATTGGAGAAGTTACTCGACGAAGCTAAAGAACTAACAAATCGAAGCACGAACACGGCATTGCAATTAACCGTGGCGTCGTGTGAATTTCATTTCGTAGTAAAGCCGGCAAAAATAAAACAGATTAAAGAGTATACGAAACAGGCGGAGGAGATGCTCGCGCGAGAGGAGTTGCGCAAATCGAGGGTAAGCGCAACGGCGGCGAAAAAGTAAACGCGATGGAAGGACTTACTATTAATGTACAATATAAGAAAAGATACACACGGAAATACTACTACTATTATTACTAAAGATCATACTAACACTACTTAATGCATACCAGAAAAGCTATGCTGATGTAAACGCTGATGCCGTTGCAAATCCAGGTAAAATGGTCGCGTACGCTTCCTCGTCCTTTTTGTTGGATTTTTGCGCGTTAAAAGTACGACTCTTCTTGCGGCGACTATGAGCGTTGGCAAAGAAATCCCCAACCTTCACATCGCCCAACTGTCGTCCTTCAACGTAGTTGGACCAATCCGATTGGACAGTACTCATCAAATAATTCCTAATCTGCGGTGACTGCGCTCTTTGGAAAACTTCTCTCAACGTGATTTCCTCCGCGTTGTCCCTCTTCAAATACTCGTACAGGAACCTCGTAAAGCGATCGGAAACGGCCAGACCGATATCATTTCTCGTCCCGTGCGCGTAACTGTTTTCACCTTTCATCGAAGACGCGACTGCGATAATATTCCTCAATCCGTTAAACCTTTTAAACATCGTCCCAGCTTGACACGTGTCCACGACGAACAACAACTCGTTGTACCGTTTCATCTCTCGCATCTTCGTAAACGCGTTTTGCAAATCCATCGAGGTGATTTCTTTTTGGTCCTGGAACTTTAAAAACTCGTCACCGCCGTGACCGGTGAGGTAGAAGAGAACGTTCGAGTTTTCGTCCGTCCGCAATCGTTTCGAGTTGGGTAGATTGAGTAGTACGCTACCGTCGTCGCCGCTCTCGTCCTCCTCGGAGTTATAGTAGTGCGCGTCCAACAATACCCTCAAAACATTCGCTGGCGTCACCTCGTCGCCTCGATAATCCACCTCTATATCCTCCATATACACGTTATTCTCGTACCCGCTATCGTCTGTGAACACTTCCCCGGCGCGAACGTTCCGGCTGTTACACGCGTAGTCGTCCGCCACCATCAGAATAATATTCTCATCCGGAATACCTAATCGTTTAATCGTTTTGTAAATAGCCAACGCGTTCGCGGCGTGGCGGTAGTTGAACCAAAAGCGAGAGGCGTCCACGAGAATCGCGTGATTGTTTGTTTTTTGTCGTTCTCGTCCACCAAAGTGGTGGTCGTCTTCTTTGGCGAAAGCACCACACAACCACCATGCGCAGCATCCGCCCCCGAATCCGTGCTCAACAACACCAAAGCCGAGAAGGAAAAGAGGAAAAAGAAGACGACAAAAACGACCGTTAAAGCTTATTCGCCTCCGTCGTAAAACAACCTTCTTCTTTGTCGCAAAATCACCATCATCGTCGCGACGTTTTCTTCTCGTTTCCCTCTCTTTCATCGCGCGCAAAGCGTCTCTCTCTCGAAGAGAAGAGAAGAGAGAGAGAGGGCGCAGAGGCAGTTTTGGAGAATTTTCTCTCTGACGAGAAAATATCTGCCTTTTTCTGACACAGACGAGAAGGAAGAATTTTTCACTGGGAAGAGCTTTTAGAATTTTAATAGCAACCCTAAACATGTATTTTGCCAGCCGATTATTCAATTCAATTCTCCATTACATACTGCTCTCTTCTTTCCGCGCGAATATATACATACATATACATATATATAAACCAACTCAAGAAGAAGAAGAAGAAGAAGAAGAAGAAGAAGAACACTCATCTATTTTACTGTTAAAGCATCACTATAAAAACATATAATAAATAAATAAATAATGTCATCCGAAGAATTATCCTCAAACGATGTCAAAATCATCGACGCCTCGATCATCTCCGGCGAAGAGTGGTTCACCCGAGTGTTCAAAACAAAACTCGATGAAATGATGGCAAACGCACCGAAAGATTTTGAAGTCAAAGAAGACACCGGCGCAGAAGGCGGGTTTTTTAAATCCGGCGAAGATTTCGTCGATAAGGAGAAGTTGAAGAAGGAACACTTTGCGAAGCAACGATTGGCGATTCTGAACGAATGCCACGAACTGCTCAAGGTGGAGATGAGGGAGATTTTGATTTCGAAAACGGAACGCAAACGCGTCGCGAAAGAATTGATCGAGAATTTGAGAAAGGACGCGGAGAAGGAAGTCGCGAACGCGGTTGAGATTGCAAACGCGGAAAGAACGAAGGTTGCAGCGCAAATCGCGGAGAAGAAGGCGAAGGCTGAAGCCGAGGCGAAGAAGCAAGCGGCGAAGGAAGCGGCGGAAGCGGCGGCGAAGGAGGAGAAGGCGAAGAAGGAAGCCGAGGAGGCGGCAGGAGTCAAGGTGGAGCTCGAGAAGAAGGCGACGTTGACCAAGCAAAAGAGCATGGCGCCAGAGGCTTCGGAAAAGGATAAGGCGGAAGCGGAGGCGGCGGAAGAGGCGGCGAAGAAGGCCAAGGAGGAGGAAGCCGCCGCCGCGAAGAAAGCCGAGGAGGAAGCCAAGGCGAAAGCGGCAGCAGAGAAGGCGGCGAAAGAAGCCGAGGAAGCCGCCGCAAAAGCGGAAGCCGAAGAAAAAGCGGCGGAAGCGGCGAAACAAGCCGCTTTGGAGAAGCAAAAAGCGGCCGAGGAGGCGGAGAAAGAACGCATCGCCGCGGCGAAAGCCGAGGAGGAACGATTGGCCAAGATTGCCGCGGAAGAAGAAGCAAAGAAGGCGGCAGAAAAGGCGGAAATGGAGAAATTACGCGCAGAAGTGCAAAAGATCGCCGACGAAGCCGCGAAGGAGGCGGAAGAGGAAGAAAAGGCGGCGGCGAAGGCGGCGAAAGAAGCCGAGGAGAAGGTTGCCAAAGCCGAGAAGGCGGCGGAAGAGTTGGAAGCGGCGAAAGCGTCCGCGCAGTTAACCAAAGAAAAGTCCGCAGCTGCGAATGCGTCGCCCAAGGAGGTAAAAGAAGCGGAGAAGGCGACCGAGGAATTCGAAAAGAAGGAAGCTGCCTTGAAGAGAGCCGAATCCGAAAAGAAAGAGGCGGAGGACAAGTACTCGGAGTACAAGGACAAGGCGATTGAAGCGGCGAACCAAGCCAAGGCGAAAGCGTTGGAGGCGAAGGACTTCGCGGCGAAGAAAGGCAAGGAAGCCTACGAAGCCGCACAAAAGAAGGCGCAGGAATTGTCCAAGATTGCGCAAGAGAAAGGGTGCTGCATCATCCAATAATCAACCACACAATAATAAAAAATATTAACCGCAAGAAAATACGAGAGAGAGAGGCGAGAACGAGGAGGAAAATTATCTACATATCATCAAACGCTTTATGATGTGAACTTTTAATATATATACTAATTTATTTATCCACTACTACGATGCTGCTACGCTACTACTTCTGCTCGCATAAGCTAAATGCATGGAATAATTTTCCTCTTTCAAGCTGCCGCGTCGTACAAAGACGATCGCAGAGCATCCGCTTTTACCTTTTTCGTTTCTAGGATTAACTTGCCGACCGAGCCGTTGGAGGTGATGGTGTAATCCACGACTTCTTCGCTAAACGCATCAACGACGGATTTCATACACTTTTGTGGAGCTCGTAAAAACTTACGCAAAAGTTTGGATACCATGGCATCGTGCGATTTCAAAATACCGTGTTTGGCGCCGACGACAATGACGGAAAGAAGATTGGATTGACCTTGATTCTTCGCGCGATGTTGCGCCGCTAACTTTTCCAAAGCGATCGAGGCATCGCCGGAGTAATTCTTCTCCATTACTTCTTTCTCTTGCCCATCCATGCTCAATCTTTTGGCCGAAACGACATCGCTCGCCACCGACGATAACGGGCCGAAGAATTCGTCCTCGGAACCGTTGATGCACAAAACTGGGCAATTCGAACTCCAACTCGAACCGAACGTTCCCGCGAACCATCCTTTTAAACCGTCGGTAAAGTAGCTCGGTTCGAAAGGATACGCGATAGCAATTCGTGCTTTCACTACTGATTTTGACGATGCAGTCGCGTAGTTATTCATGAAAGTCTTATCGTTCAGCATCCCGAGAACCGCGGCGCCTTCCGAGTTTCCAACTAAGGCCACGCCGGCGTTTTTGATGAAGTCAGGTAACGTCAATAAAATGTGTGAGACGACGACAGATTTCAACTTCAACGCCGCGTCGTATTGCTTCTTTAGAAACGAATCTTCGATGAAGGACTTCGCGGACGATTTATAGACCAAACTTCCACTCGCGCTTTGTTTCGCGCCGGTCGTCGCATCGGTGGCAACGTCGTACAAGGCGAAATCGTTCCAATACGAATCTTCCTCCTTAGTTATTTCATTCTCTTCTTCCGCGGCGCTGTCCTCGCGAAGATCTTTCCTCGGGCGGTAGCGCAAATGCATCGGCCACGCCATATCGTCTGGTGCTATCACCACATGTCCCATGCTTGCAAATCTTCTGACGTACCTCAACGTGTCTCCCGCTACGCCTCCGGAACCGGGTATGACTACCATGTATTTCAACGCCGAGGATTCCTTATTTTCTGTTGTCGTCGTCCCGTTGCCACTACTCGTCTCGTTCATGCTGCTATGCGTGCTACTGCTGCTTCTATTGTTATCAACATTACTACTTACTTTATTACCACCATCCCCGTTTGAACTATCGTTGTTGTTGTTCTCCGCGAACGACGTCGAGGCAGAAGTCGTCATAGGCTCGGAAGGAGCACTCGTCACCACCTCGTGTATCGCCTTCAACACCACGTAAAACGAATACAAACTCCTCGACCCGAGCTCTTCGTCCCGCTCGTTCTCTCCGGGCGCCGGAGTCGTCGGTCGACTCTGCGATGTCATCGTCGCCGTTTCCGCTTTCACCGGCGACAAAGATGAAGAAGACTGATTGTGAGCCGTCGTCAAGTTTGGCGTCGACTGATGCGAATACTGATGCATCATCGACGACAAAGGTGCTGTCGTCGTGCTCGTCGTCGTCAGCGGCGGCGGCGTCATCCTTAAATTTCTGAACGCCAGATCCATGCTCGACCGCCGACTGCTGCTCGCGCTGTTGTTGTTTCTGGACTCCTCCATCTCGTCGGGATTGTTCTTTTCCATCGTCTCGCTTTTGTTGTTTTGTTCTCCTCCTCCTCCTTCTCC
>Ga0115000_10000454_pt1 | contig 38130 bp, 35 predicted proteins | sample ArcticOcean_MG_C_6_FD_89690 | JGI IMG/M metagenome (GOLD analysis project Ga0115000, IMG submission 89690) | Marine microbial communities from western Arctic Ocean - ArcticOcean_MG_CB8_128 | ecosystem: Environmental > Aquatic > Marine > Oceanic | place: Arctic Ocean: Canada Basin | collected...
AGTTTTATGGAAATTGGTTGATAATAATTATAGTTATTTTGTAGCTACTGAAACCGATAGGAACAACGAAAAAATTTTTATAAAATATCTTAATAGCTCTGATAAAAATACGTACTACTTTTTGATTAATGAATTAGATTGGGAAGTAAAAGAGGATGGAACCGACTTTCGAAAAGTAATAAATTTTGAAAGTATTGAACTTGCCCAAACTTTGTTGGAAATGGCAAGAGAGGAAAATAATACTCCACCTGGAGGGGCAGAACAAATAGGAGCCAGAACATCGGGAGGAGCAAAAACCAAAAGAAGAAAAAGACGTAGAAAATCTAGGAAAAAGAGAAAATCTAGGAAAAAAAGGAAAACAAAAAAGAGAAAAACAAAAAGGGGTTATAGGGGAAAATCCCCTAAGAGGAAAAAATCCCGCAAAAGATAAAAGGGGGTCTGGGGGAATTCCCCCAAAAAATAAAATATATATTATGCGTATTACTTAAAATTAAATGTTCTATTTATAATCATAATGGAAGAAATTAATCTTAACATCTCGGAAACACCAAAATTAGTAGTTAATCAGAAAAATGACCATGGTACAATTAAAATTTCAAACATTCCCGAAAATGTTTCTAATAAAAGTGTCAACTTTGGAGGTGGTATGGATTTACTCATGAATCCAAAAATCCAATCCAGACCCAATAGTCCAAAATCGGATATTAATTTGACCGATATTAATGATTTAGAAAGAGATTTAACCAAAACTAGTGCAAAAGAAATGAGAGAAAAAGTATTTAGTTCAATACCTTCATTTGGAATTAATACTTCAAAAGATGACATTAAAGGTGTTTCATTTAACCCAGTTATTGAAGAAGTTCATGTTAATTTAGGAGAAAAAACAAATAATTTAGATGGAAAAAATGAATCATGGGACGGATTTAAAAAGTTTAACGATATTCCGGTTGACCCAAATATTACTATTGAAAAACCCAAAAGGTCTCCACAAGAAGTTTTAAAAGAAAAACTTATTTATTTGAGAAAATTAGAAGCTTTAGAAAAACAAGGTGTACCAATGACTAAAAAATATTCAATGGATTCCAATTTAGACGAAATGAAAGGTGAATTTGAAATGATTAAATCTGAAAAAGAAAAGAAAAGTAGTGTAAAATTCCAAGGTAAAATGCTTATGGCTTGTGTGTCAGGATTAGAATTTTTAAACCAAAAATTTGACCCTTTTGACCTTAAACTTGATGGTTGGGCTGAATCTGTACATGAAAATGTAGATGATTATGATGATGTTTTTGGAGAATTACATGAAAAATACGGTGGTAATGCAAAAATGGCCCCCGAACTGAAACTTTTATTCATGTTAGGTGGTAGTGGCTTTATGCTTCATATGACAAATACAATGTTTAAAAGTTCGATGCCTGGCATGGATGATATCATGAGACAGAATCCGGATCTTATGCAACAATTCACCAGAGCAGCTGTAGATACAATGGGTAATCAAAATCCCGGATTCGGTAATTTCATGTCAGGTGTTATGGGAGGAGGTCAGGGAAGTCCCCAAATGCAAGTTCCTCAAATGCAAGTTCCTCAAAGACAAGCACCACAAAGTAGACCAGATATTAGTTTCGCAAGAGGTTCTCAAAAAAGACCTGAAATGAAAGGACCAAGTGGAGATGTTAATTCACTTCTATCTGGATTAAAAACCAAAAGCATTAACATTAAAAAGGATGGTTCTAGTACAGTAAGTGTTTCCGAATTAAAAGAAATGAAAAAAGATTTAGAAAGACCCAAAAAATCTAGAAGAAAAAACAGTGAAAGAAATACTATAAGTTTGAACTTATAAATGTTTATCCATCATATATATATTTTTTATAATAATATATATAATGGTATTAGGTTTCATTATTTATGAATCCCTAGATTTAATGTACAATGCTACAAAATTAACTATAAATGTAATATTAGGTACATATAATTGGTATTTTGATATTAAACACCACCAACCGGAAGATAGATTTTTATTATTAGAAAATAAGATAGATGAACTAACAAAACAAATTGAATTAGTAAATTTGAAAAATATTAATTTTTCCTAGTATACTTTTTTTTCAATATCCTTTTCACACCTTTTTTCTTTTTTTTAGTTTTTTTCTTCCTTCTCTTCCTCTTCTTTGTTTTACCACCTATTTTAGTTTTCCCTTCATTCCAAGCTAACCCCAAATTACTAATCAATGTATAAACATCTCTATCCATTATGTCCTTTCTTTTATTACAGGATGAACCAATTGAAAATGGGCTACTCGACGATTCTCCTTTTTTTAAATAAAATTTAATATAAACTTCAATATTTATAATAGATTTATTAAAAAATATTTTTTGAAATATATTATCAATTTTTTTTTTAACATGAATTTCTTCTGGAATTTTTGTTTTTAATTTTTTATTTCTATAATCCAAATATCCACTGTCGGATAATATTTTTTTTATAATAAATAATTGTCTAATCAATGGGTTTTTTAAAAACCCCCTTCCTATTTTTCCTTTAATATAAGTAAATATTTTACCGTTTTCTCTTGGTGTAATACCTATTTTTTCTTTCATATAAATAGAAATATACTGCATAATAACGTCTACAAAACCAATTGCTTCTTTGTTTAAAGAAGAACCATATGCGTCCTCCAACCCAAATATATCTTCCTTTTTTAATAATTTTTCAAAAAAATATTTTTTTCTACCAACACTTTCTCCATAAAATTTTATTAAATAAGACTTTGTTTTATTTAAAAGGTTATCATTCTTTTTTAATTTTCCTTTTATGTAAAATAATTTATTTATATCTTTTTGTGTGTAATTGTTATTACTTTTATTACTATTCAAAATTTTTAAGTTTTCAAGCATTAAATCTTCTATCAAAAATATTTCATTATTTTTTTTAAATTTTCTGTTTTTATCTCTTCTTCTAGTATCTCTTATAACATTTTTATCAATATTTATATCGGTTTTTGTATTAAAAGAATTTGACATTCTCCATTCTTTCATATTTTCAAATTTATATTTGTTTTTATCAACATATTTTGGTATCATATTTTTTCTTAAAAATATATTTTTTAAATATGTAAATACTTTATCTTTTATTATTTTTTCATCTTGTATAGTACTATCAATATCAATAATTAAGCTTTTTTGTGTATATCCCAATAAATATTTTCGGTCAATATTTTTTAATCCTTTCTTTTTTGTTTTTGTTTTACCTTCGATATTTAAATAATCGATTTCTTCTTCTTCAATTTCATCTAATAAAAAGTCGATATCATAGAGCAATTCACTACCTCCTCCTCCATATTTTTCTGTATTTTTTTGTTTTATTTGATTATTAATAAAACGATTTAAATATCTATTTGTCAATAAATTTCTTCTTTGAGACAATGAAAATTCTGGTGTTATTTTTGTTATAATTGCTGTCATACCATTATAAATATTTTTTTTATTAGTGGGATCACTATATATAATCCTATCACCAATCATTAATTCTATTTCTAAAGGATCATTATTCTTAAATTTTGGTATTTCATTCCAAGTAAATGGGATATGATTCATTGAACCTTTTTTTAATTCGGATGTTCTATAAAAAATATTTAAATTATAACGCATAATATAAATAAATGAGATAAAAATTACATTTATTTATTTTAATTTTCCATCTTCTTTTGCCTTTTTCAATATTTTCATTGCCTTTTTAACTTCATCATCACTTACTTTACCATCGCCATCTAAATCTAAAATATCCTCGAATACCTTCCAACTTTCAGGTAATATGCAAAACTTACTTCTTTCATGAAATAAATGTTGTGTTAAAACAATAAACATAGTTGTTAATATCAATGACGTTATTATATCCCTTGTACCCATCCAACATATAGCAAATAATAATATCTGTCTAGCTATTGAACTTTTTAAATAAGATTCTTGGGTTTTACTTAACTTTATTGATATATATTTTGAACCTATATTTAGTAAAATCATAACAAGCCCCGCAAAAAATTTACTATTATTCAAATTATTCAAACCATTTTTTATACTTGAAAAAAAATCTGCATTTTTGGTAACCTTAACCATTATATATATATTAATAAAAAAATATATTATCTCCTAGAATTCACGGACATTATTTCACTACTTAATTTCATTTTTCTATCCATTTCTTCCCGATGCTTAAATTCGATATGTTTAGGAATATTCTTTACAAATAAACTCCCAACAGTTTTGTTTTCATATAGTTCTTTATTAGTTCTTTCTGCTAAATCTATGATATTAACCGGCACGGGCATTTCTGTTACGTCTAAATTATAATAACCAACCATACCTTCCATTATATCTATATTACAATCTATTTTTATTTTGTATAAAACCACTATTACACCTAAACACACCAATAAACAATTATTTATACCTGATTTACTTGAATATAATATTAAAGCTAATGATAATAGCTTAAATGTTAATGCATTTTCTGATTTTCTCAAAAAACGTAAATAATCACAAGGCATTGCATATAAGGAAACAACTATAATCAATAATAGTAAAACTTTTTTATTTTTCAAACCTTTCATTTATATATTAATATTATATTTATTTCAGTTTAAAATATAAAAAAAAATCTATATTTTTTATAAAGATATGTCACTTCAATTTTCAGAAATCAGTTTTAAGGAAGAACCTAATATAAAACCAAATAAGGAAAACGTAAAACAAAAAAAGAGAAAAAACCGAACAATTAAAAAAAGAAAACCTCATGAAAATATTGAACTCGATGAAAATAGTGGTAATTTAGGACAATATTACAAAAATCCATCTACGAATCATTTTTTAAATAACGATGGTGAATCTAACGATGGTGAATCTAACAATGGAGAATCTAACAATGGTTTAGCAAACTTTGATTCTCTTTCAGAAAATAATCAAAATGAGTTTCCTGAAAGACCTCAAATTACACAATATCCTCCTGAAAATGAAGATGAAAATACTGAAGAAAATTTTGATTATAATCCAAATATAACACCTTACGCATCAGAAAATTTTTCAAATAATTCATCAGAAAACAATTCATCCTACTATGAACACTTTGTACCCAATTTCTCAACTGCAAATGATTCTCAACAAATTAATGGAGTAAATAATGAATTGATGCAAAAATTAAATAACATTTTACACCTTCTCGAAGAACAAAAAGATAACAAAACTTCTAACGTAACCGAAGAACTTATTCTTTACCTGTTTTTAGGAGTTTTTATTATTTACACGGTAGATTCCTTTGCTAAAGTTGGTAAATATACAAGATAATATTATAATTTATTATTTTATATAAATTATAATGGATTCAATCAAAATTAACAAACTTGGAAGTAATAATGAAATAGTAGATAAAATAAATAATATATATTTCAGAGATATTATTGAGGCTAAAATAACTTGGTCAGGTCTTTCACATTCAAACTTCACAGTTGACATTAGTGGCACTAATACAAACACGCATAAATTTAGAATTTATGATAATCAAATTTACAACCTCTTTACGATAGATTTATCTAAAACAAAAGTTGATACAACATATTTAATAGATATTTCTAACGGTACTATCAAGTCCGCCGAATTTCAAGTTAATAGACCAACGTTTAATAATATAGATATTTCCTATAACATTTTTAAAATTGATGAAGAAAATCAAATTGTTAAACAAGGTGACCCAAATGTTTACATTAAATGGGATTATAGTGGAAATATTGACATGTATGAAGTAGAATTAAGTTGTAATAAATTTACAATACCCACTAATAAAAGAACATTACCTGGTGAAAATTTTACAAATTATAAAAATCAATTTACATATAATAATATTAAAAAAACACAACAAATTATTTGGGATATTTCTTTTAATGATATTTCCGGTAATAATAATTTTAGTTTCAACGACCATAGTGATTTTTTCAAAGTTATAATAAAAGATGTTGATCCTAGTAATAACATATCTAATAAAGATTTATCGGCTGTTGATATATCTTCCGCAAAATTTAATATTATTGCTCCCGAATTTAAAGTATTTGAAATAAGGGATGAAACAGGTAACGATATTAATGATAGAAAGATTGCTACACAAGGTAGACATGTTAAAATTATATGGGATTATAGTGGTAATATCCACGACATTATAATAGAACTATCAAATAATAGTATACAAAATAACAAAATAAATATTACCAATGGTTTATCTTCTAGTGATTTATCTTATAATTGGTTTATACCTTTTGATAATGATATTAGTGGTAGTAACTATAAAATTATTTTGAAAGCATGTAAGAGTCATTATGAAAGTCCGGAATGTAATATTTTAAACCACGTTAATCCAAAAGAATCTAACACGTTTGATATTTCAAACATCAACCCTATTCATATTACTTATACAAATACTTACAATCAAAAAGAAACAATTGATTTAACACCTTTATCTATAAGGAAAGATAGTAGTAAATGGTTTCGTGGTATTCCAAGTATTCCAGACTTACTATATTTTTATGATACCATAGATATTTCTTGGAATGAAACTACTCCTTTAACCAAGGGATATCAAGTTAAAATTGATATATCTGGATTAGATGTTAACTATCGTAAAAATATTTTATTTCATGAAGTAAATGCACGATATCCTGCAGCTGATACAGAGTTTCCAAACGGTGTTTTTAAAAAGACTTTTGATTTAAGTTTAAATGAACATGGTGAGTTATATTTCAACAATAATTATATGATTGTTGTTTCTAAAGATGGTAAAGAAAACTTCTTTTCACCACCTTTTAAAATTAATAGACCAGTATTTAATAATATAAACTATAAAATTCAAAAAAAACCAAATAGTAGAGTCGAAACTTTTGATATATCTGGTCAAGAAATTTCACAAGGCGATAGAATAACAATTAATTGGGATTATAGTGGTAATATAAAAGATGTAGATTTAGAATTATATAGTCATAACTACACAATACCCGTTAATAACATTTTAGATGATAATAAAAATGTGAGTATTGATAATGTAGTAAAAACAGCTAGTTTTATTTGGGATGTTTCTTATAATGAAATTAGTGGAAATAGTTTTTATACAGAATTTCCTGAAAATAAATATTTTAAAATCATATTGAAAGATAAAGATCCTAGTAATAATATTACAGCAGTTGATTTATCTTCATCTAAATTTAATATAATTGCTCCAAGATTAGGTAAAATAACATTAATAGATGAAACTGGTACTGATGTCAAAAAATCAAGAAAAATAAAACAAGGTAAAAATTCAAAAATAGAATGGGATTATAGTGGTAACATAAATAATATCCAATTAGAACTTTCAAATAATATTATGAACATATGTCCATATAAAATAGTTGGTATTAATAATTCTACAAATACATTTACACTTGATAATGTTGACGATTTAAATATTGGAGATGAATTAACATTTAAATCAACTTCTACATTACAATTTGAAAATCTTAAACATGATGGCAAATATATTATAAGTACGGTAAACTCTATAAATAAAACAATTTATTTATCCGTTTTTTTAGATGTATCATATAATGTAATGGATATATCATTTAACCAAGATTCTTTAACATTAAATACCGTTGAAAATTTAAGCGTTAATGATAAAATTAAATTGTTTTTTGATTCACCTCCATTTACAGCTGGTAATCAAAGTATGACTTTAACGGAAAAAGAATATCAAATAGCTGAAATGTACCAAAACAAAATAAGATTAAAAGAAATTGGTGAAATGAATACAAAATGGATTGATATAAGTACAAATGATTTGGATGAGTTTGGTTCACGCGAAGGCGAACCCAACATGAGTGATTTTAACATATATATAAAAAAGGACTTTACAAATGATTTTCCTGAAAATAATTTCACATTAGAAAAAGCTTGTGGTAAATTATATAGACTAAAAAATTTGTCTATTTTATCTTCTGTTATAAATGATGGTAATTTCACATATACGGTTCCTATAAATGATGGTATAAAGGGTGAAAATTTTAGTATTGTAATAAAACCTATAACAGGTGGATATCAAAATTTATCTTTAGTTGATAAAATTGATAATTCGATTCTTGATTATGTATTTGATATTTCTCACAATAGATTTTTAAAAATAGAAGTTTTTGGTGATAAAACAAATGCACCTGTTAGTTTTGAATACAAAATCTATACTATATCAGGTAAAGATATTACACTAGAAGGTATATATGGTTTAAATATTGGAGATGAATTAGTATTTAACAATCAAAAAAATAGTTTTATAAGTAGTGATACTGTAAACAATTTAGAACCATTAAAAACATATAAAATAAAAACTATAATAGGTAAAAAAATAACAATAGTACCAGGAGACATCGTAAATGTAGATGATGTTAACGCTATTACTATTACAACAACCGAAATATACAATAGTATGTTTGAAAAAAAAATAAATGGGAATAAATTTTTATTATTTTTTAAAAGAAATAATATTTTAAAATTTAACATATCTAGAGAAGCATTGGATGTTGGTTATAATTTTTTATTAGTTGGACCATTATCCAGACAGGAACCTCCTGAAAATTCTTTAACAAATTTAAATTCATGTAGTAATGTTAAAGTTAATTTATATGTATTTGAAATTCAAATAAACATGATTTTTGAAGAAAAGAAAAATAGTAAACAAAAATTTGATATTGAGAACAATGAAGATTATTATTTATTATTAAGAAGTAACGATAACAACAAATATTATGATATAAGTAGCAATATATTTAAAATAAAATACTTTGATGATTGTGAAAAATTTCCTTTTGGGAGATTTAATAATTCAAAAACAAATTTAAAACTCTATCCATTTTTGGATAGTGGAAATACTATACAAGGTCGAAATCCTATATTTAATAGTTCTATACAAGTAAAAAAAAGTTCGAGAATGAGTTATATTAGTAGAAATAGATATATTGATAGATAATTTTTAATTGTCTGTTTTTAGATTGTGGTAATTACCATGATATTTAAAACCAGGGCGTTGTAGGATATTTCGAGATAATGGTGGAGGTGAAAATGTGGAAGAATTTGGTTCCAACGTACTTTGTTGTAAGATAATAGGTCTGAACTGAGATGGACAAGATGCCTGTCGCAAATTAGTAGGAATAGCTCTTATAGAACCACTTGAAGTTGCGCGCCTCATTTCTTGTGTACATGACCTAAATGCAAAATCGGCATTACATTCGTTAGCATCCATGGAAAGTGATTGTTCTGCGTTAAACCCAAATGATTCTCCAACAAGTTCAGCATTCATATTTGCAGCTAGAAAGAAACAAACAACACCATCTTTCTTTGCATCTTCAATTGCTTTCTTCAAAATCGACCTGTTACAAATTACAGATTTATTATCCTGACCATCGGTATTTAGAGCAAAAAGCCCCATAACATTTGGTACAATACCGTTTTTAGTATTTTTATTTCTATAGTCAATAACCTGTTTGTGAAGTCTTTTTACGGCCATTGTGGCCGTATCATATAACTTTGTCATTCCTCTAGGCTTTGCCCAATCATTTGCCTCTCTTTGTGAGATAATAACATCATTAAATTCTACATTTTCCATTCTTTTATAAGTATTTGTATCGAAAAATGTGACACTAATATTTCCTTCCTGACCATTATTAATACAATCAGATGTGATATTTTTGACCCATTCATAACAACCTGTTGCAGAAGCTTTTTTCATATTTTCCATTGAACCAGAACAATCGCCACAATAACTTGCAATTACAGCTTGTGGAGGAACAGTTGGACGAAGTTTTTCTTCAGAACGTTTTACGTTAGAGAGACAAGACAACATTATTTATAATTTGTATAAGTTCTTTGTTTTTTTTATTTATTGTATCTATTGATACAATAAATAAATCAATTTTTTATTAAAAAATCTTTGTCTATTTTTTTGGTTTATAAAAAATATATAAATATTCATTATCATGTCTACAAGGACCCATATCAATTTTACCTTTTAATCTAAAACCTAAATTCTTTGCCTTTAAAATAATATCATTTATTGGTTCCATATAATATTTATGTTCATTTCTAATGGCTAAAGGACCTTCATCTTCTTTAATTGTTTCAATAAAATAACCAATGTTTTTATCTTTATCCAAAGTAAAATCACTTTTATATTGGAAATTATCGAATTTTACATAACTCTTTGTTATTCTTTTATTTGTATATTTCTGAGGGTCTATGGTAAAAACATCATTAGCTTTAACTCTTGGGTTAAATTTTTCTCTGTCCATTAAATGAACCGCCATATAACCTCCCGGTTTTAACCATGTATAAATATTGTGAAATAAACCCTTTTTATCTTGTATATAATATAATTTCTTATCAAACATTAAAACATGAGACAATGATAATTTATTAATTTGATATGAATGTGTAACATCGCCATGTATAAAATTCAAAGTTGGGTGTTTTTTTTTACATCTTTCAATCATTTCAAATGAAGAATCTAACCCTGTTACTTTGAATCCTTTTTTATGTAATAATTTCACATGATTTCCAGTACCACAATTAATATTTAATATATTACTTTTATTGTCAATATCAGTTGTTTTTATAAGTTCATCGATTTCATATTTATTTTTTACAATATCAAAAAACAAAGAATCATAAATAGAACAATAAAATTTACTCCAAATATCTTTTCCTTTTACATAAATAAAATTTTTACCATTCATTTTTTTATCAATAATATTTACGTTATTATTCATACTTTCTTTAAACCCTTCTCGGAAATCATGTTCATTAGAAGCGAACCCTTCCTTTATATGTTTATACATTGGTATATATTTAAAGTAAATATTATGTATTAAAAACATAAAAACAAAAAATAAAATTATGCATATTTTTAAATTCAAAACTTTAATAAGTTCCATTATATGTACAATGCTATTATTTTTTATATAAAAAGATTATAATGAATAGTATTGACATAAATGATAAAAGAGATGTTAAGGAATTTAAGGGTATTGTATTTTCAAAATATAAAAAATCGGATGCTAAAAAGGAATTGCTAAAAGCAATAGTAAATAATAAAATAGAACAATCTTGTTATTGGGTTTCCGAATTTGTTTGTTCTGGTCATTTTTCTGAAATATGGGAAATAATATTAACTGTAATAAGTAAAAATATACATTTAGGAAATCCAAAATTACCAATTTATATTGAATTAAGATTTAACGAATTCAAAAATATTATAACTAATGGATATGTTGGCAATGAATTAAAATTAAGGAATAATCCTAAAATTAGAATTTTATTCGCAGAAATTGTTTCTATTCTGTGTTTATCCAAAAAAAAATTAGCTTTTGATAATATTAAAATATTGAAAGAAGAATTTAATATTGCAAATTTATCATTCAAATTAAAGGCTGATAAATTAAATTACGGTCAAAAATTTTTCAAAAGGGAGGACCCTAAAGAACTTTTTATAGGTGTTAATGAATTTGCTTATCATATTTCTAAAACTTCGTATAATAATCAATTGGCTTGTTATTGGTTGGAATGGTTGTTGGGTTATGAACAAATATGTTTCAAAGAAAATAAAATTAGAAAGGTGGGAGGAAGAAGAAATATGCCGGTACAAGAGAAATTTCAAAAGGATACAATATGGATCATATGGGAAATATTACTATATGAATCTAAACAAAAACACAATATTATACACAAAATCATTAATTCTTTATTGAATTTGTTTTGTTTAAAATATTCTCAATCCTGTCCCAAAAGAAGAAGAAATATAATTTATTTTTCCATTTCATTAATAACAGAACATGTTGATTTAAATATTAAAATGTGTAAAAATAACTCTATTGTTGCAGAAATTTCCAAAAAAATAAATGTTGTTTATAAACAAATCAAAAAAAACGAAATTACGCCGGAAACAGATTATTTGTTTAATAATTCTCTTAACGCTGGAAATCTTGAAAAAACTATTTCAAAACTTGAGAAGATGAATACTTTGATGAATGTTGTTACTAGAAATTAATATTCTACACCATCATCGCTTTTTATCTCCAATTGTTTTTCATAAATTTCGATTTTAGATTCTTTCCTTTTTAAATTTACTATTTCCAATATTTTTTTATTTTGTAATTTTTTAAATTTAATATTTTCCTTTTTTATATAAATTTTTAATATTTTTAACATGATTCTACATATTATATTATTAATAATTTGGAAAATTTTAATCAGCCCACCTGTTGTTCCTATTAATTCTATAATATTTTCAAAGTTATTTTTTCTATATTTATATAACCATAATTCTGATAACCCTCCAACTAATAATGTATTTAATATTATTAAAACCCAAATGAAAATACATTCGAATTTATTTTTAATTTTTTGACTCACATTATAATTTGGTAACTTTTTTTCATCTATAAAAATATCCTGATAATAAAGTGGTTTTGAAGCTGTATAATAGACAAATCTTGGAAAATTCCAAAAAAATATAAAAAAACACGAACTTGTTATCAAAGGTAAGTAAATTACATTTCTAGCTTCTTCAAAAAATATAAATACTATTCCGAAAAATAAAGGGAAAAAAATTCTCTTTATTTTTAATTTATTGTTACAACAACATTTTATTGAGTAGTCGCACCAACATTTAGTACACATTTACACAAAATAAAAAAATAATTTTAAATAACTTTTATAATCCTTTTGTATATATGAAAAAAATTTATTTTTCTTTAAAAAATAATTTTGATTGGGAGTCATATGAAAAAAAAGTTTATAATAATATTGTAAATTCATTAGAAAAAGTAGAAGTTACTTGGGACCTAAAAGAAATGACCGAAATCCCATCTTTTACAATAATATTTAAACAAATTGCTTTAATGAAAAAAATTAAAGAAAGTATTGAAAAAAACATTGGGAAAAATATTGTTATTGTTAGTTCTGTTGAAAAAAAAAATTTTTTATTGTGGGTATTTGCCTATATTTATAAACCTGTAAATGAAACAATAATTAAAAAGAACTAATTGGTCTATTATCTAACCAAAATTTAATTTTTTTGTTGTTTTTAACAGTTTCAACAATCCTTCTTAATTTTTTACAATCTTTTAATGCTTCTAATACACCTTCTTTATTGTCAAAATATTCAACTAAAAATGAATAAATTGAAACATCTGCTAATGATAACTTATTACCAATAGAAAATTGGCTATGTGTTTCATTAATTGTTAATAAATTATCAAATTTTTGTAATTTTTCTTTTAATGTTTCACAGAACCATTTTTCCATAGTGTATTTATTATATTTATTTTTTTCGACGATGTAATCACCTTTAAAATCTCTTAAATACTCACAATAACTATCTATAACTGATGATTCAATTTCATTTGAACCCATGAAATTAAATCTACGAGCAATATATCTTTCTATTGATTTGGATTGAGAAATAATAATACCATCCACTTCTAAAAATGGTACTTTATCCATGGATTTAGTTAATTTACCATCGGATTTATCTTTATCAAATTCATCTCTTGTAAAATTATATGTTGCCCAATTATTAATTTTGAGTGGATATCTAAAATCTTCATAATCCTCACCTGATGCAGCCAATAAAATTCTTGATATTTCGACAATACCCTTACCATTAAAATAAGTTAATTTCATTATAATATCATTCGTTAATTTTTTTTAAGTAATAAAAATAGTAAATAATTTTATTCGTATAATTTATATGGAATCTATTAAAAATACATTTTCTGCAATTAATCCATTTTCAAAAACAATCACTCCCATGGAAAACATAACTAATGATGTTACAGAAAGACTAGGTAATGTTACTGAAGGATTGGATAATGTTAAAAATACGGTTTCTTCAACCCTTAAAGATATTACAGAAAAATCTAACACTCTAAAAATTATGGATAAATTTTCTTTAACTCCTCCAACCGTTGAAGAAATAAAACAATCTGTTACTCCTATAAAAACAACCAGTGTATTTAGTTGGGGTACTAGATTAATTTTATTATTTATCATACTTGCATTACTTGCTACAAATTCGTATAAATATTTAGCAAAAGGGGAAGATGGATTTTTGAAGAACTTAGTTGAGTCATTTTTAAATGTTTTAGATACTATTAAAGATTTTTTTGAAAATACATTCAAAGGTACAAAATTAGGTGGTAACATAATTATTACTTCGATAAAAGACTTTATAAACTTATTAAAATCTCTGCTCTTATCTATTAAGTCCAAAGAAGACATTTATGTAAAACAAAAAAAAGACAACAACAATATAGGTGATAACAACAAAGTAGGGGGTAATAAACTTACTAAAAATAGCAAAGTCGGTAAATCTGTAAATAAAAATAAAAAAAAAAATAATAAACCAAACAATGATACATCGGATAGTAAAATCCAAATGAAAGAAGGAGGCTATTGTTATATTGGTTATCAAACACCCCACAATGCATGTATTAAAGTAGAAGATGTTGGTAAGTGTATGTCAGGAAAAGTTTTCAAAACAAAAACAATGTGTGATGATTACATTCCAAATATATAATTTTACACATTTTTTTATTAATAATTAATTTAATTTTTAATGAAATTAATTATTGTACCATCTATGTGAAAAGTATGGGGGTGATTCTTGACTATCTGAGTCTGTACACATATTTGGACCAACACGGACTATACTATTAATTTCTACAGGATTTAAGGCACTATTAAAATATCTTAATGATGAAATTTCCCCATTAAAACCATATCCAGCGTTTTCCCCTTTCTGACTCAAATGAATATCTCCATAATTTTGTCTAGGTAGACTTTTTAAAATTATTCTCTTAGATAATTGACCATTTATATAGGCATCAAATTGTTTATCTTTTACTCTTATTATTACATTAATCCATTTACCAGTAGGTAAATTTCCAACAGTTATCATATCTTCTAAACTATCTCTATCACCCACTTTATTACCGGTAAAAGTTGATAATACAACAACCAAATCATTGCTTAAATTCACGCCATCATCATTTGTTGTTTTTTTAGCTCTTATATATAAACCGGGTGTTGCGTCGGTATTACTTCTATGTAATATTGAATTTCCCGGATTTATAGATCCCTTGCTGAAAATATGGTAAAATGATTCTGTTTCGTTTTCATTAGAAATATCATTACCTCCAACCGAACTAGAAACACCACAGGTTGAGGTTGGAACATCTTGCGGACCCTTTAAAAATATCCATACAGACCATGTAAATTCTAAACCTTCTCTTTCATTTCTAGAACGTAAAATAGGAATAGATTTGTCTTTTCTTGGGTCGGTTGATATAGACTTTGGCATAGTTCCATCTCTTCTACATGTTACAACATATGGATTTGGATTTGGAGAAAGGAACCATGATAAAAATAATACAAATAATCTCAATAATATAAAAAAACAAATTAATACTAAAAGTAGAAATGATATTTTTGCAACCAATGTATTTGACATTAAAAATTCTTTTGAACCATTTACAAGATTTTTTTTACCATAATCATTTAATCCACCAATATTAGTAGCTTCCTTATTATTAAATGTACTCCCAAAATTTGCTAATTTTTCAGCCATCACTATATATAAATAAAATTAGATAATTTTATTTATAATATTAAATTACAAAACTGTTTATTTCTTTTGAATCTTCCATAAATGCTATCTTTAATCTATATTTATCAAACAAATCACTTAACCAATTACCACCACTATATCCCGCTTTATAAATAGCATATGCTTCTTCTGGTTGAACAGCTCTTGTAAAATATTGCATTGTTGCTAAAAACCCACTATATCCATCTTCTCCCAATGGTTGTCTTGATGGTGGTGGTGTTAGTGGTGTTGTGGGAACAATATCTTCAGTGGGAACAATATCTCCAGGTGGATTAATTATAATTTTTGAACTCGTGGGTTGTTTCCTATACGGTAATGAAATCACTTTTGAATTAACTATCTTTCCATCTATATATACATCCATCGATCTATTTCTATAAGATAATAAAACATGTGTCCATTTTTGAATAGGAAATCTTTCTACGGTTGTTGTTTCTATATTTGTCCAGTCGTTACCTGTAGCCATTTTTATTTGTAAATCGTTAACATTTTCATCCAAGTAAATCTCTAAATATGCATTTGTTTTGGCGTCGTCGACGATCGCCAAAATATGTTTTTTTTTGGAAAATTTATATGTATATTCTTTTACATAAACCCAAAAAGAATATGTAAATATACTTGAAGGAATAATCTTATCATTTTTTATTTCAACTTTTTGGTTGGCCTCCTTTAATCTGAAAAGTGTTTTTTTACCTCCATCTTTAAAAACCCAGTTATATAAAAATATTAATATAACAATTATAACGATACATAAAACTATCTTTTTATAATCCATAATATAATATACAATTAGAGTTTTTTTTTAAACTATTGGTGGGTTTCTTAATTTTAAAGAATTATATAACAAACTAATTTCTGTATTTGTTAATTTGGTTGGATAATAAACCACATTACAAATTCCTCCAGATATTCCGTTTTCTTCCCCAATTACTATTTTATCGCTTTTAATATAAGGTAAAATAACATCATTTGACACTTGTAGTTTTGAATTTACAAAAATTTCAACTATTCCTAAATTATAATTAATAACAATATTATTCCATTTTTGCATTTTTAATACATTTTTATCAAATATTGTAAACATATTCGCGGTTGACCCATTTCTTAATATTTCAATTTTTAATTTATTTTCTTTCATATTATACGATATTTTGGGGTTATTGGAGTAATTTATTATTGTTGTGTATTTATTATAACTGGGGTTCTTATTTGGTGGTTGTGCATGTAGATTTACCCATAAAGACAAACCGTAATTATAACTTTGATTACAATCGGAAACACCACTATGTATAAAATTACCACTAAAATCATATGAACCACAATCTTCTAAATTTTGGAATGTTTTATCGGTTTCTGTTTTTCTATCTAAATATATAGGTTTACTTACTAATTGAGTGTTGGTATCAAAGTATTTCTCATCTTTTTCGGCTGCATTTTTCTTTTCCAATTTTAATTTAGTTAATTCATCCATTCCTTTGCTTATTTTATAACCAACTAAATGAGTATATATTGTATAATTTGATAAATTACACTCCAAATCAAAAAATTTATTGTTAGGGTTGGTATTACATGTATTAAAATTACAATCTTCTGACCAGTTGTCGTTATCAATTGCATTTGCCATACTTTTCAGTTCATCTTCTTCCAGAAGATCCATTTCCTTTTTAGTTTTTTCAGCAACTATTTTATTTACATTAAAATATCTATCTTCAATATTCGTATTTGTTTTTAGATAATTGAACAATCCATTTATATCATTATATAGTTTTAGTCCAATAATTTTGTTCCACATATTTTCACTAATTTTATCACTAACAACTTTTTTTAATTCATTTAATTCTTTTTGTTTTTGTTCAACCTTTTTTTCAACCTTTTTTTCAGATGTTTTTTTTTTTTAATTATTTAATTCCCCACTATTTTTTTTTTTTTTAACCAAACCAAATAGATTTTTAACGATTAAAGGTATTAAAATATAACTTGATATTAAGATTATTTGTCCTAATAATAATACATATACAACCTTGGGTGTATTAGTAAAATCATTGTGTAAAAATTCTACAATACCAAATAATATACATGGAATAAAAAATATTAAATTTAATAAAATTTTAATAACTGGAAATTTTTTCATAAACTGTGAATTTATAAGAAATTTATACAACATAACCATTAATGATAACCCTATCATTAAATATATCAATTGTACAATATATCCTGTTACGCCCAATTCTATTGTTTTTTTGTTTAATATTGTGAAGAAAAATGAGACAAATACAAGTAATCCTCCCAAATATAAAGCGGATGATAATAAATCACTTTTTATTTTTTCAAATAACCAAAACATATTTCCTTTTAAATCATTAAAATCTGGTCTATCCTCAGGATTATTTTGAACTTTAATTAAAGAAAACAAACCAATAAATCCCATTATAAAAAATATTATATTACCAATAAAATAACTGACTTTTCGTGCTTTATATCTAATTGTTGGTGAATTCTCTTGGGTTATTTCAGCATCGCTATAAACATTTATCATTTTTTCTCGGTCAATTTGATACATCATAAAAGACATGAATAATCCCAAACAAAATAATATAATCAATCCCTTGGTTTGGTCATTATAGAAATTTTCTTTTATTTTTCCAATATTTATACCCATAAATAAACTAATCATAATAAACAAAATAATGTAAAAGGGATATTCAACCCCTGAAATTTTTTTATTTGATTTAATTAATACATCCTTTTCACATGATGTTGTTGGTGTATTCCCTCTTTTTCCTTTCATACATTTCCCTAGTTCTTCTTCTTCTTCTTTCTTGACTTTATTTCTATTATTTATCAAAAAAGGTATTCCGAAAGATAAAAATGAAATAAAAAACACGGTCCATGTAATATTTTGTCTATGTAGCATAATACTTAGTAATTTTACTGTATTTTTATTTGCCATCTCCGATTTTATTAATCCTATTGAAACGATACACATAAAAAAAATAAAAGCTAAACTAACACCAAAATTAATATTGTTTTCTGTATTTTTTTCTTCAAAACCCCATTTTTGAAAAAAATAGATAACAGTCCCCAAGACAGCTAATAATATTGTATAAATAAAAACTTGTCCAACACGGTCCCAAAAAACGTCTAAAATTTGTCCATTTATTATTCCATTTAAAATTTGTTTGAAAATAACAACCTTACTATCTAAAAGTAACATGAATTCCGGAAATATTTGTTCTATTCCAGATGTTAAAATAAAAGAAAAAACTATTGAACTTAGTAATGACGGTATAATCAACATTGGTGTTTTTTCCACATTGTTATGATCCAATGGATAGTTGTGGAGGTGTCCCAATAATACAATAGAACCAATAAAATGTGCAATTGAAGTTAAAGCCAACAAAAATTTTATAAAAGTCCAATTACCAACTTTATCATTTGATTCTCTATTTGCATGTAGATAAAGTCCGATCCAAGATGGTGCTAAAAAAATACTAGTAATTTCCCATGCTTTATAATTGAAATTCATAATATTATATATATATAATATTATATAACATTATTGATTTATTTTTTGTAAAACTCCCTTATCTCTGTGACAATTTGGACATAAAGCTGCTAAATTGTCAACATGATTTGTTCCACCAAATTGTAAGTCTCGTTTATGGTCTACTTCAAAAGTAGCTCCTAACATATTACCACAATCAGCACATTTCCATCCTTGACTTGAAGCCACGTATTTTTTCTTTGTTTCACTCACCGACCTTGATACACCAACCTTTCCGGAATTCATCATTCTTTTCATTTGTGCGGAAGTATTTATATGATTAAAATTGTTTTTCTCCTTTTTTGCAAAAAAGGGAGTAATAAAATCTGCGGTATTAGAATCTATCGGCATATATTTTACTAAATTTGATGCACTCAAAATTGCACTTTTTGATTCATTTGGGTGTTTTTTGATAAACAAATACAATGATAACCCACCAAATGCTATTGTGGCCATTTTATAATATTTTTTCCATCCCATCAACATATTCATATATTTACCATCATAATAAGTATTTGCTACAAGAAAGGCTGTAACTCCAAATATTATAAATTTTAATTTAATATTCATTTTATATTATATTTTTATTTAAATTTTCTTAATATCGAATTGTATTTCTTTTTTACCTTGGTATACAATTAAACAGTTTTTTGTATCAAAAATTTTTTTTATGATTTGTCTTGTCTTTTCTTTTGTTAAACTATTTACTTTTTTTATTTTTTCATCCAAAGTAACAACTTTTCTATTCTTGTTATTCAATTGATATAAAAATTGATTGGCATAAAAATTTCTAACAGCATTAACACTATTTAAATTAGATTGATATATTCCCATTTTATATTTCCTTTTTACTTGTAATAATTTATTTGATGATATTAACTTTTTTGAATATAATTTACAAATTTCGAATATTTTTTCTATTACCTTTTTAATATTTTTATCTAATGTTGAAACTGATATATATACTACTGTACCACACATATTTGTAATGGGTGAACATGATATTCCGTAAACTAAATTTAATTTTTCTCTTAGTTCGCGAAGTAATAACGACGTTAATCCCCTTGATAAAATGGAAGACACCATATTTAGATGGTGATAATCTTCGTCATTGATAAATAAATCTAGTGGTAAGCAGATTTCAATATTTGTATTTTTTGATTTACTATCATTTAAATAAACTATTTTTTTATTATTTTGAAAACACCCCGACTTTGCTATTTTATATGAACAAGACTTAACTTTTTTACACTTATTTGTTAGAATTTTAAACTTTCTTAATACTTCATCTTTGTCTATACCTGTACTTATTATAAATAACATGTTATTTTTTGTATAAAATTCATTAAAATGGTCTTGTAGTTTTTTTCTCGTCATAGTTTTTAATATATTTAATTGCTGTTCTTCATCATTCGAATATTGCATACCTTCAACTGTATATAATTCCTTACAAACTTTGTCATGTAATTTCCAAGATGGTTTATTTAAATATTCATTTAATTCATTTTCTACGGCATTTTTCTCCCTTTTTACATCTGACTCTGTAAATTTTGGATTTATCATTGTTTCAACAATGTATTCTAACATATTATCAAAAAAATCAGATAATCCTTTTATCCAATAACGATTTGTTGATATACTTGTATGTGCGTTTGATTTCACACCATATTTTTCCCAAAATACGGAACATGATTTTAATTTACATTTTTTCCATGCATCTGTTAATACATGTTCTAATATATGTGAAATTCCAGATGTTTCTTTTTTTTCAAAATAAAATCCCCCAAATAACATACATTCTACTAATGTTATTTTTGATTTTCTTGGTAATATTAATAATTTATATCCATTTACTTCGAGTAATTCGGGTACTTTATTGTAATAAGAAATATTTTTTTTTATTGATTTTTTTGTTTTATTTGTTTTTTTCTTTTTTGTTTTTTTCTTTTTTGTTTTTATCATAATATATATTACTTGTTATAAAAATAATATATACTAAGTATTAAAGCTCCGACAAACCCTGCTTGTAAATACTTTTTTCTTGTTTTATATAACTCAATGTTTATCGATTCTTTCGGTTTATAATGATTATAATATATTTCTAAATTTTCATAAAAATCAAAGACCTCCATTTTTAGAGATTTATAGATCTTTTTTTTAATAAAAAATACCCATTTCATAAAGGATGACCTTGAACCCAAATAAGGTTGTACTGGATATTTATCCAATAATGATGTGTAATATTCTCCCAATGGATTCATTGGTAAAAATACTGGAATATTTTGAATAAAATTATAATATTTTTTCTTTGTAACTTTATTTGGATAAGTCGGATACATAACCGAAATTGTTTCTAAAATAAAAAAAAACTGAGGTAACCAAATTTTATGATTCAAACTCATAATATAAGTAAAACATATAAAAACATTTTGATTCAAACATATATATGTATAAATCAAATCCAAACGTATGTAATAACTGTGGTAAACCAGGGCATATTTATAATAATTGTAAAATGCCAATTACAAGTTATGGTATTATTGCTTCAAGAGATGTTGGAGAGGAAAAAGAGTATTTGATTATGTGTAGAAAAGATTCATTGGGATATGTTGATTTTTTAAGAGGTAAATACCCAATATACAACGATGAATATATTAAGAATTTAATAGATGAAATGACATTGGATGAAAAACAAAATATTTTAACAAAAGATTTTTCCGAATTATGGAATAAATTATGGGGTAATACAACGATGATACAGTATAGAAGTGAAGAAAAAAATTCGTCTAATAAATTTTACCAAATTAAAAGAGGTATAAAAATAAATAATTTTGAATCATATAATTTAAAATCTTTGATTGATGAAAGTAAAACTACTTGGGTCACTCCTGAATGGGGATTTCCCAAAGGAAGAAGAAATTATGGAGAAAAAGATTTACAGGCTTCAACAAGAGAATGGTATGAAGAAACTGGTATATCATTAGAAAAATTACATATTATTAATAACATTGTACCATACGAAGAATGTTTTATTGGTTCTAATTATAAATCTTACAAACATAAATATTATTTAGCTGTAATTAAAGAAGATGTTTCAATTGCTAATTATCAAAAAACGGAAGTTAGTCAATTGAAATGGGTTAATTTTGATACATGTTTAAAACATTTAAGACCCTATAATTTAGAAAGAATAAATATTTTAAAAAAAATAAATAAAATTTACAATAATTATAGTTTAATCTAATATTATATTATTATAATTATGTCAGACTCTAAAAGAAATTCAGATTCTCCATTTGATAATCAGAGTGAAGAAGAAATGGTTTTTACATCAACATCAGAATCATCCGAAACATCTCAACAATCCACTGACAATATACAAACATTTGGTACTTCAATTGATGCTTCTGTAAAATCTGAAGATTCAGAATCATTTGATACTTCGCCAGAAGAGGAATCTTCCGTAAAATCTGTAATTGCAACTGAAGGAACATTTGATACTTCACTAGTAGATGAACCTTCTGTAACCAAACCGGTGATTGTAACGGAAACTGTAGGTTCATTTGATACTTCACTAGTAGATGAACCTTCTGTAACCAAACCGGTGATTGTAACGGAAACTGTAGGTTCATTTGATACTTCACTAGTAGATGAACCTTCTGTAAAACAATCAACGAAATCTCTTGAAAAGGAACCCTCTGTAACAGAACCTGTAGAAGCGGAACCTTATTATTCTTTAAACAAAGACGGTCCTGTTGAACAGGGAAAAACAATTGTACAACCTTTAGCAAAAATACCAAGATTAGAAGATATACAAAATGAAGAAAAAGAAAATATATCACCTGTTCTACTACTTAAAGGTAAAAAATGTCCAAATGGTTTTAGACAATCACCGAAAAAAGACGGTACATGTAAGAAAAAGAAAAAAGTTATAAAACTTTCTAAAAAACAATTAAAGGAAATAAATGAAGACTTGAAAATGAAAGAACCTAGTTTAATGGATAAAAGTAGTTGTAATGAACTAATTTCAGATCTTAATGGTATTATCAATAAATTAACATTGGAAGAAAAAAAATATAATGAAATCCTTCGTTGTATTAGTAATAAAAATAGGGAAAATATTTCAGAAGATTTGAATTTTCTATATCCTTTGTTGGATGACCAAAATTTTAATAAAAAAATCTCATTAAAAAAAGAATTCTTTGATGCTAAATATATACCAAAAAAACCCGAAGAGTATGAAAACATTGAAGAATTGGCAAATAAATTATGTGAAGGAAAAGAATTTGAATTATCGGCTCATCAAAAATTTGTAAGAAATTTTCTTTCTTCACACACACCTTATAATAGTTTACTTTTATTCCATGGTGTAGGAACCGGAAAAACTTGCTCGGCCATTTCAGTTTGTGAAGAAATGAGACTGTACACAAAACAATTAAAAAATAAAAAAAAGATTATTGTTGTTGCAACGCCAAACGTACAAGAAAATTTTAAGCTCCAACTATTTAATAAAGATAAATTAAAAGAAATAGATGGTTATTGGAATATCAAATCTTGTACAGGAAATGGTTTTATAAAGGAAATTAATCCAATGTTTATGAAAGGTTTGTCTAGGGATAAAGTTATTAAACAAATTAAAAAAATTATAAGAAATTCTTACTTATTTATTGGTTATACCGCTTTTGCGAATATGATAGATAATATAATGGAAAATGTATCAATTGATGATTTAGAAGACGAAGAAAAACTAAAAAGAGGTCTTAAATTAATAAAAAAGGAATTTTCAAATAGAATGATAGTAATCGATGAAGTTCAAAATGTTAGATATATAGAAGGTAAAGGAAAAAAAACAACGGATTTTCTAATTAAAGCACTTAAATACACAACCAATACAAAACTACTATTACTTTCGGCAACACCAATGTACAACAGTCCCAGAGAAATAATTTGGTTATTAAAATTAATGAATTGTAATGATGATAGATTCGTTATAGAAGAAAAAGAAGTTTTTGATAAAGATGATAATTTATTAATTGTTAACGGCGAAGAAGTCGGTAAAGAAATATTAATAAGAAATAGTACAGGTTATATTAGTTATGTAAGAGGTGAAAACCCTTTTGCATTTCCATTTAGACTTTATCCAAATGATTTTAATTCCCCACATTCAATAAAAAAATTACAATATGATAGTGGTAATACTTGGTATCCTAAGACAGAAATAAATGGAAATACAATTATTCAACCCATTAACGTATTGGATATTTTTATTACAAAACTTGGTAGTTATCAACACAGAGCATATAATTTTATAGTAAATGAACTTAAAAAAAAAAAAATTAAAAAAACAAGTAAAGGTCCTCAATTGGCCGATTTAGATTCTTTAACGCAATTATTAAATTTATCATATCCAATAATTAAAGATGATAATTGGAATAAAGGTGATATGAAAGAACTTTATGGTATTAAAGGTTTGAAAAATTGTTTTTTATTTAAACAAAAAGAGAAATATGATTTCTCTTATAAAAGAAAAATTTTAGAAAAACATGGTAAAATATTTTCCCAAGAAGAAGTAGGTAAATATAGTGGTAAAATAAAAAATATTTGCGATTGTATAAAAAAATCCAAAGGTATTATTATAATTTTTTCACAATTCATTTATGGTGGTTGTGTCCCTGTTGCATTAATATTGGAAGAAATGGGCTTTAAAAGAAACGGACAACGCTCTTTATTTAAAGAAGATTATTCGAAAACAATTGAACCATTAAATGTTTTAACGATGAAACCTAGAGGAGAAGGTGAGTTTAAACAAGCCCAATATGCTATGATAACCGGTGATAGAAAATTATCAGTAAACAATAATAATGAAATAAGAGCAGCAACAGATGAACAAAATACTAATGGTGAACTCGTGAAAGTTATTATAATATCAAAAGCTGGTTCGGAAGGATTAGATTTTAGAAATATTAGACAAGTTCATATTTTAGAGCCATGGTATAACTTTAACAGAACAGAACAAATTATAGGTAGAGGTGTAAGAAATTTAAGTCATTGTAAATTACCTTTCAAAGAAAGAAATGTTGAAATTTATTTATACGGTTCTGAATTAGAAGACACTGAAGAAGAAGCTAGCGATTTATATTTATATAGATTAGCAGAGGAAAAGGCTAAAAAAATTGGGGTTATTTCCAGATTATTAAAACAAAATGCGATTGATTGTAAATTAAACCAATCATATAATTTGATTGATTCTGATAAAAATATAGAATTAATAACTTCTTCAAATCATAAGGTTCAATATAAAATAAAAGACAAACCATATTCTGGTATATGTGATTTTATGGAAAATTGTGAATGTGATTGTATACCAGATAATACAGAAATTAGCGAAGATGATGTAAATAAAGATACATATAATGAATCTTTTATTGTTATGAATTTAGATGTTATATTCAATAGAATAAAACAACTATTCAAAGAAGAATATGTTTATAAAGAAAATGAACTTATATCAAGAATTAACGCATTGAAATCATATCCAATTGAACAAATATATAGTGCTTTAACACAGCTTATTGAAGATAAAAATGAATTTATTAGTGATATGTTGGGAAGAATCGGTAGATTAATTAATATAGGTGATTTTTATTTATTCCAACCTTTAGAAATAGAAGACCATAATATTAGTTTGTTTGAAAGAAAAGTTCCTTTGGATTATAAAAGACGAAAAATTTCATTTAAAATACCTAGTGATATAAAACGTGATTCTATATTTATTGATTCAAAAGAAGACAAAGAACCACAGAATGTAGAGCCGCAGAATGTAGAGCCACAGAATGTAGAGCCACAGAATGTAGAGCCACAGAATGTAGAGCCGCAGAATGTAGAGCCGCGAAGTAAAGAAAACAAAGATTATAAACAAACACAACATTTTGAGGAAAGTAAAACTTCTATAATTGACCAAAAATTTAAAAATATTTTAGATAAATTATATAATGATTATAATGAATGTGTCAATTATAGAGAAAGTGAAAAGTTAGTATCTGCAACAAAGAATTTATGGGTAAATAATTGCAGATGGACAATTGACCGATTCACACGACATAAAAAAGAAATACCAATCACAACATTATCTAATTTCGCTTTATACCATTTATTGGATGTTTTGGATTATGAAGAAAAAGTTATATTAATTGAAAACACTAATCTAAAATATATTAAAAAAAATGAAAAAAAATTACCAATGCTTTATAAAAAATATGACGAATCCTTTTTTATTCAAATAAATAAATATTTTGATAATTTTTTACTAATTGATAATGAGAATGATATTTTTACAATACCATTGGTTAAAAGTGAAGATGTAGGTAAAAAAGTTAATAAAACTATCATGTTTATATTATTAAAGGATGACGGTATCGAAGAGTATAATAAATTCCCTTCGATAATAATTAAAGAATTATTAAATACAAGGTTTCTGTTAAGTGATGAAAAAAAATTTATATTAAAAATGAAAGAAACACAAATTGGTTTTATAACATATGATAAGAGATATAAATTACAGTTTAAAACAAAAAAAACAAATACAAAAAACAAGGGTGCATCATGTGAAAGAGGTGTTACAAAATCTGCTCTCGTCTTGAAAATTAATGATTTATTATCGGTAGAAAAATATACGATGGACCCTAGTGCAATTAAAAGAAGTAGTAAAATTATTAAAATTTATGGTAAAAGTGGTAAAGACATTATTCAAATTTTGGAAAATGGTACTGAAATACCAATTAATACTATACAATTATGTATAGAAATAGAAATGATACATCGATACTATGATAAAGAAGATAAAACACAAAGGTGGGTTTTCAACGAATTGGAATGGTTTTTAAATGGAGAATCCTTGAAATAATAAATTGAAAAGGAATTTAGGAAATATTTATAAATTATAATTTATATATATATGAGTAATCCTGTTGTTAAAGGAATTTATATTAATAATATTTTAACAAGGAAAATACATTTGTCCTTTTCAATGTTGGGAAATAATATAAAGGATTTATTACAACAAAAGTTAAAAAGAGGATACGAGGGTAAATGTATCAAAGAAGGATTTTTAAAATCAAATTCTATTAATATTATAACATATTCATCTGGAGTTATCAAAGGTAATAATGTAGTGTTTGATGTTGCATTTAAGTGTCTTATTTGCAAACCTGTCGAAGGTATGAAAATTAAAGTAACAGTGAAAAATGTGACAAAAGCGGGTATTAGAGCTGAATACAAAGAACCAACCCCAATCGTAGTTTTTATTTCAAGAGATCAATCTTATGATGATGAAAATTTTAATTCCATTAAAGAAAATGATGAAATTTATATAAGTGTTATCGGTATTCGTTATGAATTAAATGATACATTTATATCTGTTATTGCATCTATTGATAAAAAAATATTTAAAAAACCAAATATCCAGTTTAATAAATAGAATTTTTAAAACTTAAATATATAATTATTTTTTTACATAATGAAAGATAATGGTGATTTAGATTTATTGATTTATTTAAGAGATAAAATGGAAAAGATGAGCAATATACACCACCTCAAATTTTTTGAACTTATTAAACTACATAACATTGTGTATTCCGAAAATAGAAATGGTATTTTTATTAACATGCATAGTTTAAATGACACAATAATTGATAAAATTAAATTATATATAAAATACGTTAATAAACAAGAAGAAACATTGGACAAAACAGAAAAAATTAAAGATGATTTTCAAAATGAATTTTTCAAAGGTATTAAAGATAAAAAGGAAAAAATATATAATACAGTATGAAATACAGTCTCGGTAATTTAAGGGAATACTTTATAAATGACAATAATATTTTTATGTGGACTACAAATATTATTGAAAATAAAAAACAAATAAAAAAACACATTAAAAGGGAAGAAAATGTTAAACAAAGTAATAACATTGAACAAACAATAGTTTTTTATGAAAAAGACCCCTTATTTTGGTGTTTTTATTTTATTTTATATGGTGAATTTGATTATACAACTAGTCATTCTTCATTTGTTATTGAAAAACAATTAAAAATTAAATTAATTGAAAAGGTTAGAGATAGTAAAAAGGTTTTAAAAGAAATTAAAATTAAACCAAAATATATTGAAGACATTCTATTATGTTCGAATAAAATTGATATATTAACTTTTTATACACTTTGTCATTTACATAACATTAAATTTATATTACAAGATAGGTTTTTTTATTGGGAAAATAATGTTAACAATGATCCTACTTATCATATTATTAAATTTGTCAATCAAAAACCTTGTTTATATGTTAAAAATTATAAACAAGAAGAAGTTGTGGATAAAATAAAAGCAAAGTGTGTACAATCTCAATTAAAATCAAAAATAAAAACATTTTCCAATTACAAAATACCCGAAATCCATGATATATGTAATAAACTAAACATCGGATTATACAATAAAGACAATAAAAAGAAAACAAAAAAAGTGATTTACAACGAAATTTTAGAATATATTTAATATAAAATTGATTAAATATTAAAATAATATGTCTAATTTATATATATAAAATGACATCAAAAGAACAATTTTCCAAATATTTAAATATATATTTATCGGAAAAAAATAAGTATGATGAGTTTGAAGTAAGATTTGGTATCAATGATAAAAACCCAACAACAAAAATTAAATTTGACAATGTTATTAGAAAACTTAATTCATTGGGTTTCAAATGTGTAAACAAAGATTACCATTTAAACATTTTTACAACTTATGTTGATTCTAAAGGATGGATAAGACAAAACAATATTAGAACAAAAATTAAGGAAATTGTAAATATACAAAATTATTGCGCAACAAATACCTTAAATTTAGAAGATCCAACCAAGTCAAATTATATTAAATTTGAACAAAAATTTTCCAAAAAAAATGGAAATGATTATTTAAATCCCGTTGATTTTGATGATTTTGAATTTCGTATTAACTATAAAACAGAAAGGATTATCAATAAATCAAATAAAAATGTTGTTAATTTGATTAATAATTGGAATGATTCGAAAAAAAAATTTAGACTTATCAAACGTTTTACATTTATTAAAGATAATTTTCCACTACAATTTGACTTAAGTATTGTTAAATCTTCAAAGAGAAAATGGGTTAAATCCAAAAAAAAATGAATATCGATTCCTGAGTATAATATTGAAAACTCAAATGTTTTCAAAAATCCAGAATCTTATGAAATCGAAATTGAGTGCAAAAATGATTTGTGTTTTAAACTAGACAAAGAAAATCTCATGAAACAACTCAGAAATAGTATTAAAATTGTTTTAGGTGGTTTACAATTTTCAAATTATCCGGTTTCATATAAAGAACAAAGAGTTGTTTTGAATGAATACATGAAAGTTATTTATGGAAATAAATATGATAAAAAAATCTTTACTAGTGATTTTTTAGGACCTAGTTCTATTTCTCTAGAAATTATCAACACAATACCACTTTCCAGTGATATTATTTCTCCCAATATAAGAAATCCTTTTACTGTTACAGAGAAAGCTGATGGTAGTAGACACCTTTTGTTTATTACTGAATCCGGTAAAATATATTTGATTAATGTTAATATGGATGTTATTTTCACTGGTTGTGTATCCAAAAATAAAAAAATCTATAATTCCATTTTAGATGGAGAACTTGTTGAAAATGATAAACATGGTCGTTTTATCAACTACTTTTTATGTTTTGATATTTATATCTTAAACGATAAAAACATTATGCATTTTCCATTTGTTAATATGGAAGGTCTCAATTATCCCCCCAATATGGATAAAACAATTTTTAGATATACTCTTCTAGGTAAAACTATTCATGAATTAGATTTGGTCTCCATTACAGGTAGTAAAACAATACCTCTTACTGTTAGACCTAAAAAATTTTATAAAAATACAAGTGAATCAATATTTTCGCAATGCAATCAAATTTTATCCAAAATAGACAATGGAGAGTTTATTTATGAAACCGATGGTCTCATTTTTACACCTATTAATACTGGAGTTAATTCAAAGGTTATTGGTGAAAAATTTAAAATTTCAAAAAGTCTAAAAAAAACTTGGTTCAGTTCTTTTAAATGGAAACCTCCAGAATTTAATACGATTGATTTCCTAGTTACAATTAAAAAAGATGAAAGGAAAAAAGATATTATACATAGCAAATTTAGGGAAGGGAAATCTCTTTTAAATCATGAACAAATTATTAAATATAAAACAATGGAATTAAGAGTCGGATTTGACGAAAAAAACAAAAGACATGGATTTATAAATCCTTTTGAAGATATTATCCAAGATAATAATCCCCAAGATGATAATACTATAAATACATATAGACCAGTACCTTTCCAACCAACCAATCCTACTCCAAATTTTCCAGTATATAAATGTAATATTCATCTTAACAGTGAAAATAAAATGCTTATTGAAGATGGAACAGAATCTTTTGAAGATAAAACTATTGTTGAATTTAAATATAATGAAACAAAACCCAAATATTGGCAATGGATTCCCATTAGAGTTAGAAATGACAAAACTTCCGATTATAGAAAAGGTCTGAAAAATTTTGGTAACGCTTACCATGTTGCTAACAGCGTTTGGAAATCAATCCACAATCCTATCACAGAACATATGATAAGAACCGGTCAAAATATACCAACCACGGTACAAGATGATGATGTGTATTATAAAAAAAATGAAAATAAAACTATCACACAATCTTTAAGAAACTTTCATAATTCTGTTGTTAAAAGGCAACTTATTTTGGGAGTATCTAAAAAGGGGGACAAATTAATAGATATGAGTGTAGGCAAAGCTGGGGACTTTTCTAAATGGAGAGATTCAAAACTTAGTTTTGTTTTCGGTATTGATTTATCAAAAGATAATATTGAAAATAGATTAGATGGAGCTTGTGCTAGATATATGAAAACAAAAATAAAATATAACAATATCACAAAAGTTATTTATTTACATGGTGATAGTAGTAAAAATATAAAAAATGGTGATTCATATTTTGACCCAAAATCTAAACAAATATCCAAAGCTATTTTTGGTTCTGGACCAAAAGACCCTACTATATTAGGAAAAGGTGTATTCAAACAATATGGTAAGGGAGAAGATGGGTTTAATATTGTTTCTAACCAGTTCTCTTCCCATTATTTCTTCAAATCGCTTGAAACCGTAAACCAATATATTAGAAATGTTTCAGATTGTTGCGCGTTAAATGGTTATTTTATAGGTACATGTTATGATGGTAAAAGAGTATTTAATAAGTTATTTAATTTAGATATAAATGACTCAATCACTATTATGGATAAATCTTTGAAAATGTTGGAAATAAGAAAAGAATATAGAAAAATTGTGTTTAATGATGACGAAAGTTCATTGGGTTGTCAAATTTCCGTATATCAAGAATCTATTAATAAATATTTACCCGAATTTTTAGTTAATTTTAAATATTTTACTAGATTATTAGAAAACTATGGATTTAGACCATTAAATAAATCAGAACTTGATAAACTTAATTTACCTGCTTCTATAGGACCATTTTCCCTTTTCTTTGAAAAAATGAAACAAGATATTAAATCCGGGAATATACGCAACTCTAGTATATTGAAATCTGCTATGAAAATGAATCACAGCGAAAAGGAAATTTCCTTCCTTAACAATTTCTTTATATACAAAAAAATCAGAAATGTACCAACACAAACTGTATTTAATTCCATAGTTAAACATAAAAAATCAAAGAAGACCAACTTCGTTAAATTAAAAACAAAGGTTAAACTTGTTATGTAATAACTATATAAATATTATTTTTTTATTATATATAATATGACTACATTTAAAGTACCCAATAACATAATTTATCTGGATGAAAGTAATCTAAAATTAGAATTTTCAAAAGAAGAACAACAAATATTTGTTAATAATAGTTTATCTCTTTATTTAAGAAATATTAAAGATAAATTAGATCATATATCTTTTGAATGGAATTCTCATAAAAAATTCACTAATATTTATGAATATGTCCATACTAACATTAGTAACAACCATAATAGTATCAGTAAATTAAAACCTATATCCAGAGCCTTTTATAAGTTAATAGAAATTATATATAAATTTGATATTTTCAAAATATATAATTATAAAAGCATAAAAAGTTTTCATTTTGCAGAAGGACCTGGGGGATTTATGGAAGCTATATCATTTTTTCGTCAAAATAAAAAGGATAAATATTACGGAATGACATTACTCGATACAGTTAATAAAAATATTCCAACATGGAAAAAAAGTAATATTACAACCCCCGAAAATTTTATTTTTGAAAATGGACATGATAATACTGGTAATTTATATAACCCTAAAAATTATAAATTAATCCTTAATAAATATTATAATTCATTTGATTTTGTTAGCGGTGATGGTGGTATTGATTTTTCAAGAGATTTTCATAAACAAGAATTAATTGCATTTAAACTCATTTTTTGTGAAATTTTTTATGCCATTACCGTTTTAAAAAAAAATGGTTCTTTCGTATTAAAAATATTCGATGTTTTTTATAAACCAACTATCCAATGTATTTATTTATTATCAACCCTTTTTAAAGAGGTTTCTATTTTTAAACCCAATACCAGTAGAAGTGGTAATTCAGAAAAATATATTATTTGTAAATATTTTAATAATACACACAGAGATAAACTTATCCAAAAATTTGAAAAGATTTTACAAGTATATAATAATGTTGATGAAAATGAGTTTTTTATACAATCTTTTTTAAATATTCCTATGCAACATATATTCATTTCAAAAATTCAAGATGTCAATATTATATTAGGCAATAAACAAATTAAAAATATATTAACTACTTTAAAATTAATTGATAATAATGAAAAAAAATCAGAAAAAATTAAAATATATAAAAATGAAAATATACAAAAATGCATCAATTGGTGCATTAAACATAATATACCTTATAATAACAAAGTTAAACCCAATAATATTTTTTTAGAAAATAGAATTTTATAAAATTGATTAATTTATTTTACACATTTTATATGTGAAATAAATACAAAGAAAATGCATCAAATAATCTTCTCACCAATTGTTTCATATAGATATATTGGTTCCAATGTTATTGATATTGAAGAAAAAAATATTAACAATCTAAAATGGAGTAATATTTTTACATTCATAAATATCAAATATAATATTCCAATTGACAAAATTAAAATTAAAAATCACAAAGGTAAATTTATTGGGTATAACGATATAAATCCTTTCGGAAAATTTTCATACGAAAAATATTGTTACTATAATTCTTCTGGTAAACCAATAAAGAATTATTTGGTAAATTTTGATATTTATTAAATTGATTTATATTTATTTTTTTATTAAAAAATATAAATATGACTTTTACACTATTAATTGTTATTCATGATATTATTGAAATTTGTGAAAAATATGATGATAAAAAAATTAAAAAACACCTTTTAAAGTTGATTAAAAACATTGGTTATGTAGCTCCAGAAATCAGAGAGACCCTTTTTTGGAATGGAAATGAAAAATGGTGCGGTATTGTAAAAATATTAAATAATAATTTAAATAATAATTCAATTATTAGTAAAGAAATTAACAATTATTATAAAAATATGATATACAAATACAACGAAAATAAAGGTTTTGATTCTCTATATTAAAACTCTTCATGTTTTAATTTAATCCATACATTTTCATTTATACTTATAGCCAATAATCCCTTTATACGTCTATTTATTTCAGGAAATGGTATGTTTATTTCAATCCTTTTATCTTCATTAATATATTCTTTAAACAAAGTATATAATTTTTTTATTGGTTCATATTTTATATTTAAATCAAAATCGTTTAATTGGTTCAATACTTCTTTCACTTCTTCTTGTCTTTGTTCTTTTGTCCTATATATAGTTTTTTTCTTTTCTCGTTTCTTTTTCTTTGTCATTATACTATTATTTTATAAATTATTTTTTATTATTTTTTATTTATTAATCTACTTCCGAAATTTCAACATTATCTTCTTGAGGAACCTCTTGTGTCTTTTGTTGCATTTCAGCCATTTTTTTCATCATTTCCGGAGTAATACCTCCAGGGACTCCTCCAGGGACTCCTCCAGGGACTCCTTCTGGTACTCCTCCAGACTGATATATTTTCTGCATAATTGGTGAACAAACTTCATCCACTTCTTTTTGTTTTTTATCATAATCTTTCACACTACTCATTTGGTTTTCTTCCAACCATTTCAAAGCATCTTCTACTTTTGACATTATCTTCCTTTTATCTTCCTCATTTATTTTATCTGCTATTTTTTCATCATTTACACTATTTTTCAAAGAATAACAATAATTTTCCAATTTACTCTTTGATTCTATTAATTTTGCGTTTTTTTCATCTTCTTCTTTATATTTCTCTGCCTCATTTACCATTCTTTCCACATCTTCTTTGCTTAATCTTCCCTTATCATTCTTAATTGTAATTTTTTGCTCCTTACCTGTACTTTTCTCCAATGCTGATACTGTTAGAATACCATTTGCATCAATATCATATGTTACTTCTATTTGTGGTGCTCCACGAGGCATTGGAGGAATACCATCCAATTGAAATTTACCAAGTAAATTATTATCCTTTGTAAATTTTCTTTCTCCTTCAAAAACTTGAATTAATACACCAGGTTGATTATCGGCATATGTTGAAAAAGTTTGACTTTTTTTAGTGGGAACCGTTGTATTTCTTGTAATTAGATTTGTCATTACACCACCGGATGTTTCAATACCCAAAGAAAGGGGCGCAACATCCAATAATAACAAATCATCGATCTTATCTGATTTAACTCCTGATAAAATTGCTGCCTGTACAGTAGCACCATAAGCAACGGCTTCATCAGGATTAATATCCCTACACAAAGGTTTATTGTTAAAATATTTACTCAATAATTCTTGGATTTTTGGAATCCTTGTTGAACCACCCACCAATACGATTTTATCTACCGAATTTTTACTTACTTTTGCATCCCTCAATACCTTTTCAACCGGTTCGATGCATTTTCTAAAATAATCCATGTTAATTTCCTCAAATCTAGCCCTAGTAATGGTTGAACTGAAATCTTGTCCTTCAGCCAATCCATCTATTTCCAAAAATGCTTGGGTTCCTGATGATAATGTTCTTTTTGCACGTTCGCACGCGGTTCTTAACCGCCTCAAAGCCCGTGGGTTTTTTGAAATATCCAATCTTTGTTTTTTTTTTAACTCGTCCGCAAAAAATTCTACTAATCTGCTATCAAAATCCTCTCCCCCTAAATGAGTATTACCAGCTGTCGATAATACTTCAAAAATACCATCTTCGATACTTAACAAAGATACATCAAAAGTACCCCCTCCCAGATCAAAAATCAATACTTTTTGTTCTTCCGTAACTTGAGCATCTAAACCATATGCTATTGCGGCTGCGGTTGGTTCATTAATAATACGTAATACTTTTAATCCGGCAATGGTTCCAGCATCCTTAGTTGCTTGTCTTTGAGCATCATTGAAATAAGCTGGTACAGTAATAACCGCCGAAGTTACCTTTTTACCCAAAAATGTTTCAGCAGTTGTTTTCATTTTTGATAAAATCATTGAAGATATTTCCTCCGGTTTCATTTGTTTTTCTTCACCCTTATAATCAACTGTAATGATTGGTTTGTCGTTATTATCAGGTGTTACTTTAAAAGACCAATGTTTCATATCTTTCTGTATTTGTTCATCCGAAAATTTTCTACCAATTAATCTTTTTGCATCAAAGATTGTATTCTTTGTATTCATAGATACCTGATTCTTTGCAGACACGCCAACTAATCTTTCTTCATCTGTAAAAGCAACATATGACGGAGTGGTTCTGTTACCATGTTCATTTGCTATAATTTCAACATTATTGTTTTTCCAACATCCAACACAAGAGTATGTAGTTCCTAAATCAATTCCGATTGCAATATTTTCATCCATTTTATATAGTTTGGTAATTATTTCTTAAATTATTTACCTAATTATTTAGATTTATTATTTTTTTGAAAATTTTTAATGTTTTAAATTTACATAATTTTTTCCTTCTTTTCCTACAAATATTTTTTTATATGTCTTTTCATCTAATTTCTTATTATAATTTCCATTAAAAAAAAGTCAAGCTTTTTTACTATTTTTACATGTTTTAATAAATCTTTAATTTTCATTTCAAAATATGGTATTTTTGGTTCGTACAATTTTAACATTTTATATTTATTTTATTTTCAAATTAGAAACCAGCTAGTTTTTTTCCCAATTCTGTTAATTCTGGTTTTTCAATAGGAGTTATTTCTGGTATTTCTTTTCCATAAGTATTCGGTTTTTTTCCAAATAATTTCCCTTTTTCGGGCCAATGGTTCATTGATCTCATATCTTCAAAAGCTTTTCTCTTTTTTTTCAAATTTACCTCAGTTGATAGACTTCTTGGTTTATAGCACAAGTAGACAACCGACCTCAATTTTTCTCGGTTTCTACCTTGATTTGCCTCTACTCCGCAGTGTATTGTTCTACTGTCCCAGCAGACAAGACTTCCCTTTGGAGCCATAATCTTTATCTTTTCACAACCTTTATTTGTATAAAAATCTTCCTCTTCTCTTGATAATTTATACCAATCGCCCTTCGTCCCCTTTTTTTCTTTTATTTTAAAAGTATCAGCGAATTCTTGGTGATAAATATGACTTCCTTCATATATTGCGAGTGTTGCATCTCCTTCTTCAACATCTAAACCGGTAACCCATGATTGCATGCATTCAAATTCAGGTCTCAAATATGATTGGTCTGTATGATACCAGGTTTTTTCTTTGTTCCATCCTCGACCAGTAACCTCTGGAGGCATATTAAAGCTAAAACCATCAAATGATACCAGTAATTCCTCTTTTTGACATTCCCAGAAATTCGCAAATATATCGACGATTTTCTCATTTTGTCTCAAATCCCAGGTTACCTGGGATTGGCCAACGTTCCAATGTTGGATTAACATTGAATGCATTGGATACAGTTTATAGATACCTTTCCAGGAATCTTTATTCTGTCTATCTATAGGAGTCTCCCAGGTTTGGGTTATGTGCTCGAAAAAGTCCCATTGACCGCTTACCATTCTAACCGACTCTTCCCAGTTTAATACACTTGGGATAATAGCAACCCCATAAGTTTGTAACGTATTTTTTAAAGTTTCTTTAGTGCAGAAATATTTTTCTCCAGTGTAAGCCATTTTTTATAATACCAAATAAAAAATGATCATAATTAATTTCAATTTATAAATTTAATTTTTCAAAATATAATTTCAATTCACCGATTTCTTTTTGTTGTTTTTCCATTATTCCAATCATTGTTCTGAACAACGGAACAATCTTCTTCTTTTCATTGTTAAGTATATAGCATAACTCAATTTGTTCAACTTTACCTTTTCTTTCATTTTTCCATCCATTTATATCCAATTCATCAACTTGAACTTCTAATTTTTTCAAAGTACCTTCCAATTTTAATCTTCTCTTTTTTTCCATTTCTAATGATATTTGTTCTACCAAAAATCTTTGTTCTTCTTTTATTTTGATTTCATTTGATTTCAAAATTTCTAGTTTATCGAGTAATTGTGAAGTCATTTTTTATACCAAATAAAATATGACTTTAATTTATTTCAATTTATATATTTGTTATAAGGTATCGCTGGTTTTATATCAGGTTTTTTAAGTGGTATTATTTTTCCAACACAACCTAATTGTCTTTTATACA
>Ga0115000_10000455_pt1 | contig 38120 bp, 40 predicted proteins | sample ArcticOcean_MG_C_6_FD_89690 | JGI IMG/M metagenome (GOLD analysis project Ga0115000, IMG submission 89690) | Marine microbial communities from western Arctic Ocean - ArcticOcean_MG_CB8_128 | ecosystem: Environmental > Aquatic > Marine > Oceanic | place: Arctic Ocean: Canada Basin | collected...
CAAGGACTTCTTCGGGCGCACCCTCAAGATCTGCACCTAGCACTTCACTAATTGCTTCTAATCTATCTTGTAATTCCCTTGCAATAAAAACTTTCTGTCTTAAAGAGGCTGAGCCCATTAAACTGAGGTTCATTACTGGAAACATTGCAAATGAATATTCTCTAATTTGAGGATCTTCTGCTTCCCTAGGAAGCTTGAATTTAACTTCTTCAACTGCTTGCTTTATATCGTTGAGAGCAGTGTCTATGTCATACCCAACTTCAAATTCTGCAACGATTCTTGCATAGCTTAGACGAGCCGACGAAGAGAGTTCTTTAATGCCAGGAACACTTCTTAACCTTGTTTCTAATGGTCGCGCGATTAATCTCGAGGCATCACTTGGAGAAGCTCCATCTAGAAAGACTGAAACACTAACAAGAGGCAATTGAATATTTGGTTCGGCAGCAACACCTAGGCTTGATCTTGCATAGGAGCCAGCAATAATAATAGCTAGAGCTAGAGCAAGGGTAGTTTTTGCTTTTGATAAAGCAAAATCTACTATTCCAATCATAGCTGAGTTACCTCAACAGTTTGTCCGTTTTCAACAAAACCTTGGCCTCTCACTATTAGATTAGTTGAGTTAGGTATTCCTGAAACCCAAATTCCCTCTTTGGTATCTTCAATAATACTGATGGGAAGAAACTCAACAACATTAGCAGTATTTACTTTTCTTACACCCAGAATACCTTCATCAGAGAGAAGCAAAATAGATGGAGATATTTTATTAGCAAGAATTTTATTTGTCGTAATTACCATGGTGCCTGTAATTCCATTTCTAATTGATCCTTGGGGATTTTTTACTTCCACCTCGACTCTAAAACTTCTTGTTGAGGGGGTGGCACTTTTTGATACAAAGCTGAGCTTGCTAGCAATTGTTTCTCCGGTTGCCAGTTTGATCGAAACACTTTGACCTTTCACAACGGTCTTAATATCTGCCTCCGGAACTTCTGCAACAAAAGTTAGGGGATCCAGTTCAATAATTACAGCACAGACTTCTCCTCGACTTAATAGATTACCAGGCTTAACAACTCTTTCGATATAACCTCTAAAAGGAGCTTTTACTTCCGTTCTATTGAGTTCCACGACACCAAGCTTGCATAGCACTTGATCTTTATTGACCCATTGGCCTTGAGAAATATTATGTGGCATGACTTCACCGGAAGTTTTTGCCATCACCCTAACTCTTTTTTCAGAGGTAGCAGATGAATTTAAGGTAATTGTAGGGGCAAAAAAAGCAGCAGAACTTTCTGCAATAATTACCGAAGTGAGTCCATTTTTCTCCTTAATCTCAGGAGCAGAGTCGTCAACAAATTGACCGGAAATCATCCAAATGATTATTGGAATGAGTATGTATAGTGAAATCCTTACGTTTTTAGACATTTGTTATATTTATCTTCTTTTATTGTTATATTCTTAGAAAAGGCTAGGACATTATAGTTCATAATTTTGTAAAGTAAACTTTACAAAATTATACATCGTGTTTTTTTCTTAGGCTTGCAAGAAGCTCTAAGTCTATAGGCTCAATAACAGGAGAGTTTTCTTTGGGATGAATATCAAATGACTGGCCAGCACCCATTTCCTTTCTTAGTCGAAAATATACTTTTGAAAATGCTTTTAAAGCATGGGAGTTGTTTGAGGAATTAATAATATCCCATCCAACCTCTCTAGCTGCCCAGTAAATAATCGGAGTAGTCCAAGGAAATTCTTGTCTCGGAGCAGACGACTTTTGAGCTTCAATAAATGCCTCCTGTGCAGAGGGAAGATTCATGGATTCAATAGAATCGCCACATGCTTTGATTACCTCTGTAAGGGTTGGAAGATAATCATTTGTTTGAATAACAATTTCTGCAGCATCATTGATGCTTGAGGGAGAAAACTTTTTTAAACTCTGAGCCCACAGCCTTTTTGCTTCGCTCAGCCTTTGGTCTGTTCCAAATACTTTATAAAATTGATAGTGGTAAGACAGCTCAAGTTTTAAGAATAAATTATCAATAGCCTCAACAAAGCTTTGCAGATCAGAGTTCGAGGTTTTCAGCCCACGATCCATCTTTGGTCCTTTCGTCGAATTTTTTTGAAAATTCTCCTGGCTCATTATGTCCGTTAGTTTTTTTGTCATTTTTTTCTTCGTATGATCCAATTAATTCTTTCCGTTTAACAAAGTCAACAAACTTTGAATTCCAAGACCTTAGCGCTGTACCATTTTCTTTCCAGTACAGTATAAACTCCTTCAGATGTTTCAACGCACCTGTCTTTGAGACATTTGCTAGCTCTAGGATATCAAAAACATCGGAGGAAGGGGTCCAATTATCATCGATGCATACTGGCAAACCTTTATTTCCTGAGTTTTCTTTCACCCATTCCCTTCGAATAAAATCAACAAATAAGACATTCCAATTATCCCTGAGTTGATTTTTTTCTAACCAATACATCTTAAATTCATTAATCTTACTATCAACAAACACTTTCATTACCCCACCCATCTTCAATACCTCATAGGCATGAGTTGAAGGCGTCCATGAGCTTTCAAGCTTCCTTCTGCCAGCTAAAATATTATTGCTTGGCAATTTTAATTTATAGACTTGTGCTGTCTGGGCTGTCTCGGCTGACTGATTTGAGTCGTTGCTAGCGGGCTTGATTAGCTTTAGACCAATCAATCTTTTGACGTTAGTTAAAATCTTTTGCGGATCTAAAAATACCAGAATACCTTGCAACTCATTGGTAATTGCTTGCTCAGACATATTTTCAGTATTAAGTTCTTTGGCTGCTGATAAGACTACTGCAGTTTCTATTCCAAGAGTCTCAGCTTCCTGAGTAGAAAATGTGAAATGATCCTTGCTCAATTATCCTCGCCTCTGTTGAACAGCTTCACTCATGCGTTGAAGACATTCCAGAGTATCAGACCAGTTCATGCAAGCATCTGTGACGCTTTGTCCATAAGTTAAATTTTTTGAAATTTTTTGATTTCCTTCAACCAGATGACTTTCAAGCATCAAGCCTCTGATGCAATGACTTCCTCCAGAAATTTGTACTGCTAAATTCTCCACTACATCTTTTTGTTTTTTAAATTCTTTTTGACTATTCCCATGGCTAGCATCAACCATAATCGAGTCATTAACATCAGCTTCTATTAGGGAGGTCAAAGTTTTTTGTATGTCGGCTGCTTCAAAATTGGGACCTGTTCCCCCTCTTAAAATTATGTGAGCATCTGAATTTCCAGAAGTTTTATAGATAGAAACTCTTCCATCTTTCGTGTTAGAAAAGAATACGTGAGGATGATTCGCAGCTTGAATTCCGTCGATGGCTGGCTTCAATGACCCAGTTGTACCATTTTTTATGCCTATTGGAGATGAAATACCTGATGCAAGCTCCCTGTGCGATTGACTTTCAGCTGTTCTTGCACCGATTGCACCCCAGGAAATTAAATCTGCAACATATTGAGGTGAAATTGGATCTAAGAACTCAGTACCAACGGGTAATCCAATCTCTGTAATGTCTTTTAATATTTCTCTTGCTAGCATTAACCCTTTGTTAGCGTCATAACTCTCGTCCATATCAGGATCATTTATTAAACCCTTCCAACCAACGGTTGTCCTTGGCTTTTCAAAATATACCCTCATAACGATCAGAAGTGTTGATTGATGAGACTCCTTAGCTTTCATCAGGAGATTGGCATACTCAATGGCAGATTTTTTATCATGAATTGAGCAAGGACCGCAAATCACAATTAAGCGATCATCTCTTCCATGCAGAACCTGACTGATTTCATTTCTTGTTCCATAGACTAGCTTTGCTATCTCTTCGGTGACTGGGTGAGCCTCAATTACGTCATTGGGCGTAATCAGATCAAATTTCTCAACGATTCTAGTATTGTCTGTGTGGTAAATAGATTCCATAACAAGAAATCTTAATGCAATTAAATAAAAAATGTAGTGTTTAGCTAATCAAGTTAATTTTTTTTTCTTGTCTGCAGAAGGCTTAAAATCAACATTTTTCACTAAAAACACAAGATGTTGTGTTAAAAAGAGCTTATAATTACCTCATCTTGTAATAACTGATCTTATGAAAGCTCAAGCGCAACTAGAATTTCCTCTTTTTAAAGGCGAGGCTCTGACTCAGTTACCTGAGGATCTTTTTATTCCACCTGAAGCTTTAGAGATCTATCTAGAAGATTTCTCTGGCCCAATGGATGTTTTGCTTTACTTGATAAATAAGAAAGATATAAACATTTTAGATCTAGATTTATCAGAAATCATTGGACAATACATTAAATACATCGATCTGATGGACGCATTAAAAATAGAATTAGCAGCAGACTACCTTGTTATGGCGGCAACATTAACGCAGATTAAATCAAGGATGCTAATTCCCCAAGCAGATGAAGAAGAGGAAGAACAAGACCCTAGATCTGAGTTGATTAGAAGGCTGCAAGAATATCAAAGATTTAAATCAGCCTCTGAATCTATTGCTAATCTTCCAAGGGTAGACAGAGATTTTTTCGTTGCCTCTGCAGCTCTGCCAGCTTTTCGAGAACAAGCCCCTTTAATCGAGATTAGCGCTGATGAGCTTGCAGCAATTTTTCAGGAAGCTGTTTCAAGGCCTAAGTTTTTTGAGCATCATGAGATTAGATTTGAAGAACTATCAACGCAAGATAGGATTGCATTGATTCTTTCAATTTTAAATAAGAGTAACGTGGTGCAATTTTTTCAAACTTATCAAAAAAGAGAAGGCAAGCAGGGCGTAGTCGTCTCGTTACTTGCTTCTCTTGATCTGGCCAAGGATGGGCATGTTGAGTTAATACAAAACGAAGACTCAAATCAACTCTATCTTAAATCTACCAACAGAGGATTTTATTAAATGAATACTTCAAGTAACTTGACTAATATTGTTGAATCGATTTTATTTGGAGCTGGAAGACCTATGCGGCTCTCAGAGATCAAATCTCTTTTAGCCACTCAGAATATAGAGGCAGATCTGCCAAATATTAAAATTGGCATGAATGAATTGGAGGAACGCTATTCCAATAGCGCGCTTGAAATTAAAGAGGTTGCCACAGGGTATCGTCTGCAGATTAGAAATGAATATGGTGATTACTTATATCCTTTATGGAATGATAATACGAACAGATTATCCAAAGCTTTGATGGAGACTGTGTCAATTGTCGCTTATAAACAGCCAGTGACCAGAGGAGATATTGAAGATGTGCGAGGCGTGAGTGTTAGCAGTCAAATTATTCGATCTTTGCTTGATAGAGAGTGGATTAAAACATCTGGCTACAGGGATACACCGGGCAGACCAGCGCTCTACGAAACCACTAAGATATTTTTAAATGATTTGAACTTAAAGACATTAAGTGATTTGCCGTCATTGCCAGAAGCTCTTCCGGTTGAAGGGGCGTTAGATCAATTAGAAGTAGGTTAGAAATATGCTGCGTCTGCAGAAATTCTTAGCTCAAGCAGGGTTAGGCTCCCGACGCTCATGCGAGCAGCTCATTAAAGATAAAAAAATTCTTGTTAATGGAGCAATTGCCGAGCTTGGCTCTAAGGTTTCTGAGACTGACGAAGTATTTTATGCAGGCAAAAAAATAGCCCTAAAAATCGCTGATTTAAAAGTTATTATGCTTAACAAGCCCCCAGGTGTTTTATCTTCTAGAAAAGATGAAAAAAAAATAAAACTGGTGTTTGATTATTTACCAAGAACACATAATGAGCCTGATTGGATCGCAGTTGGAAGATTAGATATTAACACCTCAGGTTTAATGCTTTTCACAAACGATGGAACTTTAGCCCATCAATTAATGCATCCATCGTTTGAAGTTGATCGAGAATACCTTGTTAGAGCGAGAGGTAATTTTGACGAACAAAAAAAGAAAAATATGCTGGCTGGCGTAAACATTGAAGATGAAATTTATAAATTTTCTGACATAGTCCCTGGTGAGAAACAAAGTTCCAATCAATGGTTTTCTGTTTGCATGCTTACAGGAAAAAACAGAGAAGTGAGAAAGTTGTTTGAATCTCAAGACCTAGAAGTTAGTCGCTTAAAAAGAGTTCGCATAGGACCAATTTTTCTTCCATCCACTCTTAGAGAGGGCGCATGTGCAAACTTAACTGAATCTCAGATACAAGAGCTTCAAGAGTATGGAAAGTAAAAAAGCTTTAAAAAGTTTAATAGAAATTGCAAAAAACAAAAAATTTGAAGCCTTGAATGAGCATCTATTAAATACTCAGCCAATCAAAATCAACCTCTCTTCTTTAAACTTTGTTCATTATTTGGTCTCAGTAGTTATTAGTCAGCAACTTTCAACCAAATCGGCACGAACCATATGGTTAAGGGTGATGCCGTTACTTGACAAGCCCCTCGCATCAAAAAACTTTAAAGAAAGTCTCCGTGAGGCAGGACTTTCTGGTCCCAAGACACAATATGTTGTTGGCTTACTAAGCAATAAAGAGTTAGCCCTGGTTGATAGAAAAAAATTATTAGATATGTCTGTTGAAGACTTTCAAACACTATTACTAGCCAACAAAGGCATAGGCCCATGGTCAGTGCAAATGGCAAGGATGTTTTTTTTAGGTGATCCGGATATCCTGCCCCTGAATGATCTAGGTATTAAGCATGCTCATCAAAATTTATTTCGTGGACATCCTATGAATAAAAATTTTTATGAGCAATTTAGCCCTTGGAGAACTTATCTAAGTTTAATTATGTGGCGCTCACTATCTTAGACAGCTCAGAAAAATTAAAATAATTCTTTGTTGCACTTGAACTCTCCTCTGTAAAAAACCACAAGTAGCAATCAAGTAATTCATCAGCAGTCTTAAGAGTTCTTGGGTCTTCTGCTGGATAAGCCGTCGCTCTCATAGAGGTGCGAGTTTTGCCTGGATCAAAATTAAATACTTTTATGTTGGAAGTAGTTTCTAACTCATCTACAAAAATTTCTGCCAAGCCTTTCATTCCAAATTTTGAGACTGAGTATGCGCCCCAAAAACTTTTACCAACATTGGCAACGCCAGATGATGTAAAAATAAGTCTGGGCATGCCTGCATCTTCTAGCATTACCTTCAATGTTTTTGTGAGAATAAAGGGAGCCCTAAGGTTTACGTTCATTACTTTGTCCCAAGTTGATAAGTCATAATCTGCAAGAGGAGACATAGTTCCAAGAATTGCAGCATTGTGAATGATGCCATCGAGCACCTCAAAGTCTTGACTAATCGCTACCAATATTTCTTGCGCTGATTCGTTGGTGAGAGATGCTAAATCTGCTTGCAGAATGAGGTGCTTTTGAGCAGGATGAGAGTGATCAAGCTGATCGTAAACATGGTCCAGTTTATTGGAGTCTTTGCCCAGTAAAATTATATTTGCTCCTAGTTTTGCGAATTGAATGGCTAGGCTCTTTCCTATGCCATCGGAGGAACCGGTGATTAATATATTTTTCTTTAAGACAGTCATATTTACAAAACCCCAATAAGACTTGCTAAATCTTCGGGATGGTGCGCTCCATTAATATTGGAATCATGGTCACTTGGCTTTAAAGAATAACCAAAGTAACAGGCAACAACCTTAGTTCCAGCATTAATGCCAGCCTTTAGATCTTTAACGTGGTCGCCTACATACACACAATCTGAAGGGTCAATGCCTAAGTTCATGCATCCTTGTAAAATTCCTTCTGGATCAGGTTTAATTTTTTTTAAATGATCGGGACATATCAAAGTTCTGCAGTTTTTAAATGCAGGTTCATTTTTAATAATCGGCTCAGCAAACCTCAATGGCTTATTCGTTACCACCCCATAAGGAATGTGCATTTCAAGAAGTGAATCTAGCATCTCGGAGATACCAGGAAAGGCTCCACCAAAGACGAGTGAATTTTTTGCATATTCAATCAGCAACTCTTCCCTCAACCTTGCACACTCTGGATCAGCTTCTTTAACGTTAAAACCTAAACTCACTAATTTCCAGCTTCCATCTGAGACGTGACTTCTAATAATCTCAGGGTCAAGTTTTGGTTTGTTATAGGCTTGCAACAGGTTATTTAGACTCTCAATAAAATCTGGAGCTGAGTCTAAGAGAGTTCCATCTAGATCAAATAACACTCCTTTAGGCATGCTTAGTTCCATGCATCATATAGTTGACCCCAAGATCATTGTTTAACTGAGCGGAATGAAAAATTGGATTGTAGAACATCCCTTTGCTTTCTTTTAATTGAATTCCAGCCGATCGCATGTACTTTTCTAACTCAGAGGGCTTGATAAACTTATTCCATTCATGTGTTCCCTTAGGCAGAATATTAAAAATATATTCAGCTCCTAAGATCGCCGTAACAAAAGATCGGGGATTTCTGTTCAGAGTAGATAAAAACATCTGGCCTCCAGGCTTTAACAGTTGCGAACAAGCATTAATAAGTTGACCGGGTTCTGGCACATGCTCAATGACTTCAAGACAAGCCACAACATCAAAAGACTCTGGCTCTTTTTCTGCAAGGTCTTCTGCCCTGGTCATTAAATAAGAAATATTTTTGCCGCCATTTTCAGCATGCAATTTAGCAACTTCTATATTTGCCTCAGTCACATCAATCGCAGTAACTGATGCTCCCATTGAATCCATCGCCTCTGCAAGCAGCCCACCACCACAACCAACATCAAGAGCTTTTAAACCATCTAAGGGAATTGTCTGGTTAATATAATTTGCTCTGAGGGGATTAATAACATGTAGAGGCTTGAAGTCTCCCGTTGGATCCCACCAACTATCAGCAATAGCTGCAAACTTATTTACCTCATTTTGGTCAATATTTTCCTTCATAACTTAATTTTTTTTCAAAGTGGAAGATTACATCATTGCATGCAAAAATAGAAAATATTTATTTATTTGCTGGAGCAAAAAAATGTCAAAGAATCCTGTAGCAATTGTTACCGGTGGAAGCAGAGGAGTAGGAGCTGCCACCGCAAAAATTTTATCTTCTAACGGCTGGAATGTAGTTATTACTTGCTCGTCCTCTATCAAAGAGGCGAAAACTGTTGCCGCTGAATGCTCAACTGAGAATACAGAAGTTCTAGCATTACTGGCAAATGTTTCTAATAACGATGACTGCGTCTTAACCATCAATACTGCTATAAAAAAATGGGGCAGACTTGATGCGTTGGTTAACAATGCAGGAACAACAAGATTTGCTTGGGATCATAGTAATCTGGAGGGAGTAAATGCTGAAGATTTTCAGGCCATCTATTCTGTAAATGTTATTGGTCCATTTCAAATGGTCAAAGCCGCCAAAGAGCATTTACTTAAAAGCGATAGGCCTAGTGTTGTAAATGTCTCCTCAATTGCTGGCATTAAAGGAGTAGGAAGCTCAATCGCCTACGCTGCTTCAAAAGGTGCCTTAAACACCATGACATTATCGATGGCACGCAACCTTGGTCCTATCAGAGTCAACGCAGTATGCCCTGGATTTATTCAAGGAGAGTGGCTAAAAAAGGGACTGGGTGATAATTTGTATGAATCAGCAAAAAAGCATATTGAAAATACAGCACCTCTTGGAAAAACGGCTTCACCAGAATCTATTGCAGAAATTATTTACAACTTAATAGATAAAAGTGAGTTAGTTACAGGCCAGTTTATTATTGCAGATGGAGGCGCAAGCTTAAATTTGTAAATACCCAATCTTAAAAAAAACTCAAGATCAATATATTTATTTGGAGCTTAGCTACATTTTATACGCCCTATGAAAGTCTAAATTAAAGCTTTTGCTGAAATTGTTGACAATGTTATGTAAATCAACTGAAATGAACTACAAAGAATAAGGTCCAAAAAAATTTATGATCATAGCTGCATTAAAATCTCCGGATACCAAAGACCTTCGTTCTGTCATTCACCCAGAAACAATTGGGAGGTTATTAGAACTAGAAGGTTCTTCTGTAATCTGTGAGTCAGGCATAGGGCAGGGTATTAATGTTTCTGATGAAAATTTAACAGCTCTTGGCCTATCAGTTTTTAGTCGAGAAGAGTGCATTCCTAAAGCAAATCTAATTATTACCCCATCACCCCTGCCTAGGGATGAAGTTGATCAAATTCAATCTGGCGCCTCTGTTATCGGAATGTTAAATCCATTTTATGCTGAAGATGAGCTTAAAGCTTTGGCTGAGGCAAAATTAAATGCTGTCAGCATGGAATTTATTCCACGAATTACCAGAGCCCAAAAGATGGATGTACTGAGTTCCCAAGCAAACCTTGCAGGGTATGCTGCTGTTCTTGAAGCTGCACAACATCTTAACTCTGCTTTACCAATGATGATGACTGCAGCAGGAACTCTTAAACCTGCCAGAGTATTTGTAATAGGTGTAGGAGTGGCTGGACTTCAAGCCATTGCAACGGCCAAAAGACTAGGTGCTCGAGTCGAAGCTTTTGATACAAGAGATGTGGTTGAAGAGCAGGTTAAATCCCTAGGCGCAAAATTTGTAAAAATTGACTTAGGTGAAACCGGTCAAACCGACCAAGGATATGCAAAAGAATTAACAGAAGAGCAAATAGCTAAACAAAAGGAATTACAAAGTTTGGTGTGCGCACGATCAGACATTGTAATTACAACAGCTCAAATTTTTGGGAGGCCAGCACCCAGAATTATTGACAAAGCAACCATCAAGCAAATGAAACCTGGAAGTGTCATCCTTGATATGGCGGTTGAAACTGGAGGCAACGTCGAGGGGTCTGCCGTTGATGAAGTGGTTGAAATTAACGGAGTTAAGGTAGTTGGAGTCTCTAATCTATCCTCCCGAGTTGCTAATCACGCATCTTTTGCTCTATCAAATAATATTATCAATTGGATTACTGACTTTTATGATCAAGAATCAAAGTCGCTTAATTTCGATTTCGAAGACGAGGTTATTCAAAGTAGCGTATTAGTTTTTGGTGGCGAAATTAAGAACGAGAGGTTTGCATAATGGAAACGTATATTTTACTAGGGTTTGTTTTATTGTTATCCATTTTTCTAGGGCTGGAGCTTATAGCTAAAGTGCCTAGTACATTGCACACACCCCTGATGTCGGGGGCTAATGCTATTTCAGGTATTGCATTGGTTGGAGCATTGATGCTTTCATCTGATGGGCAAATGCAAGATGCCTTAGCTTTTGGAGCAATATTATTTGCGTCGATTAATGTTTTTGGTGGGTACTTAGTTACCAATCGAATGCTCAGCATGTTTAAAAAGAAATAATCCTATGGAATCTATACTTAATATCTCTGAAAGTACTATCTCTGCAATTCAAAATCTTGTCTACATAGGGTCTTCAGTTCTGTTTATTCTGGGCATTAAAATGCTTGGAAAAGAGGCTACAGCCGTAAAAGGAAATTATTTATCAGCTTTGGCCATGTTTTCTGCTGTTGCCATTACATGCCTAAACTTAGACATAGATTTTAAAATAATTATTGCTGGTGTTTTGCTTGGAGGACTTATTGGGTCTGCAATTGCAATTAAAGTAAAGATGACGGCTATTCCAGAAATGGTTGCCTTATTCAACGGTTTTGGAGGTCTTGCAACCTTCTTAATTGCTTGGTCTCAGTTCAATGCCCCTGAAAATAATATGTTCCAGCATGCATTAATTATGCTAACAATCTACATTGGTGGCATTACGTTTTCTGGTTCCTTGGTTGCATATGGAAAATTATCAGAACGCTTAAAGTTAGGTAAAGGATCTTTGATTACCAATGTTTTGATTTCATTCTTTTATTTAAGTCTTCCTGCTTTGGTTTATGTAATATTTGAACCAACTATTTCTGTGGCTATATCCACAGCAATCCCATCAGTTTCATCTTATTTCTTATTTTTCTTGGGATTAACACTGATAGCAGGCTTAGGCTTTGTTACGCCAATTGGTGGTGGCGACATGCCAGTTGTAATCTCACTTTTAAACTCTCTTTCAGGAATTGCAGCTGCATTTGCCGGCCTTTTACTTGAAAACAATGTCCTAATTGTTGCTGGCTCACTTGTTGGTGCCAGTGGGTTAATTCTCACTGTAATAATGGCTAAAGCTATGAATAGAACAATCGGGAATATTCTCTTTGTTGGCTATGCTTCGCCCACCCAATCCACTGGTGCAGTTGAGCAAGGAGAAGTAAAACCTATTAATGCTGCAGATGCATATTTGATTTTAGAGAATGCCTCTTCGGTATTGATTGTTCCCGGTTATGGAATGGCAGTTGCCCAGGCTCAGCATGTCGTTAGAGAAATGGGTGAACTGCTTGAAGAAAATGGTACAGAAGTCAAGTATGGCATTCATCCTGTAGCAGGAAGAATGCCTGGGCATATGAATGTATTGCTTGCAGAAGCAAATGTCTCATATGACCTCTTGGCTGAACCTGATGACGTGAATCCAGTCATGGACTCAGTAGATGTTGCGATAGTTATCGGCGCAAACGATGTTGTGAACCCATCTGCTACCGAAGAAGAAGGCAGTCCAATTTATGGCATGCCTATTATTGAAGTCCATAATGCTAAGACAGTCTTTGTTCTCAAACGGTCAATGTCCTCGGGGTTTGCAGGGGTTCAAAATCCGCTATTTTTTAAAGAAAATACTCGAATGCTATTTGGTGATGCCAAAGAGTCAATTGGCTTAGTTGTGTCTGAATTTAAAGACTAAAAACTTCCCTAAGTATGTTAAAATTTCACTAGTAATAGGGAAATTTCCTGTACATAAAATAGAACGTTTCTAGGCCTTAAAAATGACCGATTTTGCAAAAGAAATCCTACCAATTAACATCGAAGATGAGCTCAAGCAATCCTTCTTAAGCTACGCATATAGTGTTATCCATAGCAGGGCTTTGCCTGATGTCAGAGACGGGTTAAAACCAGTGCACAGACGAATTCTATTTGCTATGCATATTCTCAGAAATACCTACAGGCAACCCTACAAAAAATCAGCAAGAGTGGTTGGTGATGTTATTGGAAAATATCACCCTCATGGTGACTCTGCTGTTTACGAGGCAATGGTCCGAATGGCTCAAGATTTCTCAATGAGGTATATGTTAGTTGAGGGCCAGGGTAACTTTGGATCAATAGATGGGGATTCTCCAGCTGCGATGAGATATACCGAAGTAAGAATGGCTAAAATTACAGACATGATCTTAAATGATCTTGATAAAGATACTGTTAGCTTTTCTCCTAATTATGATGGCAGTGAACAAATCCCTGATGTTTTGCCCACTAGGATACCAGCGCTTCTTGTAAACGGCTCCTCAGGTATTGCTGTTGGAATGGCAACAAACGTTCCACCACATAACTTAACTGAAGTGCTTAATGCATGCTTGTTACTGCTTGATAATCCTCAAGCAAGCATCGATGACATCATTCAAATTATTACAGGTCCAGATTTTCCTACGGGCGGAACCATTGATGGCCGTGCAGGAATTTACCAAGGCTATAAAACTGGTCGAGGCATAGTTCATGTTAGAGCTAAAACCTCTATCGAAATTGACGATTCTGGTAAGAGCTCCCTAATCATCAACGAAGTACCTTACATGGTTAATAAAGCTAGGATGCTTGAGCGCATTGCTGAAATGGTTAAAGAAAAAAAAATTGAAGGGATTAGCGAGATTAGAGATGAGTCAGATAAAGATGGTTTGAGAGTAGTGATAGAAGTTAAGCGCGGTGAGTCTGTTGAAGTGTTAGAAAATAACTTATTTACTCAATCACAACTAGAGTCTTCTTTTGGAATCAATATCACTGTTTTGGTAGATGGTGAGCCTCGGGTTTTAAATATTAAAGAGGTTTTAGAGGAATTTATTAAACATCGTTACGACGTTGTTACAAAGAGAACTAACTTTGATTTAAGAAAAGCCAAAGAAAGAGGTCATATTGTTGAAGGCTTGATGGTTGCGATAGCGAATATCGATGCAATTATTACTATTATCAAAAAATCTAAAGATCCAAAGGTCGCCGCAATTGAATTATGCAAAAAATCGTGGAAAGCTGGACCAATAGAAGCAATTCTGAAAAAAGCTGGTAAAGATGCATGCAGGCCTAAAGGCTTATCTAAGGAATACGGCATTCAAGGCAAGAATTACAAATTATCTCCTGAGCAAGCCAAATCAATTCTAGAGCTAAGACTGGCTAGGCTTACAGGTTTAGAGCAGGACAATCTTTCCTCTGAATTCAATGAAATTTTAGCTGTTATTTTAGAATTACAAACAATACTTGATGACAAAGATACGCTTTTAACCTTAATTAAAGATGAACTTATTGAGGTCAGAGAAAATTTTGGCGACGAAAGAAAAACAAACATCAATGATACTCGTCATGATATTTCCAACGAAGATTTGATTCCCGAGGAAACTAGAGTCTTGACGCTTTCTCGCAGCGGTTATGCAAAAACGCAACCTCTGGATGAATATCGAGAGCAGAGAAGAGGGGGGGTTGGCAAGGCAGGTGCATCGGTCAAGGAAGAGGACTTGATTCAAAACTTGTATGTTCTGAGTTCTCATAGCCAGTTACTATGCTTTACAACTAAGGGAAAGGTTTTTTGGCTCAAGGTCTACGAAGTCCCTGTGGCAACCCGAACTTCGAAAGGCCGTCCTTTGGTTAACATGCTTAAGCTTGATGACGATGAAACTGTCACCCAGATTTTACCTGTTGAAGAATTTTCAGAAGATAAGTTTGTTTTCATGGCGACCAGGAACGGGATTGTTAAAAAAACGAATTTAAACCTTTTTCATAAAAAATATAAATCAGGCATTAAAGCTATTAGATTAGATGATGATGACAAGCTCGTTGGCACCGTAATTACTGGTGGCGATGATGATGTCTTGCTCTCCTCTTCTTCAGGAAAATTGATTCGGTTCAATGAATCTAAAGTTCGCCCAATGGGAAGAACAGCAAGAGGAGTGAAGGGCGTATCTCTTAAAAATGATATGAAGGTTATATCTTTGATGATCGGGGATCCTACTAAAACAATACTGTGCTTATCTGAAAATGGTTACGGGAAGAGAACTAAGCTTGAGGATTTCCCGTCTTACAATCGAGGTGGTCAAGGCGTCATAGCCTTAAAAACCAGCGAAAGGAATGGCAACATGGTCTCAGCTGTAGCAGTTGATGAGGACGATGGGATTATGCTTATTAGTAATAAAGGCACTTTGATTAGAACAGCTATCAGTCAAATTCCAACGCTTGGTAGAAATACTCAGGGCGTAAAAGTCATTACTCCTAAAGACGGTGAAAAATTAATTGAAGGAGTCAGAATTCCTCCTGAAGAAGAAGCAGAAGAAGAGTAATGCGAAAGTGGAATTTTTCTGCAGGACCCGCTGCCATACCTGAAGAAGTATTGCTGGAAACGCAATCCGAACTCTTGGAATGGAATGACTCTGGTATGTCAATTATGGAGATGAGCCATAGATCTTCTGAGTTTATTTCGGTTGCATCTGCAGCGCGCCAAAATCTTATTGAACTGTTAAATATTCCGGATAACTATCAAGTGCTTTTCTTGCAAGGTGGGGCAACATTGCAGTTTTCCATGATACCAATGAATTTTGCATTTAATAAAACAGCCGACTATTTATTAACAGGCACTTGGTCGAAAAAAGCTATTGCTGAGGCCTCAAAAATTACCTCAATCAATACTGTGGCATCATCTGAAACCTCTAATTTTCAGCATGTTCCTGAACCAGGTGAGTGGATCGAATCTCCAACTGCCGCTTACTTTCATTATGTTGCAAATGAAACGATTCAAGGAAATGCATTGCATCAACCCCCAGAAACCAAAGCACCCTTAGTGGCTGATATGTCCTCCGTTATTCTCAGTGAGCCAATTAATGTCTCTAAGTTTTCTATGATCTACGCAGGAGCTCAGAAAAATATTGGTCCTGCAGGCTTAACAATATGCATTATTCAAGATGAGTTTTTGGCATCTGCATCAGACTCATTGCCAGGGATGCTCCAATATTCAAAACATGCTGATTCTGACTCTATGTTTAATACGCCCCCCACTTTTGCCTGGTACCTTGCTGGCAAAGTATTTTTATGGCTGAAAAACCAAGGTGGTTTAAAATCGATTGCAGTTGTCAATCATTCTAAAGCTGAGAGTTTGTATCGATTTATTGATGAATCAAATTTCTATTCTAATCCTGTTGCTATTGCTAATCGATCAATAATGAACATACCTTTTCTTTTAAATAATTCTGATTTAGATGGTCAGTTCTTGCATGATTCAGAGAATGCAGGTTTACTAAACCTTAAAGGGCATAGGTCTATTGGTGGAATGCGGGCAAGTATATACAATGCAACTCCTCAAGAAGCCATAGATGCTTTAATAGAGTTCATGAGAGAATTTGAAATAACACACGGATAAAACTGTGAGCAAAGATAAACTAAAGCCAATTCGAGAAAAGATTGATTCCATTGATCTTAAATTACTTCGACTTATTCAAAAAAGAGGCACTTTGGCTCAAAAAGTTGGTGAAATAAAGGGTTTGATTGATAAGAGTAGCTCTCTTTATCGGCCGGACAGAGAAGCTGAGATTATCAGAAGTCTTACGAAGCTTAACGAGGGAGTAATTTCAGATACAAAAGTAAAAATTATTTTTAAAGAAATTATTTCAGCTTGCTTGTCTTTAGAAGAGCAGTTAACTATTTCATACCTTGGACCTCGCGGCACTCATTCTGAAGCTGCCCTAACGCAGCACTTTGGTTCATCAGTGTTGGATGACCCTAGAACTTCTATTGAGGATGTTTTTTATCAAGTCAGAAATGGTGGAGCTAACTTTGGCCTCGTCCCTATGGAAAATTCATCAGAAGGGGTGGTGAACGCTACTCTTAATTGCTTAGCAGATCAAAATATAAAAATATGTGGAGAGACCTATCTGCCAATTCACCACCAGCTAGGATCAGCGCGGAAGTTCAACTTATCTGATGCCACTATTGTTGCTTCTCATCCTCAGGCCTTAGGTCAATGCAGCAAATGGCTTGATGTAAATTTACCAAATATCGAGAGAAAAGTTACTTCCAGCACTGCAGAAGCTGCAAATTATGTTAAAACAGAAAAAAATGCTCTGTGCATCGTAAGCTCTCTTGCACTTTCAAGGTACAAGCTCTATCACCACAACAAAGACATAGAAGATTTTGATGAAAATAAAACAAGGTTTCTTATTATTGGAAATATTGACGTTGAACCAACTTCCTCAGACAAAACATCATTTTTAATTCAGACAATTAACAAGCCAGGAGCTCTTATTGAACTCTTAAAGCCCTTTCAGAGGAGAAAAATTAATCTCAGTAGAATTGAAACCAGGCCATCAAGATCATCGATAGATGCGCATAATTTTTTTATTGATAGCGATGGTCATCAAAATGATTCTAAACTTAAACAAACTATTGCTGAACTTAAATTAATTGGTTCTTCTGTTCGAGTGCTAGGCTCATACCCCTCTGAGTCATGAGTCTTGAATTACTAAGGAATCTTAATCCTGGGATTGCAGACTTGCAGCCCTATGAACCTGGCAGATCCATTGACGAGGTTATGCTTGCCTATGGCCATAAGGAAGTTGTGAAATTAGCCAGCAATGAAAATCCATTGGGAGCCTCTCCCAAGGCGCTAGCCTTGCTTGATAGATTGCCAGATAGCTTTCATCTTTATCCGGATGGAAATGGAACTAAGTTAAAAAAAGCCATAGCTCATCACGAACAACTCAAACCTGAGAATATAATCTTAGGAAATGGCTCTAATGAAATTTTAGAATTAGTAGCCAGAGCCTTCTTAAATCCCCAATCATCAGCCATAGCCTCTTCTCATGCATTTGTGGTTTATAAGATAGTTACACAGTCCTCTGGAGCCAGGCTAATAGAAGTTCCTACCAAGGATTGGGGGCATGACCTGAAGGAATTTCCTACCAATATTGGTGATGAGACCAAGGTAATATTTATTGCTAATCCCAATAATCCAACAGGCACTTATAACTCTCACCAAGAAGTGCTGCAGCTGCTTGAGCGAACACCTTCTTCTGTTTTAGTGGTTTTAGATTGTGCGTACTTTGAATATGTTGATAAGAGTGATTATGTTGACCCTTTTGCATTATTGAACCAATTTGATAACTTAATTGTTACAAAATCATTTTCTAAAATTCAGGGTCTTGCAAGCGTTCGCATTGGTTATGGCATTGCCAGTCAAGCACTAATAGAGGTTCTAAATAGGATTAGACAACCATTTAATGTAAATTCGTTGGCGCAAGAACTGGCATGCGAGGCAATTAAAGATAAAGAGCATATTCAAAATAGCGTGGATTTAAATTCCTTAGAAGGAGCGTTCCTTTTTAATGAGCTTGAGCAACTAGAGCTAGAGTGCATTCCATCTGTTGGAAATTTTATTTCATTTAAAGGCAGTTTTAATGGCCAGGAAATGTTTACAAAGCTTATGGAGAAAGGAGTGATTGTAAGGCCAATTGATTCATATGACATGCCTGATTTTCTCCGCGTTACAATTGGAAGGCATGATGAAAATATTAGATTCCTTGCTGAGTTAAAAGGATTGTTGTGAAAGTTATAATTATTGGACTTGGGTTAATTGGTGGCTCTATAGCCAAACAATTAATTAAAAATACTGCGCTGCAAGTTTTCGCTTATGACTCTAATACAATAAGCCTTAAAAGTGCCCTTAATAATTCTAGTATTCATGGCAAACTTTATAATCTGGATGAGCTCAATTCGACAGAATATGAAAATTCACTAATTATTATTGCAACACCCCCAAAAGCTTCCCTTGAGATCTTGAGATCATTACATTTTTTGTTTAACTCCTCTGTCACAATTACAGATACCTCAAGCATTAAACTGCCAGTAGAGAAAATTTTAATTGAGTTTGATTCTCCAAATAATATTATTCTCTCTCATCCCATAGCAGGCTCTCATAATTCTGGTGAGCAGAATTCATTGGACAGCCTCTTTGCAGGTAAAAACGTTATTGTCTCTGCTTTGCCTTCTGTAAATGAAGAGCATATTCAGAAAGTAAATTTTTTATGGGAGTCTCTAGAGTCAAATATTATAAACCTTGACAGCAAAACCCATGACTATATTTTTGCTCACTCGAGCCATCTTCCTCATCTGGCGTCTTACGCATTACTTATGACCCTTCGAGATCTCAATAAAGAGAATATCTCAGAATTCTCCGGTGGAGGCTTTGGAGAGTTTTTAAGATTAGCCTCGTCATCTCCAGAAATGTGGGCTGATATATTTTCACTCAACCAAGAGAATCTTAATAGCAGCCTTGATGCTTTTATCGGCAATTTAAATCAGCTGAAAAATTCTATTAACGAAGATCCAGCAAGCATTCAATCTTTACTAGCAGGCCTCAAAATTTTTAAGGAAGAAAAATATTGAATCTTTCTTCAACTCTTAATGGCTCGCTCAATGGCTCTGTAGATTGCCCTGGAGATAAATCAATTTCTCAGAGAGCGCTTATGATCTGCTCTCTCATCAACGAGTCAATTCAGATTAGTGGATTTCTTAATGCAGAAGACCCTTTGTCCACGATGAACGCGCTAAATAAAATGGGTGCTGGCATAACATCACATCAAAATAGTGTTATTAAAATCCATCAAAAACCGATGCGCTTTATTAAGCCAAGTAAATCACTTGACCTAGGCAACTCAGGGACTGGCTTAAGGTTGATGCTAGGAATGACAGCAGGCCTTGGAATGTCGATGAATTTTGTTGGAGATAGATCCCTATCCAAAAGACCTATGAATCGAGTGCTGCAACCTCTCAGAGCGATGGGTGCAGAAATTAATTCAGAGGATGGAATGCTTCCCATCACACTCAAGGAATCTCTCATCATGGATAATTTTGTTTATGAGCTGCCAGTTGCGAGTGCTCAGGTTAAATCATGCATCTTGTTAGCTGGGTTAGCGTCAAGGAAATCAGTCACAGTTATCGAGCCAGTTCAAACGCGCGATCATACTGAAAGAATGTTAAAACACTTTGGAGCGAATATTTCTGTAACTCAGCAAGGCACAAAAAATATTATCCGCCTAAACAATGATTTACCATTAAGGGCGAAAGACTATCACGTGGTGGGAGATATTTCTTCCGCAGCATTTTTGATCGTTGGCGCATTAATTAGCAAGTCAGAGAGGCTGAAAATTTTTGGTGTTGGAATGAATCCCAGCCGAATTGGTGTATTAAATGTTTTAAAAGACATGGGTGCTCAAATAAATGTTGAAAATCAAAGAGTTGAATCAAATGAACCAGTTGCAGATTTAGTTGTTCTCCCTTCAAGATTAAAGGGAATTACTATAGATGGTTCTATTATCCCAAATGTAATTGATGAGATTCCTATTATTTCAATTGCTGCAGCATTTGCTGAAGGAGATACGATTATCAGAGATGCAGCTGAGCTTCGCGTCAAGGAATCCGATCGCTTAAGTGCGGTCTCTGATGGATTGCTGGCTCTAGGCGTTAAGCATGAAAATTTTGATGATGGTATGAAAATTCATGGAAATTCTAGGTTACTAGATCTTTCTGAGCCAGTAACAATCGATTCGCACCATGACCATAGAATTGCAATGAGTTTTTTAATAGCAGGCTTAAACTGCAATCAATCAATTACGGTCAAGGAATGCAAAAATATTTTCACTTCCTTTCCTAATTTTTTAGAATTATCTGCTTCGCTTGGATATCAAATTGAAAAATAAAAAAATTATTACCATTGATGGACCATCTGCATCTGGAAAAGGATTGTTAGCTAAAGCCCTCGCGAAAAAATTAAATTTTATTCTCTTGGATAGTGGCTTGCTTTATAGAGCTTATTCGTATTGTTTCGATAAAGCACAGAACCACAATGAAGCCATGGAACTTTTTTTACAATTAGGGATAGATGGAGTTATAGGAGCCATGGCGGTCTATGAAAAAGAAAATAACATCACTCAATTGCTTCGGCATGAAAATATAGCAAAATCTGCCTCAAAATTAAGCAGTTTAAAAGAAACTAGAAATAATTTAATTTCTTTTCAAAGAAGCCTTGCTAGCAATCATGGATTGATTGCTGACGGGAGAGATATGGGTACTGTAGTCTTTCCAGATGCAGCTACCAAAATTTTTTTAATCGCTGATGTTGAGGTGAGAGCTCAAAGACGATTTTTAGAGTTGCAGAATAACGATCAAGGCGTTAATATGCGCGATCTAATTGAGGATATCAGATTGCGTGACGAAGCAGATAGAGTAAGAGAAATCTCTCCACTGGTTCCAGCGCCTGATTCAATTGAAGTTAACTCTTCAATGCTAACCCCTCATGAAGTATTAAATAAAGTTCTCGAAATATATAAAGAACGTATTAAGGAAATATAAAGAATATGTCAGAAAGTTTTGCCGCACTACTAGACGAAAGTCTAAGCACTCTTGAAATGCAACCAGGATCGATAGTTACTGGCGTTGTTCTAGATGTTGATAAAGATTGGGTAACGGTCCACGTTGGCTTAAAGTCAGAGGGAGTAATTTCTCTTGATGAATTTAGAAATAATGATGGAACTGTGGAAATTGAATCAGGGGATGAAGTTCAGGTTGCGCTCGAAGCAGTAGAAGATGGCTATGGTGAAACAAGAATTTCTAGAGAAAAAGCCAGAAAAATTGGTACCTGGAAAAAGCTAGAAGATGCCCTGGAATCAGGTGAATTTGTTGAAGGCAAGGTCTTAACTAGAGTTAAGGGTGGGTTCTCAGTTGAGGTAGATGTTGTTAAAGCATTTCTTCCAGGCTCACTTGTTGATATTAGACCAGTAAAAGAAGCTCCAGAGTTAGAAAATACAGTCCAAGAGTTTAAGGTCATTAAATTAGACTATAAAAGAAACAATGTTGTGCTTTCAAGAAAAGCAGTTCTAGAAAAAATTAATTCAGCTGAAAAAGTGGAATTATTAAAAAATCTTGATGAAGGTCAGATTGTGAAGGGAATTGTTAAAAATCTAACCGATTACGGAGCATTTGTTGATCTTGGTGGATTAGATGGATTATTGCATATTACAGATATTTCCTGGGCCAGAGTAGCCAATCCATCTGAGGTTCTTAGCCTAGGTCAAGAAATAGATGTAAAAATCTTAAGTTTTGATAAGGAAAAGCTTAGAGTATCACTAGGATTAAAACAGATTCAAAATGATCCATGGGAAACAATTGAAGGAAAATATTCAGTTGGCGGAATATACGAAGCTTCAGTTTCAAACCTTACTGATTATGGTTGTTTTGCGGAATTAGAACAGGGAGTTGAGGGACTGATTCATCTTTCAGAGTTAGATTGGACTAACAAAAATGCTCATCCATCAAAAGTGGTCGCATTGGAAGAAAAAATAAAAGTTATGGTTTTAGAAATTGATCATGTTAAGAGAAGAATTTCCTTGGGCTTAAAACAAACAAAACCTAACCCGTGGACGGAATTCTCCAATAAATATGGTTTAGGGGATTCTGTAGAAGGCAGCATTAAATCTGTAACAGATTTTGGAATCTTTGTTGGCTTAGAGGGAGATATAGATGGTTTGATTCATCTATCAGATATTACAGAGGATGAAAACCCTGCTGCTGCGATGGAGAGCTTCAAAAAAGGCGACAAACTATCGTGCATAATTTTTGGTATTGATGCAGAAAGAGAAAGAATCTCACTAAAGTTGAGTGCTTAATCTTATCTTGCATTTAATTAGATACTAATATTGTTGAATACACTCACTAATTGCCCAGGTGGTGGAATTGGTAGACACAAGGGACTTAAAATCCCTCGAAGGCAACTTCGTGCCGGTTCAAGTCCGGCTCTGGGCACCATTAATAAAATCATTTCATGATTGAATTTCTTAATAACATCTCTAACGATCCTTATAAAAAATTTGAGGATTTATACAAGAAAGCCCTTAAGAATAATCAGAAAGGAATTGAAGCCATAGCAATCAGTTCTTATGACATAATTAATGCAGAAATTGAGTCAAGATTTGTTAATCTAAAATATATTGATGGCAATGATTGGATTTTTTTTTCAAATTATCAATCTCCTAAAGCAGCTCAATTTGAATCTCATGATCAAATTTCTGCCTTATTTTATTGGGGAGCAATTAATACTCAGATTAGATTAAAAGCGAAAATTAAAAAAACTTCATCAGAACTCTCAGATTCTCATTTTCAAAGTCGTTCAAAAGAAAAGAATGCATTAGCGATTAGTTCTAGTCAGTCTCAACCTACCGAATCTTACGACTCTGTTAAAGAAAATTTTCATACAACGCTAGCTTCAATGAATTCAAGCTCTCAGAGACCAGAATATTGGGGAGGCTACTCTTTTACTCCTTATTACTTTGAATTTTGGGAGGGCCATGAAAATAGATTAAATAAAAGAAAAATTTTTTCAATGGAAGAGGATGTTTGGAAGGAATCATTGCTGCAGCCTTAACAGTTTTCTTTTTATGAATAATGCTATAAAATCCTCATCAATGAAAAATCATTTCAGCACTTCTCCAATAACAAAAACCTACTTTGTTTAATCTTTCTCTAACTTTCTAGGACTTTCCACTATCGCTGCAAATAAAAAAAATACGACTCCTATTAACAATAAAATCTATGCAAAAGAGGTTATGTTAATTGCAGATGATGGTGAAAAACTTGGAATGATGCCTATTGATGAAGCTCTAACTGCTGCATTAAAAAAATCTTTAGATTTGGTTCAAGTGTCACCCTCTGATGCAAATCCAGTAGTTTGCAAGTTACTTGATTTTGGTAAATTCCAATTCGAAAAGAAGAAAAGTACTGTTGGAACAAAAAAACCAAAGAAACAATCACTGAAAGAGATTAAATTTAGACCGACCACAGATATTGGCGATTATAATATTAAATTAAAAAAGATAAAAAGCTTTATTAATGATGGAGATAAGACTAAAATCAGCGTTCGATTTAGGGGAAGAGAGATTTTAAATAGTAATTTAGGTCTTGAACTTCTAAACAGATTAAGGGATGACCTTCAAGATATAGCTCAAGTAGATCAAGAGCCATCTCTAGAGGGAAGACAACTATTAATGGTTCTTTCTCAGATAAGAAAAAAATAATTATATTATTATGGGTTATAAATTAAAAACACATTCAAGCGCCAAGAAGCGTTTCAAGGCTACGGGTAACGGCTTGAAGAGAAGAAGTGCAAGCAGGGCGCATATTTTGACTAAGCAAACTACAAAAAGAAAGCGCCAGAATCGTGGAATGATCAAGATGTCCGATGAGACTAAAAAAATAGCACAGAAACTTTTATATAACACTTAATAATCATGCCAAGAGTAACTAAATCATTAACAGCTAGAGCGAAACATAAGAAAGTATTAAAGGCAACAAAAGGTCATTATGGGGCAAGAAGTAGATTATTTCGGACAGCCAAACAGTCAAATGTAAAAGCATTACAATATTCTTTCAGAGATAGAAAGAATAAGAAAAGAACTTTCCGCTCATTATGGATTTCTAGAATTTCTGCTGCTTTGATGCCACAGGAAGTTTCATATAGCAGATTCATCAATCAACTGAATCAAGCGAATATTAAACTTGATAGAAAATCTCTAGCAGGTGTTGCCTTCTCAGATCCTGAGACTTTTAAGAAAATAGTAGAAAAAGTCAGGGTATAATGTTCTCATGCAAATCCCTCAGGATTTAATTGATACAGCCAAACTCAAATTAAAATCCGTTCAATCAGAGGCTGAATTTTTTCAACTGAGATCACAGTATCTTGGCAAAAAATCATATATTATCTCTGCATTTGCAAATCTTAAATCATTACAGCCAAAAGAAAAAATTTTAGCTGCAAAAGAGCTAAATCTTCTTAAAGAAAAGTTAAGCATAATATTCGAAGGAGCTTTAGGGGCCATTCAACATTCAGATGTAATCAACGCATTAGATGTAACACTTCCAGCTGATCCATATTTAGTTGGAGCTGAACATCCAATTAGCAAAGTTGAAGAAATAGTGATCAGCTATTTCTCATCTCTAAATTATCAGGTTTTTTCAGGCAATGAGATTGAGACTGATTATTTTAATTTTGAAGCATTGAACTTTCCTGAAAATCATCCAGCTCGTCAAATGCACGATACTTTTTATTTAAAATCTAAGTCTAAATCTGATCATTTGCTTAGGACTCATACCTCAAATACTCAAATACGTGCCATGCAGTCTCTGACTAAAGAAGAACTTCCTTTTTACATGCTATCACCTGGGCGTGTTTACAGATGTGATTCAGATACTACACATTTACCCATGTTCACTCAAATTGAAGGTTTAGTTGTTGATGAGGATGTAACATTCGGCGACTTAAAAGGCACCATCATAAATTTTCTTGAGCACTTTTTTGATAAAGAAATGGAAGTAAGGTTTAGGCCCTCTTATTTTCCTTTTACAGAACCGTCAGCTGAAGTTGATATAAAATTTGGTGATAATGGTTGGCTAGAAATACTGGGTTGTGGAATGGTTCATCCCAATGTCTTAACAAACTGCAATATTGATACTAAAAAATATCGTGGATTTGCATTTGGAATGGGCATAGAAAGACTTGCAATGTTGCGCTATGGCGTTCAAGACATAAGAGAATTTTATTCATCTAATTTGGATTTTCTGAACCAGTTCACATCATGAAAGTTCAGTATTCGTATTTAAAAAATTTTTTGCCTACTGCTTTATCGCAGGTAAAACTTGCTGATATATTTACCAAGGTCGGTTTTGAATGTGAACTAGATGGACCAATTATTGATTTTGATATCACGCCCAATCGCGGTGATGCGCTATCTTTAAGAGGCTTGCAGAGAGAGTTTCATGCCCATCAATCAACACAACTAAAAGATACTTTATCTTATAAAAAACTAAAATTTAAAAAAGATAAAGCAGTCATTAATAAAATTGATAAAACTGGATGTGGAAATTACCACCTCATGACCATCGGAGGTATTCGGTCTATCAAGAATCTTGATAGCAAGAAAAGAAACTTTCTTTTGGCAGCAGGAGTGCCTCTCATTAGCCCCTTAGTTGATCTTGGTAATTATGTAATGCTTGAAATTGGTTCCCCGATGCATGTGTTTGACTTAGATCTTTTAGATTTACCCATCAATGTTCTCTTTCAATCCAATAATGAACCTTTTCGCATAATCGGTGGCGATCTCAAGAATTTAGAAGATTCCTCGTTAACAATTCAAGACCAAAAGGGTGTTCAAGCAGTTGCCGGTGTCATTGGAGGCGAGAAGACTGCAGTTTCGAAGAGTACAAAAAATATAGCTGTAGAAGCTGCATTCTTCTACCCAGATAAAATCGTTAATGAAGCTCGTAAATATGGCCTAGCAACAGATGCTTCGCATAGATTTGAAAGGGGCGTAGATCCAGCAATACAAAAGCAAGCATTAGAAAGGTTTATTTTTCTTTTAGGCGCTATTGCAGAATATGATTCAGTGAAATGTTTTGAGGGAGATTCCCAAGCAGTAAAATCAAATGTTGTATCTTTAAGCATAGACAGATTTAATAAGTTTTCCGGATTGTTGTTAACTAAAAAGACAATCTCATCTCTGCTTCAAAACCTTGGCTTTTCTTTAAATTCTTCAAAGAAGAAAAATCTATCTTTTAAAGTTCCCAGCCATAGGTTTGATATAAGTCTTGAGGAAGATTTATATGAAGAGATATTAAGGTGCCATGGATATGACAATATTCCAATTAAACCCTCTAAAGCATCCCTTATTCGTCCTCAAAATACAATTTCAAGTACATCAGCATTAAAGACCGGTCTTATTTTTGGTGGCTTTAAAGAATTAATGCACATGCCTTTTGTGTCTGAAGAAAATTTTATGAAACTTAATTCTAAACCCAAGAAACCAGCTCAGTTACTTAATCCGATCAATGAAAATGAGCCTATGATGCGTGGCAGTTTATTTGAGGGTCTATTTTTAGCAATCAATCTTAATGTAAAAAAAGGATACTCATCACTCAAGATTTTTGAGTCGGGGAATGTATTTCTTAAGCGTGGAGATGACTTTATACAACATCACCATATTTCAGGAATTGTCTATTATCATGAGCCACAAAAAAGCTGGGATTCAAAAGTTATTTCTTATGACTTTTATTCTTTTAAAGCTGAGATCTATCAGCTTCTTCAGACTCTTGGTGTGGATGATTTGAGGCTAGAGTCTAATTCAAATAATAGTGCATTTAACTTAAATTCTATGGATATCTACTCAGGTACAAAAGTCATAGGGTCACTTGGAGAAATTGACCTTGCAATTACTCGGAAGCTTATTAAAAATACTGCCTTTGGATTTGAGCTTTATCCCCAGGAAATATCACGCCATTCAAAAGTTATAAAGTTAAAATCCATCAGTAAATTTCCATCTTCGACACGAGATATAAATATTCTGATTAATAAATCTAATACCTACGAGGATGTGCAACAAATATTGGCAACAGGCTCAATAAGCTTTTTAAATAACTTTGCTTTGGTAAATACTTTTGAGGGCAAGGGCATCCCAGCTGGACTAATCAGTATGACATTAAGCTTTATTTTTCAGAGCGTTGATAAGTCTCTCAAAGATTCTGAAATCAATGACTCTATGAATCATATTTTACGTTTATTAAAAAAATCTTTGCAGGCAGAAATTCGATCATGACCCTTGTTAAAAAAGATCTTAGTCAGAAACTCAAGGAAGACTTAAACTTAAGAATGGAGACGACAGATTTATTGGTTGACGAATTTTTTAATTTAATTAAAAAATCTCTTCGTGATTCTAAAAAAGTAAAATTTTCAGGTTTTGGTACTTTCGAAGTCTTTCAAACCAAGGCTAGGGTTGGAAGGAATCCTAAAACCATGGAAAATTTTCCGATCTTGTCCCGTAACAAAGTAAGATTCACAGCAACAACAAAAGCAAAGACTTATTTGAACTAGCTATGAGTAACTCAGCCAATCCTTTTAACAAATCAGATTTAATTCTTCAAATAGAGAGAAAATTCTCTCATTTAAATCAAGAAATTATTAGTGAAGCTATTGAATTATTGCTACAAGAGATTATTAATCATGCTGCTTTAGATCAAAGAATTGAAATAAGAGGTTTTGGTGTATTTTCTAAGAAGAACATTAGGCCTCGAAAATTTACTAACCCAAGAACCAAAGAAGTTTCATATTTGGGTGAGACAGCCACCATGCATTTCAAAGCATCAGATTCATTGCTTTCTTCGCATGACTGATCCTAAGATAATTGTAGCAATTGATTCCTATGATTATGATAGTTCTGTCTCTATGTTAAACGCATTGAATCCCCAGCTATGCCTAGTTAAGATAGGCAGTGTTGCGTTTAATTCGTTAGGTAAAGAATTTCTCCAGTTAACCCATGAGAAAGGGTTTAAAATATTCTTAGATTTAAAGCTTCATGATATTCCCAATACTGTTCATGAGACTATTTTAGGATTTTCTGATTGCGTCATTGAGATGCTTACAATTCATTTATCTGGAGGTAAAGAGATGATTGAAAGTGCAATTAAAGCTGCAAAACAAATAGATACCAAAGTCATAGGTGTTTCAGTTTTGACTAGCTTGAAAGACGAGGATTCAAAAGAACTATTTCAAAATACTGCTGCAGATCAAGCCGCAAGACTATTTCAACTTGCAATTGAAACTGAAGTTGACGGAATTGTTTGCTCTCCATTAGAGCTTGAGCTTGCTCATAAGCTTCTATCTCCAAGCGTTCTTAAGATTACCCCGGGCATTAGAGACTCTATTGGTGGCGATGATCAATCACGCACTATGACTGCAAAGGAAGCAATTCGAAATGGAGCATCCTATATAGTCATCGGTAGACCCATTTCTAACGCGTCAAATATTTCTCTGGCATTAGAGCAATTTTCTAAATCAATTTATGAGTAAAACAAGTATTCAACAAATAAATGCTGCTCTTAAAAAAGTTGCTCAAAGACCTCCCTCCCATAAAAAGTTTTCCCTTTCTTATAATTCAGAGTATTTAGAATACAAATCTCATCTGAGAGATTTTTCATCTGAGCAATTCAAACTGCTAGACTCTCTTTTTAATGAGCTATCTATCGATGAGTCCATTCAGGATTTATTTATAGGAAAAGTTGTGAACTCTACAGAGGGAAGGCCAGCACTTCATCATAAATATAGATCTACTAAACCAACACAAGAGTTTGATTTCAAAAAAATATGCCAGCCCTTTATCCAGAGAATTAAAAAAGAAAAATATCAAAATATCATTACCTTTGGTATTGGGGGTTCTTATGAGGGCCCAAAGCTCTTGCAAGAGTTTTTATTTAACCATCAATCAAGAATTAATTATGCATTTATATCTGGTCCAGATCAGGAGGAGTTTAATGCTATTTTGAAACCTTTGATGGGCCAAAAGAATTTCTATATTTTTGCCTCAAAATCCCTTTCGACAGATGAAACTTTATCTTGTTTGAAATGGCTTGGAAATCATCGAACTCCAAATAACTCTATAGTTATTACCTCTAATTCTGATGAAGCCAAATCCTTGGGTTTTGATGAGGAGTCAATAGTATCATTTCCAGAGTCAGTGGGAGGCAGGTACTCAATCTGGTCCCCAATTTCTATCAGCGCCTCCATAGAAAATAATTTTATGGACTTTATTCAAGGAGGAGCCCTTGCCGACTCACTACTGACTGGAATTTCTGCTGAGTCAAAAAAGTATCAAAAATTTATTAAAACCCTAGTTTTCTCTGACATTTGGTTTAATACTTTTCGCAACAAAAAAAATAGAGTGGTGTTAACTTATAACTGGCCATTAAGATCTTTCGCCAATTATGCTCAACAACTTGAGATGGAGTCACTAGGCAAACCCTTCAATTCTAAATCAATATTTCACTCTACAGGTCAAACCATTTATGGGGGATTTGGTTCTACAGCACAGCATTCATACTTTCAATTATTGCATCAGGGGACCTCTAATACTGCAGCAGATATTATTTTTTGTAGCTCTGAGAACAGTTTACTCCTTGAAGCTCAAGCTCTTGGGCAGTCTGAATTATTGTCAGGGATTAAGCAATTATCAAAAAACACATTAGAAAAAACTAATGGCAATATTCCAGTTAACTTATTTAAACTCAAATCGTTATCATTAAAAACTTTAGGGTTTTTAATCTCTTCATGGGAGCATAGAGTTTTCCTTACATCTCAAATGCTTGAAATTAATCCATTTGATCAATATGGAGTCAAAGCAGGTAAAATAGCAGCAAAGCAAAAGCTAAAAAAACTGTAAGCATTAATTGTTAAACTGATTTAGATGAAAAATACTTTAATTTCCAAACAAATTAGAAGAAATATTCTAGAAATGGCATTTCACGGCTCTACTGTTCATCTCGGTTGCGCATTATGTCTAGTTGAGATTTTTGCAGTCATTTATAGGAATCATCTAAATTATGATTACTTTAATCCGTCTGATCCCTCAAGAGATTTTTTAATACTAAGTAAGGGCCATGGTGTAATGGCTCAGTATGCTTGTATGAGGGAACTAGGATGGCTTACACAAGAAACTTTACTAAATTATTTTGGAGATGGAACGGATCTGAAGGGCTTGTCTGATTCAAGAGTGCAGGGTTTGGAGGTGACATCGGGGTCACTTGGTCATGGTTTATCGGTGGGTGTTGGCATTGCTTTTGGCCATAAAATAAAAAATGTGTCTCAAAAAACATTTATTATCGTTGGCGATGGAGAATTAAATGAGGGTCCTTGCTGGGAGGCAATTCAATTCGCCGGCCATCATCAGCTTCAAGACTTATTGATTATAGTAGATAAAAACAATTTTCAGGCTATGGATGAAACTGCAGCAATTATCAATCAAGATAATCTTAAAAATCAGATTGAATCATTCAATTTCAATGTCATGGAGGTTGATGGGCACAATGAGCTTGAAATTGATAATGCCATTAATAATTTATATGAACGGAGAAATAATAGACCAAGCTGCATTATCGCCAATACAATAAAAGGAAAAGGTGTTTCTTTTATGGAGAATAAAAATGAATGGCATTATCTTCGATTGAATCAGGCCCTTTATGATGCTGCGTTAATTGAGCTAGAGCGATGAGAGATACTTTTTCTTCTAAGCTGGTAGATTTAGCTCATTCTGATCCAAAGTTATTATTACTTACTGGAGATCATGGGTATGGTCTTTTCAATAGCTTGCGCGAGGCAAGACCTCAGCAATTTATAAATATGGGTATTGCAGAGCAGAATATGGTAGGTGTAGCTGCTGGCTTATCAAGAGTTGGATTTAAACCAATTGTATATGGCCTTAGTGCATTCATTCCAATCAGGGTTTTAGAGCAAATCAAATTAGATGTTTGTCATGATAATTTACCAGTAATTTTTATAGGCGATGGAGCCGGGTTTGTTTACAGTCATCTTGGAACCAGTCATCAGTCAACCGAAGACATAGCTGTCACCAGAGCCATTCCAAATCTAATAGTTATGTCTCCGGGAGATAGATTTGAATTAGCTAGATGCATTGACCTAGCTTATGATTCAAATTTACCGGTATATATACGGCTGGGTAAAGCGGATAGGGGCGATGTTCACTCTAAAAATTTAATTTTTAATCTTGGCGATCTTATTCATTTAAAAGAGCCAGATCCTTCTGATACAAGAGTTACTCTCGTAGCAACTGGCTCAATGCTAAAAATGGCTTCCTTGCTTTGTGAGAGCTTCCCTTCATTAGGCTTAGTAAGCGCCCCATCTTTAAAACCAATCAATGCACGTCATATTAAAGACCTATGCGAAAAGAATCATACAATCATAACTTTGGAAGAACATTCAATCTATGGAGGCCTAGGCTCTATTATTTCAGATGTAGCAGCCAGCATGTCACATGCAACTGTTAAAAAATTAGGAATCCAGGACAGGTTTTCTGAGCATTGCGGTTCTTATGAATATTTATTATCTGAGCATAAGATAGACTTTGAATCCCTTAAAGTTGAAATTTATAATTGCATCTACTCATCTGAGCAGGCAGCAGGATGATGGTTAGAAGCTTTCACTAGAAATGAATATTGCATTTTTTGGGGCTTCTAGCCAAATAGCTAAAGGCCTAATAAAAAACTTTTCTAGACAAGAAATCAATAAGCTTTATTTCTTTGTAAGAGACAAAGAGCCCTTTGCTGAATGGCTTATAGGCTCAGAAATAGACTTCGATAATTCTAAAATTAAAACGTATAACGAGTTTTCAAGAGAGCTAGATTTTGACTTGTTGATTAATTGCATTGGAGCTGGCGATCCTGCCAAGGCTGTAAACATGAGCTCTTCAATTGTGTCAATAACTCAAAAATATGATGAGCAAGTATTGAATTATTTGAGCTCTCACCCAAATACTAAATATATTTTTTTAAGTTCTGGGGCTGCTTATGGTGATGTTTTTTCGTCTCCTCCAATAAAATACACTCAAACAACTCTTGATACTAACTCCATCAAACCCAAAGAAATGTATGCAATTTCAAAAATTAAGGCTGAGCTTAGTCACCGGGAACATCCGCAATTTTCTATAATAGATATTAGAATATTTGGTTATTTTGATACTGAAATTAGTATCGAAAGCAGGTTTTTTTTGACAGATGCATTGCGATCAATTACTGAGAAAAAGATATTTATCACAAATAAAAAAAATTTTACTAGAGATTATATCGGGGCTGATGATCTGTATCAGCTGATAACCTTGCTAATAGCTGAGCCTCGATTAAATTTAGTCGTTGATGCTTACTCATTAGCACCAATTGATAAGTTCTCAATGCTAGAAACATTAAAAAGAAATTTTGATTTTAAATATAAATTTGAAGACATCACGGTTGGCGTGAATGCAACTGGCGCTAAAGATAATTACTATTCTAAAAATTATTGTGCTAAAAATTATGGCTATCAACCCAGCCTAAGCTCTGAAGAAATTATTGTTACTGTTGCTAATTCAATCTTGCTCAGCCATTCTAAAAAGTAGAGCATGACAATAAACTTAAAAGAGATTCCCAGCAATCCAGGAATATATAAGTTCTTTTCAAACAAAACAATTATTTATATAGGTAAAGCAAAGAATCTCAAGGTAAGAGTCTCATCTTACTTTGGAAACAGTATTAAGGATCGTAAGACTCAAAAAATTAAGGCTTTAACCGATAGAATTGAAACATTTTCAACTCGCACGGAGGCAGAAGCTTTGCTTTTGGAGCAGTCCTTAATTAAAGAAAACCTACCACGTTTTAACATATTGCTTAGAGACGATAAAACCTACCCATATATTCACTTTTCAATGAGCAAGACGTTCCCAGGAATTAGTTTAAAGAGAACAAAAAATGCAGTCACAAAAAACTATTTCGGTCCTTTCATAAGCGCTCATGGCGTCAGATCATCCATAAAGGATTTACAAAAAATTTATCAAATTAGAAATTGTAGTGATTCAACATTTAACAATCGTTCAAGACCTTGCATTGAGCATCAAATGCATAGATGTTCAGCTCCATGTGTCAATTTAATTTCTAAGACTGATTATATTGAAAATATCTCAGCTGCTCAGAATTACCTTGAATCCTCTGGCAAAAAAACAAAAGATCTAATGCTAAGAAAAATGAGAGATTATGCTGAGAGGCAAGAATTTGAGCGTGCAAGTGAAATGAAAAAAAAAATTACCTCTTTGGATATGCTTCACCAAGAAAAAGCTTTCGACAGTAATCTTGTCAGCGTAGATTTTTTTTCATGCTCTTTTAAAGATGGGGTTACAGGCGCAAGCATTCTTTCTGTTCGAGAGGGTAAGATTAGAGGCACTAAGACGCATTATCTAAGGGAGAATCTCTCGCTAGAGATTGATAGCCTCTATCAGAGCCTGATTCTTTCATACTACCAAAATAGCTTCTCTCTTCCTCAAAAAATTCTACTAACAACTAGACCAATTAATATAAATTTGATGGAAGCAGCAATAAAGCTTAAGTTTTCTAGAACCATACCAATTACTTGTGCAATACCGAAATCAGCTAAAGCACTTGCTGCACTATCTAAATTGAATGCAAATCAAATTATTGAGAATAAACTCAGCCAGGCAAATAGATTTGAATATGCCATGTTAGATCTTGCATCTAAATTGGGTTTAAAAAAGAGAGCTTTAGAGATTGAGGGATATGATATCAGTCATCACGCTGGATCTTATGCTGTCGCATCTTGTGTCAAGTTTACCAATGAAGGTCCAGATAAAAAATCTTATCGTTTATACAATATTCCAAAAATATTTTCTGGTAATGATATTGGATCGATCCAGAATATTTTAGAGAGGCGTTTCAAAAATATAGAAAAAATGAATATCCCAGATATTCTTTTGATAGATGGAGGTAAGGCCCAGCTTAATGTAGCAATGAAAGTATTTAAAAATATTTCTCCTTCCCCAGTAATTCTTAGCATAGTGAAGGGCGCTAATAGAGTTAGGGCTACAGAAACTATTCTATCCAAGGATGGAGTAATAGAAATTGCCAAGGATTCTCCAGCATTCACTCTGTTACAGAAGATTCGTGATGAATCTCACAGATTTGCTATTTTAAGTAATAGGATGAAGAAAAATAAAAAGGTGAAATATTCAATACTGGACTCTATTCAGGGCCTTGGACCTAATAAAAAACGAAACCTTTTGAGGGAATTTAAGTCTCTTACAAGAATTAAAAAGAGCTCGATAAATGAGCTATGTCGCGTAGAGGGTATTAGTATTAAAATAGCCAATCAGATTAAAAATACACTTTAAATTAGATGAAATATTTTATTAATTTTTTAACATTCTCACGCATTATTTCAGCGCCAATATTGTTTATTTTAATTACGAACCTCGATTCCTATGGGCTTGTTTTTATAATTTTCTTTTTAGCAAGTATTTCTGATTATCTAGATGGTTTTCTTGCAAGAAAATATAATTTAACTTCGATTTTAGGCGAAATCTTAGATCCTATTGCAGACAAGATATTGATTGTATTCAGTTTGATAGGTTTGGGCATAGCGATGGAAAGCATTTTTATAGGAGGCTTAACTAGCATAATTTTAGCTCGAGAGTTTTGGGTAAGCGCCTTAAGAGATATGAATGCTCGTTTAGGCAATGTTAATGCTACGAAAGTTACATTTTTAGCAAAAATTAAAACCACGTTGCAAATGATAGCCATTGCTTCTTATTTTATTGCACTTCATCTTGGAAATGCTCTTATGATTTTTTTATCCGACTTTATTTTATTGCTAGCAACCATTGTTACTTTAAAAACTGGGATATCATATACAATAGCCTCCTTTGGAATTAAGAAGGAGGGTTAATTTTTTTTAAAACTAAGTTATTTTTGGCAATATAATTAAAAATTAGCATTATATGAATAATAATATTTTACACCTTATCAAAAGAAGCTCAGAGCTATTCGATTTAGATATTAACAACCTTGAAGAACAAATTGGCAGCATAGTTAAATCCTCAAGTTTTTTGGTGTTAGGTGGGGCTGGTTCAATTGGCCAAGCTGTAGTTAAAGAAATATTCCAACGTGACCCAAAGAAGCTTGATGTCATTGATATTAGTGAGAATAATTTAGTAGAACTCGTTAGAGATGTAAGAAGCTCATTTGGCTACATTACCGGCACCTTTAGGACTTTTGCATTAGATATTGGCTCTCTGGAATTTGATGCGTTTATCAGTGATTCTAATGGGTATGATTATGTTCTCAATCTCTCAGCTTTAAAGCATGTGAGGTCAGAGAAAGATCCTTATACGCTCATGAGAATGATTCAAGTAAATATTTTTAATACAGAAAGTTCAATCCATCACTCCATAGCTGTTGGAGCAAAAAAATATTTCTGCACTTCCACCGATAAGGCAGCAAACCCAGTAAATATGATGGGTGCATCCAAGCGAATCATGGAGATGTTTTTGATGAAAGAAAGCTTACATATTCCAATTTCAACAGCTCGTTTTGCAAACGTAGCTTTTTCTGATGGTTCTTTGCTCCATGGTTTCAATCAAAGAATCATGAAGGGTCAGCCTATTGTTGCCCCTGATGATGTTAAGAGATACTTTGTCACTCCAAAAGAGTCTGGGCAACTATGCTTACTATCTTGTTTATTTGGAGAGAATCGAGATATTTTCTTTCCTAAACTTAGCGAGGAGCTTCATCTAATAACCTTCAAAGAAATTGCAGAAGCTTTTTTGCTCCAAAGAGGCTTCCAACCCTATTCATGCGAATCTGAAGAAGAGGCACGCGAATTATCTTCCACCCTTCCACAAAAAAAACTTTGGCCATGTTTTTTTTCTCGAAGCGATACTACCGGAGAAAAAGATTTCGAAGAATTTTTCTCCCAGGATGAAATATTGGATATAGATACCCTCAACAGCATAGGAATAATTAAAAATGAAGCATTGTTTGACGCTGCAAAATTAGAGCACTTTAAAAAGGAAGTGAATAGTATGAAAAAAATGAGGACTTGGCATAAAGATGACCTTTTAGCCTTGTTTAATAATTTTATTCCAAATTTTAATCATATTGAAACTGGGAAGTATTTAGATGAGAAAATGTAATATACAGTCTTATGAATAAATCACTTATTAATTTTATTCACAACCTTTATGAAACCGATGAGTTCATACCTCTTCATGAGCCTCAGTTTGAAGGGAATGAAAAAAAATATGTTACTGATGCAATTGATAGCACTTATGTTTCCAGCTCAGGATATTATGTAAATAAATTTGAAGAAGATATCTCGGTTTTAACTTCCTGCACTAAAGCAGTTTCCTTGGTTAACGGAACTGCTGCTTTGAGTTTGGCAATGTATATGTCAAATATACGAACTGGTGACCTTGTAATAACACAGCCATTAACCTTTATAGCAACTTGCAATGCGATTCATCATCTTGGAGCTTCACCAATTTTTATTGATATATCTTTGGATAGCCTTGGACTTGATCCAGCTGCTGTTCTTGAATTCTTAGAAGCTTATGCTTGTATAGATGACGATGGTAATTGCGTGTTTAAAGAATCGGGCCAAAAGATTAAGGCAATTGTTCCAATGCACACATTTGGACATCCTGTAGATTTAGATCAATTTACAAAAATTTGCGAAGATTGGAACTTAATTCTTATAGAGGACGCAGCTGAAAGCCTTGGATCTTTATACAAAGGAAAACATACAGGTTCTTTTGGAAGGTTTGGTGCTCTGAGTTTTAATGGTAATAAAACGATTACCACTGGAGGAGGAGGCATGCTCCTCTGCAGTAAGTCTTTTGAAGGCGAACGCGCTAAAAACCTTTCTACAACCGCAAAGCTCCCCCATCCTTATGAATTTTTTCATGATGAAGCTGGATTTAACATGAGAATGCCAAATTTAAATGCAGCTTTAGGATGTGCTCAGCTCGAATCTCTAGAAAAATTCTTGATTGCTAAAAAAATTATTGCAAATTCTTACAGAGAATTTTTTGCAGATACTGAGGCTACGTTTATCTCTCAGCCAGAATATGCTGAATCAAATTATTGGCTAAATGCAATCTTATGCGCTGATGAGACTTCAAAAAATGAATTGTTGGAGTATTCAAATAACCAAGGTGTTAATATGAGACCTATTTGGAAGCTAATGTATAAATTACCAATGTTTAGTCATGCGATAATGGGAGAGATGGGTAATGCAGAAAAAATTGAAAGTTTACTGGTTAATTTGCCTAGCTCTCCTAAAAAAGCAATAAGAAAATGAATAGTAAATTAAAACTTGTGACTTTAAATCGAACTCATTCTGCAAGAGATGCTTTGGAGTTGATTAATGTATCTTCTTTAAACTTTGCATTAATTGCTGATGATGAAAATAAACTTTTAGGCACAATTACAGATGGTGATGTCAGAAGATTTTTGCTTGCCGGTCATCAGATTGAAAATGATGCGACTCTTGCTATGAACCCTTCACCCATAACAGGAAATACAAAACAATCAGTCAAGGAATTAAATAACTTAATGCAGAAGCATAATATTGCTGCTGTTCCAATTCTTGATGAGAATTCAAAAATTGTTGATTTAGAAATTTCTAATACAGGAATTTCATCACAAAAAAAAGTATATGATAATTCAGTTTTTCTTATGGCCGGGGGATTAGGTACTCGCCTTCAAC